>Ga0316188_10000188_pt1 | contig 22924 bp, 16 predicted proteins | sample Phiworburrow1_MG_FD_204933 | JGI IMG/M metagenome (GOLD analysis project Ga0316188, IMG submission 204933) | Coastal sediment microbial communities from Maine, United States - Phippsburg worm burrow 1 | ecosystem: Environmental > Aquatic > Marine > Coastal > Sediment | place: USA: Maine... | reverse complement strand
GAGGTTATGATTGCACTGGATTGTGCTGCTGCGGAATTTTATGTCAATGGTAAATATGATTATACCAAATTTGAAGGAGAATCAGGTGCTGTTCGTACATCAAAAGAACAAGCGGCATATTTGGCAGATCTCAGCAAAAAATATCCCATTATATCAATTGAAGACGGAATGGACGAAAACGACTGGGATGGCTGGAAGACATTAACAGAGATGATTGGTGATACTGTTCAGTTGGTAGGGGATGATTTATTTGTAACCAATGTAGAAAGATTGTCCAGGGGAATTAAGAGTGGGATTGCCAATTCCATACTCATTAAAGTAAACCAGATTGGCACACTTTCTGAAACTATAGCGGCCGTGAATATGGCAAAAAATGCTGGATATACATCTGTCATGTCTCACAGATCCGGGGAAACGGAAGATAATACCATTGCGGATTTAGCAGTTGCGCTAAACACTGGTCAGATTAAAACAGGTTCTGCTTCCAGAAGTGATCGTATGGCTAAATATAACCAGTTGCTGCGCATAGAGGAGGAACTGGGCGATGTGGCCTATTATCCCCAGGAGAAGGCCTTTAAAATCAGATAGAAATTATCCTTAATATTATAAAAGCCTTTCTTTATAAGAAGGGCTTTTTTGTTTGAAATTGATGCATTAGATGAATTAAATACCCTATTAGGCATTTGAAACCTATTTGATCAATGAACAATTTTCTTTTTGTATCAGCCGAGAATGATGCCATCGCCCATTGTAAAGCAGGAGGTATGGGTGATGTTGTAAGGGATGTGCCCAGAAATATTGCCGACAGGGGAGACAAAGTACATGTAGTTACACCATCATATTCCAGATTGCACAGATACGGGGGGACATTGAAAACCAAGCTTAATTTTAAATTAAGGGGGACAACATATTCTGCCGAACTTTACGAAGTAATCCCAAAAAAAGAGTTCCATAACATTCACCACTATGTAATTCATCATCGGGAAATACAGTCTGGAGATATAGCACATATATATCACAATGATCCCAAGGAACCATTTTATAACGATGCCCTAAAATTTTTTATCTTTTGTACGGCAGTAGCAGAGGCTATTAAAAAGGGATCGTTTGGGAGATTAGATATTGTCCATTTGCACGACTGGCATACAAGTCTGCTATTGTTCTTAAGAGAATATAATGAGCGCTATGTGTTGTTAAAAAGCATTCGATTTGTCTATACCATTCACAACCTTGCTATTCAGGGCATTCGACCATTTGAAAATAACTACTCTTCCCTACAAAATTTCTTTCCGGATATTCCTATTGACTATGCGAACCTTATGGATTACCGATATAGGGATTGTATCAACTTAATGGCGATTGGTATTCGTTTTGCGGATGCTGTACACACAGTATCTCCTTCTTATAAGGAAGACATATTGCTGCCAAGTAACCCGCCGGAGTTTATAGGGGGTGAGAGTTTAGAGAAGGATTTACAGCAGGCAGATAAGGAAGGCAGACTGTTCGGGATATTAAACGGTGCTAACTACCATAACATAAGAACCGCGGAAAGGAATCAGATTTATATAAATACTTTAAGAGCCATTTTTAAATGGTTACAACAGGAATCCAAAAAATACAAAGCCGATTTCTTGGCACATACAGGCGAAAAAATAGTAGGCCTTCTTCAAAAAAAGCCCACATTTATTTGTTCCAGCGTTGCCCGATTAACCGAGCAAAAGTTCTATTTCATGAAACGGTCTCCCGAAGCCTTTATAGCAATTCTCCAAAAACTGGAAGGGATAAATGGTATTTTTATGTTATTGGGTACTGGAGCACCTGAATATGAGGAGCTTTTTAGGGCGTTCAGCAAAGAACATAAGAATTTTATTTTCACAAACGGTCAATCTGAAGATGTGATAGACTCTATATATCTGGAATCAGACGTGTATTTTATGCCAAGTCTTTTTGAGCCTTGCGGAATAAGCCAGATGTTGGCCATGAGGAATGGAAATCCATGTTTTGTTCACAATACAGGAGGTTTAAAAGATACGGTGACACATATGAAGACGGGTTTTTGTTTTGGCGGAAATAGTTATGATGAAAAAATAAAGAATATGCTACTTGGTTTTGATGAAGTTCTCAAAATATTTGTTAAAAATAAACCCAAGTGGAAAGAGATTCAGGAAAATGCCAAAAATCAACGTTTTACATGGCAAAAATCTGTGGATCAATACTATAAATACCTATATGATCTTGGTAATTAGAATTTTGAAGTAGTTGCCGGCAAGATTCCCCATGTTTCTATAAAATATGCCTTTCTTATTGCCATAACTAATTGTTAACGTCCTTCCTTTTTCTTAAATTTACACTACCGTTCTATTAATAAAAATCAAGCACATGTCAGAAAAAGCTACATTGCACGTTCATGGGAAAAAGTATGAATTTCCTGTTGTTGAAGGCACTGAAAATGAATTTGCCATTGATATCAAAACCTTACGGGCTTCTAGTGGAATTATCACACTTGATCCCGGTTATAAAAATACGGGCTCATGCGAAAGTGCCGTTACTTTTTTAGATGGGGAGAAAGGTATACTAAGATATCGCGGATATGCCATTGAAGAATTGGCTGAAAAAGCAAATTTCCTTGAAGTTGCCTACCTGTTAATTTTTGGTGAATTGCCAAACGCTGAGCAATTAGCAAAATTTCATAAGGATATTAAAGCGGAGTCCCATGTGGATGAGGAAATGAAAAAAATCATTGATGGATTTCCTAAATCCGCCCACCCAATGGGTGTTTTGTCTTCATTGACCAGTGCTCTAATCGCTTTCAACCCGAGTTCTGTTAATGTTACCTCGGAAATAGATATGTATCATGCCATAGTTCGAATTTTAGCCAAATTTCCGGTTTTGGTAGCCTGGACACTTCGCAAGAAAAAAGGATTACCGTTAGAATATGGCAGTAGCTCTTTGGGTTATGTGGAGAATATTCATAAGATGATGTTTAGAAGGCCGGATCAGGATTATCATAAGAATGAAATTGTAATAGAAGCATTGGATAAACTATTAATTCTTCACGCCGATCATGAACAGAATTGCTCTACGTCTACTGTTAGGATAGTTGGTTCATCCCATGCAGGGTTGTTTGCTTCGCTTTCTGCAGGTATTTCTGCACTTTGGGGCCCTTTACACGGAGGTGCCAATCAAGCCGTGCTGGAAATGCTCGAGGCAATTGATAAAGATGGGGGGGATACCAAGAAATATATGGCCAAAGCAAAAGACAAAAACGACCCATTTAGATTGATGGGATTCGGACACAGGGTATACAAGAATTTTGATCCAAGGGCTAAAATACTGAAAAAAGCCGCAGATGAGGTTTTAGGTGACCTTGGTATTGATGATCCTATTTTGGATATTGCCAAGGCTCTTGAAAAAGAGGCTTTGGAGGATCAATACTTTGTGGATAGGAAGTTGTATCCCAACGTGGATTTCTATTCCGGAATAATTTATAGAGCGCTAGGGATACCAACAGATATGTTTACAGTGATGTTTGCTTTAGGTCGTCTTCCCGGATGGATAGCTCAATATAGGGAAATGCGACTAAAGAATGAACCTATAGGTAGGCCAAGGCAGATATATATAGGAGAGAACCTAAGATCATTTAAAGCACTTGATAAACGATAGGCCTACATCTGCCGGACAGATGCTGCAATTAAACATCTTTGATGAGGTATCCAGGTTAAGGGCGGTTCTGTTGGGAACTGCTAAAAGCAATGGCCCAATACCTAAGCCGGAAGAAGCTTATGATCCTAAATCTCTTGAACATATCCTTGCGGGAACTTATCCTCGTGAAGATGATATGATCAATGAGATGGAGGCATTTGCGGCTGTCTTTAAAAAATACGATATAAAAGTCTACAGGCCGGAAATACTAACCGATTGTAACCAGATTTTTTCAAGAGATATTGCATTTGTTATTGAGGACAAGCTCATCAAAGCCAATATTCTGCCACACAGGGAGGAGGAATTTGAAGCTATTCTACACGTCCTGGAAGATATAGCCCCGGAAAACATACTTTATCCCCCTGAGGAAGTTCATATAGAAGGCGGTGATGTTATGCCCTGGAAGGATTACATTTTTATTGGCACTTATACCGGTCATGATTACCCTGATTATATTACTGCAAGAACCAATTGGGAGGGTGTGGAATATATAAGGAAGATGTTTCCACATAAAAAGATAAAATCCTTTGAATTGCGCAAATCAGTCAGGAACCCAAAAGAAAATGCACTTCATCTCGATTGTTGTTTTCAACCTATAGGTCAGAATAAGGCCATAATACATAAGAATGGTTTCTTAATCGAAGAAGAATACGAATGGCTGATCTCACATTTTGGCAGGGAAAACATCTTTGAGATAACAGGAGAGGAGATGTATCAAATGTTTAGCAATGTCTTTTCTATAAGTCCCGAAGTAGTTGTTTCGGAAAGAGGTTTCACGCGTTTGAATAATTGGTTGAGGGCTCAGGGTTTTACTGTAGAGGAAATACCTTATGCCGAGATTTCCAAACAAGGCGGATTATTAAGATGCAGTACCATGCCTTTGGTCAGGGATTAATATTTTTTTCAACCCAAACTTAGAATTTGAAATCAAAAGATTTGGAAAATGGTTACTTTTATCAACAATTTTTAAGGAACTAATGAAGCAGATTACGAACACCATTTTGATGATTCGTCCGGTAAATTTTCGCATGAATGAACAGACCGCGGTGAATAACTATTTTATGGAAGATATGGAACTTCAGAATAGTGCTATTAACCTCAGGGCACAGCAGGAGTTTGATACATTTGTTGAAGTATTAAGAGCCAAAGGAATTGAAGTGATAGTAGTGGAAGACAATTTAAATTCCGATACGCCAGATTCAATTTTTCCAAATAACTGGATATCTTTTCATTCAGACGGTACTGTCGTTATGTATCCAATGTTCGCCGAAAACCGGAGAAAGGAGCGAAGAGAGGATATACTTGATATTCTTGAAGCCAATGGTTACAAGATTGAGAACATCGTGGATTATACATCGGCGGAAAAAGAAGGGTTTTTTCTAGAAGGAACCGGAAGTATTCTAATGGATCGTGTAAATCAAAAAGTATATTGTGCACTTTCTGAGCGTGCGCATGAAGAGCTGATCATTGAGTTTTGCGAGGACTTTGAATGTACTCCCGTCATCTTTACGGCCTATCAGTCGGTTAATGGAGAGCGGTTACCTATATACCATACCAATGTTATGATGTGTCTGGGAGAAGATTATTCAATAATTTGTTTGGATTCTATTGATGATAAAAAAGAAAGGAAAAATGTAGTGGATCATCTGAAACAGAGCGGGAAAGAGATCATTAGGATTACCGAAGAACAAATGCATCATTTCGCCGGGAATATGCTCCAGGTAGCAGGAGCATCAGATCAAAGATATCTGGTCATGAGTACAGCGGCTTACAATAGTCTTCGACCGGATCAGATCAGTATTTTGGAAAAGTATAACCCTATAGTCCATAGCTCTTTAGATACTATTGAAACCTGCGGAGGCGGGAGTGCCCGTTGTATGATGGCAGAGGTATTTTTACCCCGGGAATAGTTTTCATATGCACTGACCTGACTAATTCTTATTTAATACATCCTTAATAAAAAGGGCCATCATGGCCACCATAAAAAAAGCAAAGGGCAAAGATGTAATAATCAGCAATTTTTGAACTGCCACAAGAACATCAATATTGGGTTTTGAATGCCCTAGTATAATCAGAGCCAATGTTGCTAAAAGAATAAAGACAGACCATAATAGTTTGTGTTCTTGCCGTGGTTTCTTTTTACCTTTATCTGTAAACATGCTCAATACCAGAACGGCAGAATCAAGGGATGTTACCAGAAAACTTATCAATAGTAATACGGTAGTAAAACTCAGTAAAGAAGACAAGGGATAATTTTCAAGAAACACAAAGATGGATGTAAACACGTTGCCAAATTCATTGGAATAGCTTCCCCATTCCTCTATAATTTGAAATGCTGAAGTTCCAAAAACAGAAAACCAAAAAAAAGTGCCCAGCGATGGGATAATCATGACCCCCAGCAGCAATTGCCTTATAGTCCGACCTTTGGAAATACGGGCTATAAAAATCCCTGTAAATGGGGCCCATGCCAACCAGAATGCCCAATAGTAAAATGTCCAGTCCGTAAGAAAGATCAATCCGGGATCGTAATTGCCCAGAGCAAGACTCATCGGAATGAGATCTGCCAGGTAATTAACAAGTGCCTTGGCGAATGAGTAGAGTATACTGCCCATATCACCAGCGGCGAAAATAAAAAGTAACAAGGCAAGTGTAATTAATATATTGAATTTGGAAATTACCTTGATGCCTTTATTTACACCTTTCCAGACCGAAATAAAAGCGAAAATTGAAATCAATAGTGCCAGGGATAGTGTGGTACCCAAACCAAAAGAATCTTCAAACAAATGATTGAGCCCACCGGTAATCTGGCTCGTTCCCAGTCCAATAGCTGCTATCAAACCAAATACGGTGGTGATAATAGCAATGATGTCAATTCCATTTCTGGCCAATTTACTTTTTATAGTACCTTCAATGGCCGCACTAACACCTACTTTTTTATGCCTGACAAAAAGCGCATACCCAATAACCATAGCAAATAACCCATAGAAGGCCCAGGCTGTAAAGCCCCATTGGTAGAAAGTAAATTCCAGCGCCAATATTTCGGGTTCCAACAGAGAGGAGTAGGGCGGGTGTTGTTGCATAAAAACCGGTTCCTGAACGGCTCTTAGTAATATACCGGCTCCCATACCGGCACTGTACAGCATGGCGGTCCACCCCCATAAAGTATGTTCAGGTTTTCTATCCTTGCTACCTAATTTAATACGGCCAATGCGGGAAAAGGCGATCAGAAGTACAAGAAGCACACAACCAAGGCCTAAATACAGGTAAAAGTATCCGAAGTGATTACGAACCCAAAGGGAACTTATTTCAATGATTTGGTAACTTTCCACCGTAAATAAAAAGACCGCTATTGTAAAAACAAATAATATTCCTAAAGACAGGAACAGAAGACTATTATTTTTAATATATGATTTGATAGTTCCTTATTAGGTCCTAAAGATACCCCAATTCTTATATTTATATGATTTTACAACTTTGGGCTATTTGTCAGACACTGTAAATTCCCGAATTGCCTTATTGGGTTCCATAATATCATATCCTTTCCAAAATTCCGGATTGTAGCTGGAAAGGTATGTGGCCTTCACCGAGTGATTCTCTTTAGTATTCTCAAAAGTTTCCGGAAGAAGGGATTCATTTCCAAAAACAACGACTTCGTATTTCTCGGTATTAAAATTTATTAAATCGATTTCCATGGTCAATTCATTTTGTTTCCTTTTACCTTTTACATATTTGTTTTTCTCAATTACGCTCAAAGGTCTTCTAACCCCCATTTTTCGGCCGAATTCCTGGTCCAGAAATCGCAATTGGTATGAATTCCCCGGGCCTTTACTATATATAGTGGTGCCTTTAAAAGTGATTTCCTCGTAAGAGAACCCCAATAATTTTATGCGCTTTAAAGATTTTACATTTTCGTAGTCGATCCGCATAATGGCAAAATCTTCAATATTTACATAAAAGATTCCACTAAAATCCGCAGATCTTTTGGGATAAAATTCAATGATATACACTCCCTGATCATCAATGGCCGTATAGCCTTTTAAATGAAAATCATATCGACTTGATTTATCAATAAAATTCAATTTGGAATCTTCTTTATAAAACAGGCCGGAGTAGAGATTATTTAATTGCCTTTTTCTCCTTTCCAGGAAGGGCCGGTCTCCACCTTCTTCTTCTTTCAACTTTGCAATGGAATCTTTTTTCGCTTCATTTAAAATGGAATCCACCTGTACCTTCTGTCCAAACCAGCCCGACTTAATTTTTAAAAAGGAGTCTGGTTTTACATTGGCTTTAAAAATGCCCTCCAATTTGGATGATAGGGCTTCCATTGAACCCTCGTTGTTCTTGTCATAGAGTTCGGCGGCCTTCTCAATGTAGAGCTTATCATTTTCATTATTCAGGTAATAGTCACAAAGGGTTTCCGTATAATAGGAGGCATTTCTGGGCAATATAGAAACCACACTGTCCAAAAATTTCTTGTTGAGTTCTTCAATGGTAGATTCTTTAAATTCAATATCCAGTTTTGTAAGCGTATTGTAGCTTGCCTCCCTAAAAAAAAGGCGCTCCTTTATGGGCTGTCTGGTATAATTTGTTGGTAAGTTTTCTTTTACTTTATCAATGATTTCATCAATGCTGAGCTCATTGTTAAAAAGATATACTTCATTTAGTTCGATGGCTTGTGGTTCCATATATAAGACACTATCCAAATTGGTTTTAAACGGGAAAGCAGTTTTTTTGTAGCCCATACTTGAAATATAGATGGAGTCTTGCTGTTCCTGCCCGGAATTTAAATTAATACTGAATCTGCCCTCCTCATTGGTAATTATACCACGATGCTCAGATAATTGAATGGTCGCATATGGTATGCCTTCGCTTGTTTTGGTGTCTACTACCCTGGAGGAAATAGATTGGCCATGTATTGATATAGAAGCAAGTAGGAATATGTAAATAAAAATGTTAGATATGGGTTTGTTCATAAGTAATATTCTTGATTAATATTTCATCTAAGACGAAGTAACCTTATAAAACGTTACTGATTATTATAATTAATTATGCTTTTGCCAGATTTTTTATCATCCCTCCAAAAATGAAATAATGAAAAGGTAGTACACTATACCAATATAGCCTGCCTTTTAGCCCTCTTGGCCTAAAGGTAGCCGTCTGATGCAATACACTGTTTTCATCAATTCTAAATTCTAACCAGGCTTCCCCGGGTAAACGCATTTCCGCAAATAACAGAAGTCGCTTGTTTTTTTTATCGGCTAATAGAACTCGCCAAAAATCCAGTGCATCTCCTGGAAAGATTTTATCAGGATGTGTACGCCCGCGTCTTAGTCCAACACCACCTGTTAGTTTATCTATAAACCCCCTCAACCTCCATAACCAATTGCCATAGTACCAACCATTATCTCCGCCAATCTTCCATATATTCTTTAAAACCGCTTCGGTATCCTGCACTTTTAGTTTTTTCTCATCTTTAAGAACACCGTATTTAGGTACCTGGATAAACTTGCCCAGATTTTGATTTAACCTTCCGCTAATCATACTATCCTTCCAGCTGCTTACAACCTGGTTTTGTTCAATTTTTATAAACGCCATATCTATCGCCTCCTCATAAGTATGTGTTTTTATCCCCAATAATTGTTCCAGTTGGTTGTCCTTTGCCACTACTTCAATTTTCATGCTGTCCACAAGGTTTAAAGCCAATTTATAGGAAGTTGAAGTAATAAAATACAACCAATAAGAAGATAACTTAGGGGTCATTACGGGAACAGTAATAATCCAGTTTTTGAAGCCTCTTATCCGAGCGTAACGCTGTAGCATTTGCTTATAGGTAAGTACATCCGGGCCGGCAATGTCAAAAGATCGATTATATGTTTTTCTGTTACCCAGCACACCGTTCAGAAAAAGCATAACATCCCTAATAGCAATAGGCTGGGTTTTTGTGAGGACCCATTTAGGTGTAATCATAAAAGGCAACTTTTCACAGAGGTCACGAAGTATTTCAAAAGACGAGCTCCCAGAGCCTATAATAATCCCTGCTCTGAGTACAGTAAGGTTAAATTCTCCTTCAGATAATATCTCCTCAACATTTTTCCTTGACCACAGGTGCTTTGACAGGTTTTCATCATTTACGATACCGCTTAGGTAAATGACCTGTTCTGCCTTGGTTTTATTTATGTAGCTGTTAAAATTATGGGCCGTCCTGGCTTCCATTTCATCAAAATCGCGGATGGATGAGCTCATGGAATGAATTAGAAAATAAGCAGCTTCAATATCTACCGGTATTTTTCCTTCCTCAACAGCGTCTAAAAAATCGATTTCAATAATTGTAACCTTAGCACGCGTCTCAGCATCTATGGAAAGACGTTCCTTATTGCGGACGGCACATATTATTTCATGGCCTTCATCCAGGAGTATGGGTAATAAACGCATTCCAATATATCCGTTAGCTCCGGTTATTAGTATTTTCATCTGTTATAAATCTTCAATAGAGGTTGGTAGATTGTCCGCTTTAAAATCCAGTATTTTTTTAAAGAATTTCTGTATGGCTTTGGTATCTGATTTCACTTTAATAAAGTAATGGTCGCGGAAGATTGAATATATAGCAAAATCACCTTTATAGATGGTAAGTTTATAATATGGAATTACCAGTGCATAGGTCTCTAAAAGGGAACGGAATCGCACAATTATCCCTTTTGGACGCATTTCCACGTTACAACTATTCAAATTATTATCTAAAAGAAGGAGATTTCCAATTTCTATACTGGTTTCGGTTATAAATAGTTTGGGAGATCCTATTCCATTCATCGCCCACCGTTCTTTTAATGTAAAGGGTTTACCTACTTCATTATCAATTCTCCTTGTAAGATTGCTGTTATTATAGGATACGTTTACCAGCATGGTTTTATTTTATTCTATATTCTATATTCTATTCAATGACAGTACTTCCTGAATGTAGCAATTTTCAACAAAGTTGACCAAAACTCCATATTTTTGTAAACACCAAAGGCTACGAGCTATAAAAGTCTAAAAATTCATTAGTTTTGCAGCCTTAATTGGGTAAATTTTATGAATATTCATCAGGTAATTGAGGCAAAGGTGATTGAAGCAGTAGCTTCCATATATGATATTGCATTACCGTCAGTTGAATTTCAACCTACCAGAAAAGATTTTGAGGGAGATATCACAGTTGTCGTTTTCCCCATCCTTCGTTATATAAAGGGAAATCCAGAGCAAATTGGCAATCAAATAGGCGCTTATCTGGAAAGGGAACTAAGCGAAGTCGACGGATTTAATGTAATAAAGGGATTTTTGAATTTAGTAATTAGTGATTCCTATTATAAGAATTTTTTTGATTCAGTAAAAGATGATGAAAAGTATGGCCATAAGCCGGCCCATAGTAATCAGGCAATTTTAGTGGAGTATTCTTCGCCTAATACGAATAAACCATTACATCTTGGTCATATACGGAATAATTTACTTGGGTATTCTGTGGCAGAAATCCTAAAAGCCGACGGCAATAAAGTTTATAAAACACAGATCATAAATGACCGCGGCATTCATATTTGCAAAAGTATGCTGGCCTGGCAAAAGTTTGGGGACGGAGCGACCCCGGAAAGCACCGGATTAAAGGGTGATAAACTGGCTGGCGTATATTACGTAAAATTTGACCAGGTATATAAAGAGGAAATAGCCCGACTCATTGCAGCCGGGATGGATAAAGTTCAGGCAGAGCGGGAAGCCCCTATTCTTATTGAAGCTCAGGAAATGCTTCGCAAGTGGGAAGCCGGAGATTCTGAAGTTGTGAACCTTTGGAAGAAAATGAATGGTTGGGTTTATAAAGGATTTGATGAGACCTATGCAAGTTTGGGGGTAAACTTTGATAAACTTTATTACGAGAGTGAAACTTATCTGCTGGGAAAAGACGTGATTACCCAAGGAATAAAAAATGGGGTATTTTACAGGAAGGAAGATGGGAGTGTATGGATAGACCTGACAGACGAGGGCCTTGATGAAAAGATTGTGCTTAGGGCAGACGGTACAGCAGTTTATATGACCCAGGATATAGGTACTGCTATTCAGCGTGTAAAAGATTTTCCGGATATTGGAGGAATGGTATATACCGTGGGTAATGAACAAGATTATCATTTTAAGGTATTATTTCTAATCCTAAAGAAACTGGGATATTCCTGGGCCGGGAATCTGTACCATTTAAGTTATGGGATGGTGGACCTGCCTGAGGGGAAGATGAAAAGCAGGGAAGGAACCGTTGTGGATGCTGACGATCTGATTAACGAAATGACCAATACTGCGGCCCATATCTCTGAGGAATTGGGGAAACTGGATGATTATTCTGAAGAGGAAAAACAAAAACTATATCACATCATTGGCCTGGGAGCCTTGAAGTATTATATTCTAAAAGTAGACCCTAAAAAGCGAATATTATTCAATCCTGAGGAATCTGTTGATTTTCAAGGAAATACAGGTCCTTTCATTCAATATACCTATGCCAGGATTCAATCTATACTTCGGAAAGCTGATGTTAGTGTGGATGAATTGTTAAACCCACTTGGGGAGCGAATCAAACTGCATCCCAAGGAAAAAGAGATAATTAAACAACTGGAAGTCTACCCCGAAACTATACAACTGGCTGCCGAAAATTACAGTCCGGCTTTAATTGCCAATTATACCTATGATCTTGTGAAGGAATTCAATTCCTTTTATCAGCAAGTTTCTATATTGGGTGAAACGGAAGAAGATATAAGGGTTTTTAGGGTACAACTTGCAAAGAAAGTTGGGGAAGTAATTAAATCTGCTTTTGAGTTGCTGGGAATAGAAGTGCCTGCAAGAATGTAACATATAAATTTGCAGCACTACCTAGATGTGGATGCAACTAAATCTTACCTCTCCGGTTTTAAAAAGCCACGCGAAAACTCAAATTAGGTGTGAACCCTAAAGAGACACTTTCAACAGTCACTATTTCGTTTTGATCGTTTAAGCTGTAGTAGGTGTTCAATATATTTTCCTTATTCAGAATATTTAAAATAGAGGCGCCTACTGTTGCTTTTACCCTATTAGAAATATCAAAGGCATAAATGGCCGATGCATCGGCTCTTAGGTAATCAGGTAACCTGCTGCTGTTTGGTTCCTGATAATTAATTGATACAGGGAATGTCGTAAAATCAATAGCGTTAGCCCCTTCCTGTGGCTTAGTAAAGGGTTTTCCCGTCCTGTAATTAATACCGATTCCAATCTTGAAATTTTCATAGGTATAAGTACTCGCAAAGGTAAGCGTGTGTCGTATATCCAGGTTATTTGGAAACACATTCGGAACAATGTCTTTGAAGGTATAGTTGTTTAAGTTATAAGCGTAACTCAACCAGGTACTGAAATGCCTGTTTTTATGATTTATTAAAAACTCCAGACCTTTCACATCGTATTTTCCAATCTCACCATTGAACTGATTTTGGTTCTGAAAACCCTGGGTTACTGTGCTGATTCCATTTACTTCTTTATAATAACCTTCCAATCCAATAAACCATTGCCCCTTGTCATAATTAATGCCCAGGGACCCTTGTTTGCTTTTTACAATAGGTAAATTAGGGTTTCCCGGAACCGTGTCATTTTTATTATTTGATAGCATCCAGCGCCTTTTTTCAATTCCCAGGAAATTCTGTTCCAGGTCAATTATTTGATTCGTAGTCTGGTTTTTAAATTCGCCTTTTGCTTCCAATTGAAGATTGGGGTAAAGTGTATAACTTACATTTAAACGGGGTTCAATTATAAATTCATCAAAATATTTCACATTTACAATATAGTTAAGTCGGCCTCCGGCCCTTGCCACTAATTTCTTGTTAGGTGAAGCATAGGAAATTTCGCTGTAAATTGAATTTGTGCGTATGACCCCCTTGATGTTGCTCTCATAAGGCGGTTGGGTGACGTCTGTAAAATTTGTGATGCCAACTTCGGAAAATTGATACCCGTTAATCCAGTTCAGAGAAGAAGTAAGTTCGTAATTGGCAGTAAACTTTATTGAGGTATCTATGACCTCATTTTTTTGGTCAAGTATCTGTTGTCCATTATTTATCCGGTTCTCAGAATCAAGATTATAGTGAGAATAATACGTACTAAATTTTGTTGAGAACCGGTCTGTCCATTCACTTACAAGATTTCCACCAAAAGAAAGATTGGTTTGATTCAGGTTACTTTGATCTGTCCTTCCTGAACTTAATGCAGTTTCTGTATAATCCAGGTTGTTGTTGATATTAATAAAACTAAACCGTGCCTTATGTTGATCATTAATATCATAGAGCACTTTCGCAGTAAAATCATAGAAATAAAAATTTTCATCCTGATTAATATCTGCATTGCTGTTTGGGATTGAGCCTCCATCAATCTCGGTATCCTGGAAAGCCCTTTTAAAAAACTGCTTATAAGTTGGGGTATTCAGAAAATCTGTAATTGAACGTCGGGCAGAGATTTGCAGCGCTAATTTATTGGAGATTGGGATTTGTCCGAAGACATCCCCGCTAATCATGTTAAATCCGGCACCACCAAAGAAGTCCCCTTCAATTCTGTTTTTTGATTGCATATTGATAATGCCACTGACCCCATCCCCATATTCAGCGCTGGTACCATCTTTTATAATAGTCACGTGTTCTGTCAAATAGGGGTTAAAGGCCGAAATCAAGCCGAAAAAATGTCCGGACTGATACATTTTTATATCATCCCACAGTATCAGGTTTTGATCGTTTGTACCACCTCTTATATTGATATCGGATACAGTCTCATCTATACTTTTTATACCGGGAAGGGCTTGTACTGTTTGCAGGACATCGGGCTCTATAAGTCCAGGAAGAATACCAAAGTCTTCTGTATTGACAGTAATACTGCCATCCGTTTGTTTGGTAAGCCCTGTGGTCAAAAATTTAAAAACCACAACTTCATCCAGTTGTTGATAGCTTAAACTCAATAATAATGTTGTACAGGGATTTTTACTGACCAGTTCTTCAGCAGTAATATATTTTGGTTTATAACCTATATGTCTTATCCGGATAGCTGCCTTTCTGGGGATATTATCTAAAGAAAACTGGCCGTTACTATCCGTTACCGTAGATATGCTGCTGCCCAATACTTCAACTGAAGCCCCGGAAGTGCTATTTTCACTGTAATTGTCCAGTACCAGGGCACATATGTCCACGGTGACGCTTTTGGAAAGCGTATAGTAGCGCTCGCTTAATTTTTTAATGATTAGCTGGGTCTGATTCTGGATAGCCTTTAATATACTTCCGAGATCGCTTTCCGTAGGTCTATTTACCTGTAGTGGCCGGAGGTCTTCATCAACATAAGAAAATTTGACATCAAAATCCTTCTCTAACTGTCTTATATAGGAAACCAGACTTATGTTTTTGGGGATGGTATCTACCTGTGCCTGACCTGAAAAAAGGGCAAACAATATTATCAGGTATAAAAGACGTATACTATTGTGGCGCGTTTTCGGCATAGAATAGCACATTGTTCCCTTCTAATTTAAACTTAATCTGAGAAGGAGTACTAATACTCTGTAACGCCAAATTTATATTTGTGTTGCTGAAAGAGCCGGTAAATAGTTGTTCAAGATTAACATTTTGCGTCTTTACCTCAATATTGTATTGTCTTTCAAACTCATCAAGGACATAGTTCAATGGAATACTTTTAAAAGTACTTTCATTGTTCATCCAGGATGGAGTAGTATTTACAGGCGACTCTGATTTTGATACAACGCCGTCAATTGCCACAAAAGAATTTCCGGCAGGGAGTTTGGTTTTTTTGCCGTTATAAGTAACACTTACCAGGCCTTCATAACAGGTAACCTCAAAAAATCCTCTTCTATTTTCAACGTTAAATTGAGTACCCAATACAGTGACCAGACCATCCTTGGTAGCAACTGTAAATTTTTGTCCTTTGGCAACCTTGAAGAAAGCTTCCCCTTCAAGAGAGATATTTCGTTCTTTACTCCAATTCTTTTCACTATATGTTATCCTCGAATCGGCGTTTAGAATAATTTCAGAATTATCAGGAAGGGTAACTTCACTGCGCTCTGCATATTGTGTGGAAACAGATTCATCCAGTGTAGCTATATAAAAGTAGGATGCTACAAAAATAACCGCAATGGCAGCTGCAATGCGCCATAGCTTGCGCATTGGATTCATCGGAATTACTTTAATTTCTTTTTTCTGATTGTTTTTGAAATCATTAAAAGCTTTATCGGTGTCGAATTCCGGTGCCTTCAAAGAACCACCTGCATCAACTAACTTCTTATAAGAAGCATACTCATCAGATTTTTTAAATTCTGCGAGTTCTTCCTCCGAGAGGTCATTATTCAGCCATTTTGCTAAGTAGTTTTCTTGCATGATTTCCAGCTTTATAACATTAAAACAACTAATTCTAAAAAAACCCTACCCTCAGGATTAAAAATAATTCCGTCTGAACTTAGAATAGCTCCTTGTCCCGTCCATTATATTCCTTCAATCTGATCCCTAAGAGATTTTAATGCCAAATGCATACGCTTTTCTATTGCCTTTACGCTCACGCCCTCCATATCGGCTATTTCGGCATATTTCTTACCATCAATTCGATTAAGTAAAAATGTGGTTCTCTGATTTTCGGGAAGATTATTCAAGGCCCGATCCAGCTTTTCTTTATATTCTTTTTCTTCCAACAGGAACTCCGGGGATTCATAGGAAGTGTCATTTGATTTATTGGCATACTTTAATCGAACCTTCTCTGCTTTGATGACGTTCAAATAAAGATTGTTCGCCACGGTATAGACATAAGACTTCGCTTTTTCAGGGCTAACCTTAGCACAATTTTCCCATAGCTTGACAAAGGCTTCCTGAACAGCATCATAGGCTTTCTCTTCGTTTCCGAATTTATAATATATATAGTTAAAAACCGTTTTGGAATTGGTTTTGAAGAGGCCACTGAACACTTCCTCTTCACATACGTTGTCCATAATTTCTTAAATTCTAATAGATGGTTCTACTCAAAGATATTTTAAAAAAAATTAAAAAAAGGGTAGGGTATTTTAAAAAGTAATTGTTTTAGGATTATACGAACAACAAAAAATTCCAAATCGTTATGAAAAAGTTTTTTAAGTATTCACTGCAAATCCTACTGCTTTTAATGGCATTTACGTTCAATGCGTGTCAGGAAGCGTTTGAAGAATTACCACAACCGGATGAGAAACAAACAATAATAGCAAGTTCCTCTACGGCCAAACTAATTGAAAATACGACCGCCAATGACGGGTCTTTCGATAATATTGTGGATGGTGCAAGCTGCTTTGCAGTTGAGTTTCCCTATACTGTAAAGGTAAATGGAATTGAGGTTACCATAGAATCTGAAGAAGGCCTTTATTTAATTGAAGAAATTTTTAATGAGTTGGAGGATGATGAAGATATTCTTGAGATTATTTTCCCAGTGGTTATTACACTGGCTGATTATTCAGTTATTGAAATAGGCGGGATAGATGACCTGCGCGCGCTTGCCGAGGAATGTCTTGAAGGAGGTAAGGATGACGATATAGAATGTATAGATTTTGTATACCCTATTACCATATATACATTTGACATAAATGAAGTTGAGACAGGTTCTGTTACTGTAGAATCTGATAAAGACCTTAGAACATTTTTTGCCGGCCTGGATGAAAATGACCTGATTGGTATTGATTTCCCGGTAACTCTGGAACTTTATGATGGCACCAAAATTGAAGTAAGGGATAATGCCGAATTGGCTAATGCCCTTGAAATGGCTAAAGAGGCTTGTGACGAAGATGATGACAATGACTACCATGATGATGATTTTACCAAGGAACGTTTAGATAATCTTCTGGTAGAATGTCCATGGTTGATTCATGAAGTTATCAGGGATCAGGTAAATCAGACAGATCAGTACTTCGAATACCTGATGAATTTTACAGAAGATGGCGGAGTGACGGTAAAAGATAGAATGGGTAACAACTTAATGGGAACCTGGACTACACGTGTTACAGATATGGGAGTACTTATTGACCTTAAATTTGATCAGTTGGTTGATTTTAACCTGGAATGGATAGTATACAAACTGGGAGAAGGTAAGATTAAACTCTATACCGAAGGAGGAAACAGGATAATAATGCACACCGTTTGTGATCTTTTTAATAATGATCCCAATACCCTGAGAGAAATCCTGAAAGAATGCAGCTGGGTTATAAAAAAAGTAAAAAACCAGGGCGAGGAAATAGACAGATTGCTGGGTTATGAGTTTAACTTTCTGCCAGAAGGATTACCTGTAGGTACTGTAACCCTTAGTAATGGTGAAAACACCTCAGAAGGAACCTGGGAAATTACTACTAATGAACAAGGCAGACTTGTGATGGCAATTACCATGGGATCCGAACCAGGAGTAAGCTTTGAATGGCCATTGTCAGACTTAAGAAACGACAGGTTGAAGTTTGAAGTTGAAGATATAGGCTACGAGCTTGTTCTCCAAAGAGTATGTGATGATAATAACAGTGATGGTGATGTTACTGAGATCAGAAATATTATGATGGGTGGCGACTGGGCGGTTGCTCTGTTCAAAGAAGGTACTATGGATGATACTCAGACATTTGAGGGTTATACCTTCAATTTTATGGCCAATCATTTAATATCCACTACGTTCACCCCTACAAGTGTTGCTTACCCCGGCCTTTGGAGAGTGCTGCGAAATAGTGACGGGAAGCTAAAAGTATATCTGAACTTTGGTGATGTAGATCCTCTTTTTGATCTTACGGATGATTGGGAGATAGTACCATCAATTACGAATGATAGAATAGAATTGAAACATGTTAGCGATAATGAGGCAGGTACAGCAGAAATCGTGACTATACTGGTTTTTGAAAAGTTACCATAGCCGGAAAAATATTTATAATACCTTATTTGCCCCCCTATTTTGCTGAAAAGGGTAACTTCTTTAAGAAGTTACCCTTTTCTCTTTTATATTTCTTTCAACAGCCTTCCATCATCCCATTGTTATTATTAAATTTGCACTTCTCTATAATTGACTAAAAGATGTTTGATAATTTAAGTGATAAGCTGGATAAAGCGTTACATGTCCTCAAAGGGCATGGTCAGATTACGGAAATTAATGTTGCTGAGACCACTAAAGAAGTAAGAAGGGCCCTGCTTGATGCGGATGTTAATTTTAAAATTGCAAAGGAATTTACCAATAGGGTTAAGGAAAAAGCCTTAGGTCAGAATGTACTGACTACCTTACAGCCGGGCCAGTTGATGGTCAAAATTGTTAAGGATGAGCTTACTCAATTAATGGGTGGAGATGCAGAAGGCATTAATCTTTCAGGGAACCCCTCGGTTATTCTCATGTCTGGTCTTCAGGGATCTGGAAAGACCACTTTTTCAGGGAAACTTGCCAATTACCTTAAAAATAAAAAGGGCAAAAACCCTTTATTGGTAGCTTGTGACGTTTACAGGCCGGCGGCTATTGATCAGTTACATATTGTAGGAGACCAGGTAGGAGTAGAGGTGTTTTCGGATAAGGAGAATTCGGATCCTGTTGCCCTGGCAAAGGCCGGGTTAGCTCATGCTAAAAATAATGGTTACAATGTGGTAATTATTGATACGGCAGGCCGATTGGCGGTAGATGAGCAGATGATGACAGAAATTGCCAATATCAGGGATGCGGTAAATCCTCAGGAAACCCTTTTTGTGGTAGATTCCATGACAGGGCAGGACGCAGTGAATACGGCAAAGGCTTTTAATGATGTACTTAATTTTGACGGTGTTATTCTCACGAAACTGGATGGAGATACACGAGGCGGTGCAGCTATATCTATTAAATCTGTAGTTGATAAACCTATAAAATTTATTGGAACCGGGGAGAAAATGGATGCCCTGGATGTGTTTCATCCCGCGCGTATGGCCGATCGAATATTGGGCATGGGCGATGTTATTTCGCTGGTAGAAAGGGCTCAGGAACAATTTGATGAAGAAGAAGCCCGTAAAATTCAGAAAAAAATTGCCAAGAATAAGTTTGGATTTGATGATTTTCTCAAGCAGATTCAGCAGATCAAGAAGATGGGTAGCATGAAGGACCTTATGGGAATGATCCCGGGTGCAGGCAAGGCACTAAAGGGAATGGATATCGATGATGATGCATTTAAACATGTTGAAGCCATTATTCATTCCATGACTCCTGATGAAAGATCCAATCCCTCCAAACTTGACGCAAACAGAAAAAAAAGAATTGCTAAAGGCAGCGGACGAACTATACAGGAGGTGAATCAATTGCTAAAGCAATTTGACCAAATGAGTAAAATGATGAAAATGATGCAAGGTGGGGGAGGTAAAAAAATGATGCAGATGATGCAGAATATGAAATAATAGATTGTAAAAACCATAATTGTAAACCAAATGACGCTTCTCAACGGAAAAGAAATTGCAAATCAGATTAAAGATGAAATTGCCGCTGAGGTGGGCGAAATGAAAATACGCGGGGAAAAAGTGCCTCATTTGGCTGCAGTCCTCGTTGGAAATGACGGTGCCAGCCTCACTTATGTTGGAAGTAAGGTACGCTCGTGTAAACGCATAGGATTTGAATCCACCCTTAAACATTTGCCAGAAGACACTACCGAAGAAGATCTTTTAAAACTGGTAAATGAACTCAATGCCGACCCGGATATAGACGGTTATATTGTGCAATTGCCCTTGCCAAAACACATAAATGAAGAAAAAGTTTTGCTGGCTGTGGATCCAGACAAGGATGTAGATGGATTTCATCCTACCAATTTTGGTAAAATGGCCTTGGATATGCCATCATTTATCCCGGCAACTCCTTTTGGAATCATGGAATTATTAAGAAGGTATGATGTAGCCGTTGAAGGGAAACATGCAGTGGTCATAGGGCGCAGTCATATCGTGGGAAGGCCCATTAGCATCTTGCTAAGCCAGAAAGGAAAATATTCCAATGCCACTGTGACTTTAACCCATAGCAGGACAAAAGATATCAAAGCTCTTACCTTACAGGCAGATATCATAGTTTCCGCATTGGGAGTACCTGGTTTTCTGACTGCAGATATGGTGCGTGAGGGAGCTGTAATTATAGATGTAGGGATCACAAGGGTGCCCGATGCCAGTAAAGAAAGGGGCTATTACATAACAGGTGATGTTGATTTTGAAGCCGTTGGCAAAAAAGCATCTTATATTACACCGGTGCCCGGCGGTGTAGGCCCTATGACTATTGCAATGCTTTTGCAAAATACACTTCTGGCCCGCAAAAGACGCACCCGGAAAAAATAGTGGATATATCATCGTGATCTGTCGGGAATAATGGGCAGAGAAATTTGATGATTTAAGGGAAATGAGTACCTTTTGTCCCAAATCCAGCCATATGATGTTCAAACCTGTATCATTTCTTTGTTTCCTGTTTATTTGCTTATCGGGATGTCAAACTTCAGAAGAAAAAAAATCTGATATCTTATTTAAGGTTTCTTTTTCCGATAAAATTAGTTCTGAAACCTTGGATGGTCGCTTATTATTAATGCTGTCTGTCAATGATGATGCCGAACCGCGTTTTCAGATTAATAGTGGACTTAACACGCAAGTCGTATTTGGGATGAATGTAGATGGGATGGCACCAAATGTTGAACAGACTTTTGATGTTTCAAACTTTGGATTTCCATATGCCAGTTTAGCTGAGTTACCTCCTGGAGAGTATTGGGTACAGGCCTTGTTACATGTCTATGAAACCTTTAATTTAAGTACAGGTCATACAGTTAAGTTACCCATGGATAATGGTGAGGGGCAACAATGGAACAAGTCGCCGGGAAATTTATTTAGCAAACCAATTAAGATCAGTATTACAAAAGAAGGATTACAAGAGGTAAAAGTTGTAATGGATGAAATTATTCCACCTATAGCAGAACCGGCAGATACCGAATGGATAAAGCATATAAAAATACGATCTGAGAAGCTTTCGGAATTTTGGGGAAGGGATATGTATTTAGGGGCCCATATACTTCTGCCGAAAGGATTTCAGCAGCATCCGGAAGCTAAGTACCCGCTAATGGTATTCCAAGGTCATTTTCCAAATGATTTTGGCGGATTCAGAACTGATCCGCCAGATCCCAATCTGGAACCGGATTATGCAGAGCGATTTAAAGTATCGGGTTATAATATTATCCAACAACAGGAAGCCTATGACTTTTATAAAAGATGGAATGAACCGGACTTTCCAAGGTTTTTGATTATTGAAATACAACATCCTACTCCTTATTATGATGATTCATATGCAGTGAATTCTGCCAGTCAGGGCCCTTATGGTGACGCCATTACCCATGAGCTTATCCCATATATTGAAAAAGAGTTCAGGGGATTAGGTGAAGGATGGTCCCGTTTTTTATACGGGGGATCAACAGGGGGCTGGGAAGCCCTGGCGGTGCAGGTTAAATACCCGGATGAGTATAACGGTTGTTTTGCTGCCTGTCCGGATCCAATTGATTTTAGTGCATACTGTCTTACTAATATTTATGAAGATGAAAATGCGTATTACTATAAAAGTGACCATAAAATGCTGGAAGTACCTGCGCATAGAGACCATTTAGGGCAGATTCAATCTACAGTGCGTGAGGAGAATCATCTGGAATTGGTATTGGGAGATAAATCGCGGTCCGGTCAACAGTGGGATATTTGGGAAGCGACCTATTCACCACAAGGAAAAGAGGGATATCCGGAACGCATATGGGATAAAATGACCGGAAAAATTAACCCTTCGGTGGCGGATTACTGGAAAGAGAATTATGACCTACGGTATATATTGGCGAGGGACTGGAATAAATTGGGCGAAAAATTAAAAGGTAAAATTCATATTTACTGCGGGGATATGGATAATTATTATCTAAACAATGCAGTATATAAAATGGAGGAATTTCTGGAAAGCACCTCAGACCCATATTATGATGGGGAGGTTTTATATGGAGACAGGGCGGAACACTGCTGGAACGGAGACCCAGAGGAACCTAACCATATTTCGAGGCTTAGATATAACAGTATGTATATTCCAAAGATAATGAAGCGAATTGCAGAAAGTGCCCCTCCGGGTGCCGATCTGAAGAGCTGGAGGTATAAATAAGATTAAGTTTAATAAGCGGGATAATTAATAAAAGCAATATGAATACCAGAAAATTTGGAAAAACGAACTGGATGGT
>Ga0316188_10000187_pt1 | contig 22927 bp, 23 predicted proteins | sample Phiworburrow1_MG_FD_204933 | JGI IMG/M metagenome (GOLD analysis project Ga0316188, IMG submission 204933) | Coastal sediment microbial communities from Maine, United States - Phippsburg worm burrow 1 | ecosystem: Environmental > Aquatic > Marine > Coastal > Sediment | place: USA: Maine... | reverse complement strand
TTTTAATCGTGAAAAGAAGAGCTTTTTGTTTTCGTCATTAATAGGGACATACCATGCCATTCCTTTTTTTGTAGAAAAAGCAATTCCAACCACCTTATCGATAATAGGATCCAACCCACTTGTTTCCGTATCAAAACAAAAAGAACCTACTTTCTTTAATTCAATTTCCAGCGCTTCTAATTCCTTAATTGTAGAAACTAATCTATAATCCTTTTTAATATCACTGATATTCTGAAGGTCATTTGTTACTTCCTCTTCTTCAACAAAGGCATTAAATAAACCTAATTGACCTCCCTTAACATCCTCTTGTACTTTTACTTCTTCTATATTAAATAACCTTTTTAGAGTGGTCCTGAATTCTAACTCTTTAAAAATATCTATGAGTTTTTCCTTGTTAGGCTCTTCCATTATTAACTTATCGGGTTCAAAATCGAGTGGAACATCGAGAATAATGGTCGCTAATTTTTTTGAAAGCAATCCTTGATCTGCAAATTCAATTACATTTTCTTTTTGCTTTCCTTTTAATTCATGACTATGGGCAATTAGATTTTCAATACTTCCATACTTCTGTATTAGAATTTTAGAAGTCTTTTCTCCAATTCCGGGGATTCCGGGGATATTATCCACAGCATCACCCCATAAACCCAGAATATCAATTACTTGAATGGGGTCTTCTACTTCGAACTTTTCCTTCACCTCCTTAACACCCCAGATTTCTACTGGATTACCGTTTCGACCCGGTTTATACATAAAGATATTTTCGCTGACCAACTGTCCGAAATCTTTATCCGGGGTCATCATAAAGGTTGTATACCCCTTTTTTTCCGCTTTTTTGGCAATGGTTCCAATAATATCATCCGCTTCATAGCCCGGTAAAATCAAAATTGGGATATTAAATGCTTCTAAAATGGTTTTTATATGAGGGATTGCCCATCGAATACCTTCTGGCATTTCTTCTCGATGTGCTTTATAATCAGCAAAATCATCTACCCGAAAAGTAGGGCCCGGAGCATCAAAAACTACCCCGATATGTGTCGGTTTTTCTCTTTGTAAAAGATCTATAAGCGTATTCACAAAGCCATATACAGCGGATGTATTCTCACCTTTTGATGTCATCCTGGGATTTTTACTAAAAGCAAAATAGGATCGATAGATCAGGGCAAAGGCATCAAGTAAAAAGAGTCTCTTATCGTTATCAGGCATAGAAAATATTTAAAAATGAAAATTACTTTTTTTCATTTAATCCTTTAAATTTATTTATGAATAGATATTCACGGTATCAGAACTTTTTCTTTCTATGACCCAGGTCATTTTTTTGTCTCTCAAAAGATTCAATTTTTGAAAACCATAACACCATCAAAATCACTAAATACTGTATCTTTGGAAAACGAAGTATACGGACAGGTATTTATTTAATTAAAATTGACATGCCGATTTATCATAAGCTGGGCAAGATCCCAAGAAAAAGACATACTGTTTACCGAAAAGAAAACGGAGAATTACATGCCGAAGAATTATTCGGAACGCAAGGTTTTTCAGGCTTCTCTTCTCTTGTTTATCATTTACACCCACCAACCAATATTATCCGATTCGATGAACCTTATTCGGTAGAACCGAAAATTGCCGTTGCAAAGAATATGAAGCCATTAAGTTTGAAAGGCTATGAATTAAAAGCAGAGAAAGATTTTATTGAAAGCCGTAAAACACTTTTGGTAAATAATGACCTTCATATTGGATTAGCAGCACCTAAAAGCTTTTCGAAAGATTATTTTTATAAAAATGCGGATGCGGATGAGATGCTTTTCATCCATAAAGGATCAGGAGTTCTGCGCACGATGTATGGTGATATCCCCTTTGAATACGGTGATTATCTCGTCATTCCAAGAGGAACGATATACCAGATCGATTTCGATACTGAAGATAACAAGATCCTCTTTATCGAATCCTTTAGTCCGATATTAACACCAAACAGATATCGAAATAACTTCGGACAAATGCTCGAGCACTCTCCTTATTGTGAAAGAGATTATAAACTTCCACAAAATTTGAAAGCGATCGATGAAAAAGGAGAATACAAGATCAAGGTAAAAAAACAAGGAATGATGTGGACCTATTACTATGCCTATCATCCATTTGATGTTGTAGGTTGGGATGGCTATCATTTCCCTTATGGGATCTCAATTCATGATTTCGAACCCATCACCGGCCGTATTCATCAACCCCCACCGGTTCATCAGCAATTTGAGGCACATAATTTTGTTGTGTGTTCTTTCGTTCCGCGATTATACGACTATCATCCGGACGCTATTCCGGCGCCTTATCACCATTCCAATGTTGATTCTGATGAGATCTTATATTATGTTGACGGTGATTTTATGAGCCGAAATCATATTGAAATGGGACAGATCACACTCCATCCGGGAGGAATTCCACATGGACCACATCCTGGAGCAGCAGAGCGTTCTATAGGAAAAAAAGAAACTAAAGAACTGGCCGTAATGATCGACCCGTTCAGACCTATGCAAATAACAGAAGAAGCAGTAAAAATAGAATTGAAGGATTATTATAAATCCTGGTTAGAAGATTAAACTATGAGTAATTTAAAAAATATCCAAGACACCAATTTCGGTTTAGAAAAAATCTTCCCGGAAGCAGAAGATTTCCTTCCTCTTTTAGGTACCGATTATGTAGAATTATATGTAGGTAATGCAAAACAAGCAGCCCACTTTTATAAAACAGCCTTAGGCTTTCAATCTTATGCCTATGCAGGATTAGAAACCGGATTAAAAGACCGTGTTTCTTATGTATTAATTCAGGATAAGATCCGATTGGTATTAACAACTCCTTTACCGGGAAATAAATTTATTGAGGAGCATCTCACAAAACACGGAGATGGAGTAAAAGTGATCGCTTTATGGGTAGATGATGCCCGATCGGCCTGGGAAGAAACGACTAAAAGAGGCGCTAAATCCTATATGGAACCTCGCGTCGAAAAGGACGAACACGGCGAAGTAGTTCGATCCGGAATTCATACTTATGGCGATACCGTTCATGTTTTTGTTGAGCGAAAAAATTACAAAGGTATTTTCATGCCCGGATTCGAGAAATGGGAATCGAAATATAATCCACCAACTACCGGTTTGCGATACATCGACCATATGGTAGGAAATGTAGGCTGGAATGAGATGAATGTCTGGGCTAAGTTTTATAATGAAGTGATGGGCTTTGCAAACCTCATCACCTTCGATGACAAAGACATTTCCACAGAATATACTGCCTTGATGAGTAAGGTAATGACCAATGGTAATGGCCGGATCAAATTCCCGATCAATGAACCTGCTGAAGGAAAAAAGAAATCTCAGATCGAAGAATACATCGACTTTTATAATGGTCCGGGATGCCAGCATATCGCAGTAGCAACAAATAATATTATTGAGACCGTTTCTGAAATGACTAAAAGAGGAGTTGAATTCTTGTATGTTCCGGGAACTTATTACGATACTATTTTAGATCGAGTTGGCGATATTGACGAAGATCTACTCGCTTTAAAAGAATTAGGAATCATGGTAGATCGAGATGATGAAGGATACTTACTTCAGATCTTTACCAAACCATTAGAAGACAGACCCACCTTGTTTTTTGAAATCATTCAACGAAAAGGAGCTACTTCTTTTGGAAAAGGAAACTTTCAAGCCTTGTTCGAATCGATAGAAGCGGAACAAGCGAGAAGAGGAACTTTGTAAAAAATAATTATCGAATAGAATATGGCGCCTCATTTTCATGGGGCGTCTTTTTTTATCAAAACTTTAAATATTATATTTGAGTGTAACCACTTATTATGATCAAGGTAATTATTCCATTCCTATTTTTATTGATAAGTGGGAATACCATTGGTCAGGACCAGTTTTGTAAATTATTGCCAGGCTGGTCAACAACAAACGTTTTTGAAAAAGATAGTCTTTATTATTCAATTAACAGAGGAATGGAGGGCTATGCCCAAAATCATTTTCAATTTGCTACATTATCCTTAGAAGGTGAAATAATTGAAGAATGGGAATTTGATATTGATACCCTATTTAACCTTGTATCGTTCCACACAAATAATCTCTCTGATGTAAATAATAGTCATTTTATTAGTGCTACAATTCAAGACACAACATTCAAAGCTTTTGGAGCATTTATTAAATATAATGCTGATTTTTCAGATACTTTATACTTCAAAGTTTATGACCTTTATCCCGGAAACGGGACCATGTTTTTTTGTCATACTAAAATTAATGATAACAAGTTCATTATTGGTGGTCGCTTTCGAAACGTACAAGATATTATGTATTCTTCATTGATTGAAGTCGACTCTTTAGGAGAAATCAATTGGAGAAGAAATTTCTTTTGCTGGGATGATTGCTGGATTAGTCCATATCAGATTCTACTTAGTTCGGACGGGGGTTATTTTTTTGTTTGTCATGAAATTCAATTACCCGTACCTTCAATTCAACATGTTAAAACGGTAATTATTAAAACCGATAGTATTGGAATAGAACAATATCGACTTCATCCCGGACCCGAAGAATACTTTGCAGTTCCCGGATGGATGATACCCACAGATGATGGTAATTATCTTTATGCTTTTTCTGAAACAGATACAATAACCTCTTATCTACCACAATATAACCCTTCCCAGAGCATATGGATACATAAAATAAATCTAGAAGGTGATAGCATATTTCACATCAATCTTTTTGATCAATTGCCATTATATGATGGACTTTATCCTTATAACTATACTATTAAACAAATGATCAAAGCCGATAATGGAGATATCATCATTATAGGTTCTATCCTTTATTACAAAGCTTTTATTCTTAATATAACTCAAAATGGTTTAATAAATTGGGTCCGATTATATGATGCTCCTTTTGAGGGCTCCATGTTCAATGAAAGCGAAACTTCATTTAATTCGATCTCTAAAACAAGTGATGTAGGCTATATTATTGGGGGTGAGTTTCTTGGCTATTCAATTCCTCAATATCCCCAAGGACTTCAATCTGCATTTATTTTGAAATTGGATGAATACGGCTGTTTTGAACCAGGTTGTCATTTAGCTGATGTATTACAAGAAATTTCTGTGGATAAGTACGATGTAAAAATCTTTCCAAATCCGGTTTCAAAAGAATTAACTATAATTCCCGAATTAACTCAATTAAAATATACTTTGAAAGTCATAAATATAAATGGTCAACAGGTTCTATTTTCTCCTTCACAAATAGAAACCACAATTGTCGATGTTTCCAATTTAACTCCAGGTATTTACTTACTACAATTAGATTTCGAAAATGGAGAAAGAGCCATAAAGAAATTTGTGAAAGAATAATTATCCAATTATTTAAAATTCCATATCACATTTATCAATACATTTTTACTTCTTTTTTTAAGCGTGCACAACTTTATTTCCTTTCATCAAAAAAGTGGCTCCGATCCACAGAAGGGTCAAATAAAAAAGAGGCATTGCATAAAAAGGAAATTCAAGCAAGATCATCTGCAATACATTATTTCATTCTCCAATCGTGACCATTAAAAGCATACCCCATAATGCAAGGCTATTACCCTTCTTTACAGAAGTATACAAGATCACCAAAGCACCCACTCCCAAAGCGATCAAAAAACCACCTATACCTCTCATAAATCCGAGGTCAAGATTTCTAAGTTCGGGACTGACTTGCTGATCACTAATATTCAGATACTCCAAATGTGCCGGAATAATCGTTTCTACAGAAAAAGTGTAAAAAAACATCCCCTATACCTCCAAAGAGTATCAGATAGATCGCTACTTGCATGATTATAAACCCTGTCTTTTTCATCTTTAAAATATTCTCTTTCAATTTAAAATAAAAATAAGTCAATATATTTTACCAATTACTAGCTACTAGTTACTAGATACTAATTACTAGCTACTATTAACATATACTTCGTACTTTTGCAACCAATAGAAAAAAATTCATGGCAACATACTCAATGACAGGTTACGGAAGAGCCGAAAAACAAATAGGATCACGCAAATATGTGATTGAACTTCGATCGCTCAATTCCAAACAGATCGATCTTCTAATTAAGGTACCAAGCCTGCTTCGCGAAATCGAAATGGACCTTCGTACTTTACTCGCAAACGAATTAGGTCGCGGTAAAGTGGAGTGCATGATCAACTATGAAAATTTAGGTGAAGAAAAGAGTGCTAAAGTAAATGTCGAATTGATCGAAGCTTATGCTAAGGAAATAGAACCTTTACGCAGTAAAATAAAAGGGATCGATGAATCGGATTGGTTAAATGCCTTATTGAAATTACCTGAAGTTTTAGTGACCCAACGGGCAAAATTAATTGAGGGAGAAAAAGATGAATTGATCGAACTTTGTAAAGTAGCTATTCAGTCATTAAATGGCTTTCGATTAAAAGAAGGAGAGGCACTGCATAAGGACCTGGACTTCAATAACACTGAAATTCAAAAAAATTGTGACCTTGTTGAAGCTCTTGCCCCATTGAGAGTGGATCTGATCAGAGAACGAATTAAAAAATCTTTAGATGAAATTAAAGATAATGCCGCGTTTGATGCCGACCGTTTTGAACAAGAACTCATTTACTATATCGAAAAACTGGATATCAACGAAGAATTAATTCGATTGAATACCCATCTCAAATTTTTCAAAGAGACGCTTGAAAAAAATGACGATAAAGGAAAAAAATTAGGATTTATCGCCCAGGAAATGGGAAGAGAGATCAACACGATGGGATCAAAAGCAAATCATTCTGAAATGCAACGCCATGTGATTCAAATGAAAGACCATCTCGAAAGAATAAAAGAACAGGTTTTAAACGTCCTTTAATGATCAAGGGTAAAGCAATTATATTTTCAGCTCCGTCCGGTGCAGGGAAGACGACGCTTGTGAAGCATCTCTTAACTACGCTCCCAATTCTGTCGTTTAGTGTTTCTGCCTGTAGCCGCGAAAAGAGAGTAAATGAGATCGAAGGAACGGATTATTATTTTTTAAGCAAGGAAGCTTTCCGTGAAAAAATTCAGAAGGATGAATTTTTAGAATGGGAAGAGGTTTATGACGGTAATTATTATGGCACTTTAAAGTCAGAAATTGACCGGATCTGGAAAGAAGGCAAACATGTTATTTTTGATGTTGATGTTGTTGGTGGCATTAATCTTAAAAAATATTTTGGCGAAAACGCTTTGGCGATCTACGTTGAGGCGCCTAGTTTAGAAACGCTGGAAAACAGACTTAGATCCCGTAAAACAGAAAATGAAGAAACCATTTCTAAACGAATCGCAAAAGCAAAGGATGAAATAACATTCAAAAGTAAATTCGATCTGGTTATTGTAAACGACGATCTCGAGAAGGCAAAAGCGGAAGCACTGGAAAAAGTAAAGGCCTATTTATCATAATTATGAGTATAAGTAAGCAGAAAAGAGTAGCGTTATATTTTGGCACTTTCAACCCGATTCATGTGGGTCATTTAGCGATTGCAAATTACATTGCCCAACAAGATGAAGTAGATGAAGTTTGGCTAGTTGTAAGTCCGCAAAATCCACTCAAAGAAAAAGCTTCGATGCTCGCTGATTATCATCGGCTGGCAATTGTACGTGAGGCCATTGCGGATAATCCATTATTAATTGCGAGCGATATTGAATTTAATTTGGCAAAACCCAGTTATACAATCGATACACTCGCTTATATTCAGGAAAAATACCCTGACTATTCTTTTTCATTGATCGTTGGAGAAGATAATTTAAGATCCTTTCCAAAATGGAAGAATTTCGATGTTATTCTGGCTAATTATCAATTGTGGGTTTATCCAAGGCATACGACGATGTATGATTTAGAAAACAGAGGTGATGAAACAATCGTTAATGAACTCTATGCGAATAAAAATGTTCATTTTCTTCGAAATGTTCCTTTAATGGCGATCTCTTCCAGTTTTATCAGAGATCAAATAAAACAAAATAAAAGTCCGAAGTATTTATTGACACCACCGGTGCTTAAGTACATTGAGGAAATGCACTTTTATAAAAAATAAGAATCTTGTCGGTCTTCCCTGATAACCATGTTTAAATGGTCGGCGAATACTCTTAAACCCCTGTCATAAGTAGAGTTATTAGTGATAATGATATTGGCATCATCTCTAAAAGGTCTTAGATAGGCTTTATATGAAGGGAGTACATGATTGTCCCATTGATAACGAACGATCTCTTCTGAATAGCCTCTTTCTTTAGCATCTCTCTTGATCCTTCTCGATAATTTAATATCCTCTCTCACATCCAGGAAAACACGAAGGTCGAGCATATCTCTGATCTCTTGAAAATAAAATATAAAAAGTCCTTCTAAAATAATGATAGGAGCAGGCTGAATAGTAATCAAAGCCGGTTCTTTCGATTTATTGTTAAAGGTATATTCCTTTTTTGTAATACTCTTTCCTTGAGACAGATCAACCAGATCTTTATGAAAATGATCGCGATCGATAGAAGTAGGAAGATCAAAATTGATCTCTCCATTTTCATCTACAAATTGCATTTCTTTTGGAAAGTAATAATTGTCCTGAGAGATAATAGATACACTTCCGTCTGGCAACATTTTTTTCAGATCCCTTAAAAAAGAAGTTTTGCCCGAGGCACTTCCTCCCGCAACACCAATTATGTGGCAAGGACCTATCATAAACTAAGCATCTATCGAATGCAAAATGGATTCGAGAATCAATTTTCCATCATTATTTTTTAATTCACTATCTGCTGCACGTTCGGGATGAGGCATCATCCCAAAAACATTTCCTCTTTTGTTACAAATTCCGGCAATATTTAAAGCTGAACCATTTGGATTTGATTCATTGCTTGGCGCTCCATCTTCATCGACATATTGAAAAAGGATCTGATCATTTTTAACCAGTTCTTTTAAGACCTCATCTGAAGCATAATATTTTCCTTCTCCATGTGCAATTGGAATTTTATAGACTCTGCTATCATCAAGATCCTTCGTCATAAGGGCTTTTTTAGAAACCGGTTTGAGAAGTATGTTCTTACAAATAAATTTATGACTATCATTATGCATCAATGCACCAGGTAACAATCCTGCTTCACACAATATTTGAAACCCATTACAAACTCCCATAACATAGCCTCCTTTCTCGGCATGTTCCTGTACTTTTTCCATAATGGGGCTAAAACGAGCTATTGCTCCTGAACGAAGGTAGTCTCCATAAGAAAATCCTCCGGGAACGATGATAAAATCACATCCTTTCAGGTCTTTATCTTTATGCCATAATCGTTCAACTTTCTGACCTAATTTGCTTTCTAAAGCATAAACCATGTCCATATCGCAATTTGAACCCGGGAAAGTAATTACTCCAAATTTCATTTTTTCAAGCTAAGATGATGCGGCAAAATTAAGGAAAAAGACGGGGCAAAAAAGTGAAAATGGGCTTTAAAAAATATTTTCAAATTATTGGGAAGAAATTAAATAGCAATGAAGAGACGATCCAAAAATAAAACAAGAGATTTCGAAATAAAGAACTTACGCTATAATAATAAAATGGAATGATAAAAACCAAAGGAATAATCATTAGTAAGGCTCTGTTATGAATGGGAAAATAATTAAAACTAAGCCAATAGATAAGCATCGAATTCGCTAATAACATTAAAACCAGTCGCTTTGAATTCTTTGTTTTTATTTTAGACCGGCTGATCTGTTTGATAAAAAAAGGAAGAGCCAGAAAGAACGAAAGACCTGTTAAAACAATAAAAATTCGTTGACTTAAACTGTTAACATTAATAAGGGATGCTACACTTTCGCTTTTTATTGGGTACATGAATTCAATAGGCAGATCAAAATAGAAAAAATAACCCGCTAAAAAGAAAAAGGGCAAAGCTAGCCCCATAAGAGGAAAGAAATATTCTCTAAAGCTAAATGATCGGTTCATAGATAAAAAGATCCAGTAGCTAATTAAAAATAAAACAGCAGGATAGTAGATGATGGAAGCGAGTCCAAGGTAAAATCCGGCATCAAATACTTCGGATAAGATGTTATTTTGATGATATACTTTGAGGATCCTGTTTAATCCTATCAAAATAAAAAGAAGAGAAAATAATAAGGGGGAGAAAAAATGAAAGCCGGTCCAGGAACCGATCATAATAATTAACAATAATGATGGCATTGAATTTTCAGTCTGGTAAAATCCATTTAGATTGAATACTTTATTAACATAAAATGCCAGAAGACTGCTTACTAAAATGCCTAGTAATAACTTTATGTAAGGAGAATCAGACCAGAATAGATCTAACTTCGTAAACAAATAGGTTGGAGAATCTACAACAAATACTGGATCTACAAAGGATTTTATCGCGTATACAAGTAGTAATAATGGTAAAATAAACACACTTAGTCCACGTCCAGATAAAAATAGATTTAACATTAAAATTGCTTTTCAGTATTCAACAATAATTATTTAATTTGCCGTATACAAATCAACAATAATAATAATGACTTTCACAGAATTAATTTATGCTTTAGGTGACGTTTTAACATCAAGTTTTGAAGTGCTTCCTATCATAGGAAATAACTTTAATTATATCGTGACCATTATTGGTTTTATTGGTTTGGCCTATTGGTTGTCTTATCAGGTAAAAAAGACCAAACAAGCGAAACAAGACGGGACTTACATCTAGTTCCCCTTCCATTTTATTTGAATTTTAATCCTTTCGATTATTCTTATCGTGCAATAATTTTTAATGCAGGCGGGAGTTCTATAGATCATAGTTTTTGAATTAATTTACTTTTCCAGTTTAAATTATATCCATAAAAATGATATCTCTAATAATAAAAAAACCCCGCTAAAGCAGGGTTTTTTTTTATTATGAAAATTTTAAAATTTATCCTTTTACGATCACTAAAAACTTAGATACCGCCCAAAATGCTTCAGGATCTAATATCACCAATTTAGTTACCATACCATCCACTTCTTCAAAAGAATAAGATCCTTCGCTGTGGTTCGTAGCCAAATAGGCTTTTTTACTATCGATCAAAATATCTTTCACTTCAGTTATATCAATTTCAATAAATTGATCTTTATTAAAATCCTCTACTAAAGCTTTTGCTCCTCCCATTCCGATAAAACTACCTTTACGGGTAAGAATATTAGCCGCCTTTAATTCTTTGAATGATCCGATAGCATAGTGCGCACTATTTAATTTCTCTTTTTGCTCTTCTGTTACCTGAAGTTCTTTAGCATAAGCCATTGAAACCTTATCTAACTCGTAATTCATCGCAATCAACTCCTCTTTTAAAGCTTCAATTTCGAGAGTTCGTTGCTCATTTTGTAGCGATAATTGATTTATTAATTTTTCAAGCTGCGCAATTTGATCCATTGCACTGTTTAATTTTTTAGTACTTGAATTCTGTGCCGCTTTTGCTTTTCCTAATTGCGTTTTTAGATCTTGTAAATTTTGCTCATTATCAGCTAATAATCCATTGATATATGCAATATCATCTAAAATACGCGTTTTACTGGAACCCGCGTTCTCATCATTACTCGTTCTAATATCAATTGTATTTTGTCTTCCTCTGATCTCACCTAAATTTTCTTCAATCTCAGAGAAGGTATTTAGCATTAACATCATTACAGAATCTTTTGCTGTAGATCCGTCTACTAATGCTTGATTTTCTAATTTTAATCGTTCTATTTCTTCTTTTTCTGCCTGATTACAAGACACAAAAGAAATCATAAGAATGGGCAAAATAAATTTTAAAATTTTCATGTTTTATCTTTTTTATTTAAGTCATTGAAACGGACAAATTTACAATAGATTGTAATATAAAATGAAATAAACTAAAAATAGAATAATTTTGTTCAAAATTAAATCAAAAATGGAGCTCACATTGTATGAAAGGCTTGGAAAAGAAGGTATTAACAAGCTTTTGGATGGTTTTTATGATCGTGTTTTTAATGACCCAACTATTGCTCCCTTATTTGTTAATTCAACGAGAAGTGAAATACAAGAAAAACAAAGCTTATTTATTAGTCAATTTCTTGGAGGACCAATGGGATACACCGAAAATTTCGGCCCTCCTAAAATGAGACAACGACATATCCCTCATCGAATTACACCCCTGGCGAAAGACGCTTGGTTAAAATGCATGAAAGAAGCCATTGAAGAACAAGATTGGGATGAAAGATTAAAAGAAGTAATGTATTCCATTTTTCCCCCCATAGCTGCACATATGGTTAACAGTGAAGATTAATAAAATTAGAAAATGAAATTAAAATTAAGTGTAAGTATTATCTTTTTAATAGTAAGTCTAAGCATCTCTGCTCAAGATAAATGGTCAAAACTAAGTCCAAATCAAAAAATTAGAATTGCTAAAAAGGAACAAAAAGAGGCTAAAAAAGATCCTGAATATAATTTACTGATGGAAGAGGCGATGCGATTATTTCAATCAGGTCAATATGAAAAAGCAAAAGAGAAATATATCGAAGCTCATAATCGCAGACCAGATAATGTGTATCCTATGGTCATGCTGGATGATGTTGAAATAGCATTAAACCAGCCTGTTTTAAATAAAGATGAGAATGTCGCCGAAACTCCGATACCGGAGAATGTACCAGATGTGGTTCCAATTGAAGCGCCGGTGAAAGAAGTTCCAAAGAATGTTGAAAATGCTGATGTTAAAAAAGAAATTGTAAGTGATAAAGAAATCAAACTTCCGGTTGATCCTGAAAAAAGTGCGGTTATTGTTGCAAAACCGGAACGAAAAGCAGAATTAAAAACACCCACTACTCAAGTTCAAAAAGAATATAAGAATGATGGCGTTTATAGGGAAACTTTAAAAGAAGGAAGTGCGAATGTTACTCAAATTACCATCGTTGAAAAAGGAGTAAACACTGTATACCGAGAGGTTATACATTCTTGGGGAGCAAAATATTATTTTAAAAACGGGGAAGCCATTACAGAAAAAGAATGGGATAAATTGATCGATAGCTTAGAGAAAAATTAGTCTTTCCCACAACCACAATCTTCATCAATTGTTTTTTGAGGAATGATATAAGCTAATTCGTAAGCATCAGAACCTTCATTTTCCAGTTTGCTAATTCTATAATTATATTCTGCTTTTATCATATTCATTTCAAGGTCAGAACCGGCTTCAGCAAGCTCTTTTTCAAAAGATGCTTTAATTTCTTTCAGGGTAATCATAGAATGGTTTTAAAATAGGTTTTTTATTGCCTGAGTAAATTAAGAACTTGAAACTTATATAATCAAGTATGTCCTAATTTAATAATTCACAAAATTCCTTTATTATCGTAAAGCCACCCTAATGAAATTTCTTTACCCCAGCATTTATATTGGTCTTTAAAGTGTTCTCTGATGGTACTTTAGGACATGAAAAACGATTGCTGTAAGCACATAAGGGATTATATGCCTTATTAAAATCGATGATGATACGATTACCTTCAGGAATCCGTAGGTCAATATATCTTCCTCCATAATAAGTGCTTTCACCATTACTTAAGTCGCTAAATGGTAAAAATAAATAGTCACCATATTCCAATGTATTCATCAGTTTTTTACTTTGATAGATCGCTAGTTTATGCTCTTCGTCATTCAAAGTGAAGTAAGCATATCCCCATACTCTGTACTCGGGCCTTCTTGAAGTACTGGTCTCCATTTGAAAGAATTCCGGAGAGTCTTGCTTAATAAGCTTAGCTTCAACAATGTAGCTTTCATCAATAGGAAAAAATTCCAGGGAAATAAAATGTAGTAAATCCAGGGAATCGAGCGGACTATCTTCCGGATCCGCATATTCTCTGTTTAATTCATCCTGAAATTCCTTTGAACTCAATTCACTTTGAGAATAAATAAACGGACTCATTAACGTGGCCGCTATAATCAAAATAGTTTTTGTTCTTTTTAGCATAATAAAAAGGATTATTCCTGAGATAACGCCTGCAATATCGAAATAAAAATCAAACCAATCTCCAAAACGTTGTATGGGCAAGTAATGCTGTAGTATCTCTATCAATCCTCCAAGAATCAAACAAATAATAAAACTAAAAAGCAAATAATTGATTTTAGCAAAACCATCTCTTTTACTTTTTATAAAAGCCCATAAATAAGAAAGTACCAAAATAAAAAAAGCCGCAAAGTGACCTGCTTTATCTATTGCAATAAATCCAATCTCAGGTAGTTTTGGAAGAGGATATAATGATGTAATCAGAACTAACAGACTAAGTGTAAGAGGTAAAAGAAAATATTTTTTCTTTAGTGATAATTTCATTTTTTAATATGGATTAAACAACTTCTAAAATATTGTATTTTGCTCAATGAAAAATAATAGTAATGGAAATTTACCAAACCCTAAGAGATTGTGAAAATGCATTAAGAGACTTTATGGCATTAACACTTGAAAAAATGCATGGAGATCGCTGGATTGACTTCTGCCAGGCTACACCTGAAAAAATAGCAGTATGGGAGCAACTTAAATTAGAAGATGAAGAAAGACATCAAGCTACTACAGCCGACGAACATCTTATAAATTACGTTGACATTAACGACCTGAAAACGATTTTACTTGCCAATTGGGAAGGTGAATTTACCGATACATTTGGTGATTATAAATTGATGGAATCTTACTTAAATATCATTAGCCGCTATAGGAATCCTGATATCCATCGAAGACCATTACTTACATTTCAAAAACATCTCATTCTGGGTATAAGTGGAGAAATCAGAAATATGATCTCTGTTTACCGTTCTTACAGCGAATTAGATCGAGAAGGTTTTCCTCGAATTGAATCTGTGAGAGATAACCTGGGTAATATTTGGGTCCCCGGCAAACCATCGCATCTTAAAACAGGTATGACCGTCCATGTAGGTGACATGATCGAATTTGTTGTAACAGCAATTGATCCATTGGAAGAAGACCTTATGTATAGTATTAAAGATAAAGGTTGGAATATTGGGAATGTACTAACAACAGTGATCGAACCCCGCCAAGTTGGTTTAAATACAGCTGTAAATATTTTTATTCGCTCCGATCGTAAATTCCATGCCTTCCCAAATGGATACGATGACCGGGTTGCATTTAACTATCAGGTTTTGCCTTAATCTCAGTTTTCATTTATAACATATTCAATCTTCTTCGTTTTTTTTTAAAGCTGCATTTTTAAAAATAAAAATGTTCCTTTACTTCACCAATAAAACCTTTGAACTCCTAAAAAAATGAAAAAAAATGAAAAGGCTTTTATTTTCATTATAATCATTGGATTAATTTTAAAAATTTCCTTGGTTTCAATCGGACAATGGATTCTTCTCATTGGAGTGGGATTATTGGCTAACGCGTACTTCTTTGGCTTTACGAGTCTTTTAAATAATGAAAGTTATCAGAGCTTTTCCCAAAACAGAAACTTTCTTAAAAACAAAAGTCCCTATCAGTTTTTACCACCCTATTCTATCGTTATTATTTTGATCGGAATGCTTTTTAAATTCAATGCATGGCCGGGTGGAAACATGTTGATCGCTACCGGATTCAGTATGCTTATCATAGGTTTTTTCTTTATTTATAAAACTCCGGATGAAAAAAGATCATGGAAATTAGGAGCCTATAAAAGAATGATCATTTTCGGGATTTTAGGAATACTGTTTTATTCCTTACCAAATTTCTTTTTTTTCGAAATCATAAATAGAAATCATCCTGAATATATCGAAGCGACCAAGAAATTCTATGAGGATCCGGAAAATGAGTCTTATAAACTCAAAATGGATGTAGAAAGAGAAAAAATGGAAAATGGGATTTAATATCGTTTTAATAGAACCCGAGATCCCAATGAATACGGGGAATATAGGCCGACTTAGTCTTGCTTCAGGGTCTCACTTACATTTGGTGAAACCATTTGGATTTGAGTTGGACGATAGTAGAGTAAAACGTGCCGGACTTGATTACTGGAAGTATATATCGCTTAGCATTTATGAATCTGCCTCCTCTTTTTTTGAGATTAATAAGGATAAAAAAATGGCATTCTTTTCAAGTCATGGAAAAGAAAATTATTCTACACTAGATTATGAGGAAGAAATGTTCCTTGTTTTTGGTAAAGAATCGATCGGTCTTTCTAAAGAGATCTTAGATAAAAATATAGGAAGCGTTTTTAATATCCCTATTTATAGTGAGCATGTTCGTAGCTTAAATCTCGCAAATGCGGTGAGTATTGTTGTTTATAACGGGTTATTACAATTGAATAATTAAAAAAAGACTAATGGAATTAGAAAATATGAAATTCGATTTATCTTACGCAAAAGAACTAGATGAAATGGATCCGCTTAAAGGATTCAGAGAGCGCTTTGCCTTTCCCAAAATCGACGGAAAAGAATTTCTCTATTTTACCGGTAATTCCCTTGGATTAAAACCGATTGAAGCAGATAAGGCCATTAAAACCGAGCTCGATGATTGGGCCAATTGGGGTGTCGAGGGTCATTTTAATGCTAAAAATCCATGGTTTAATTACCATGAGATGTTTACTAAAAACCTTTCTTCACTAACAGGAGCTAAATTGCATGAAGTGGTTGCAATGAATGGTTTAACTGCTAATCTACACCTATTATTTGCGTCGTTTTATCGCCCCAATAAAAAAAGATTTAAAATTATCTGCGAGAAAAAAGCATTCCCATCTGATCAATATATGCTCGAATCTCAAGTAATCCATCATGGTTTAAACCCCGAAGAATGCATTATAGAAGTTGGACCACGAGAAGGAGAACACCTGATCAGACACGAAGATATTTATAATGCCATTAGCAATAATAGTGATGAATTAGCCCTGGTTTTTATCGGAGGTATAAATTATTATAGTGGTCAGCTTTTCGATATGAAAACGATCACTGAACATGCACACAAAGCAGGGGCTCTGGCAGGTTTTGATCTAGCTCATGCTTTTGGAAATGTGGAATTATCACTTCACGACTGGAAAGTGGATTTTGCTGCTTGGTGCTCATATAAATATCTTAATTCTGGTCCGGGATCTATCTCAGGAATTTATATTCATGAAAAGCATGGACTTAATCCTGAAACCCCAAGATTATCAGGATGGTGGGGATATGACAAGAATAAACGTTTCTTAATGGATACCGGATTTCATCCTATTCCGGGCGCCGAAGGCTGGCAATTAAGCAATGCCCCTATATTAGCCATGGCAGTACATAAAGTTGCATTAGATATTCATTGCGAAGCCGGAATGAAAAATCTAAGAACCAAAAGCGTTATGCTTACCGCTTATTTAGAATTTATTATTGAAGAAATCAGTTCTAATCACCCAGATGTATCTTTCGAAGTTATTAGCCCAAAAGAAAAAGATCAAAGAGGAGCTCAACTCTCTTTGCTTGTGCACGGACGAGGAAAAGACTTATTCAATTCCTTAACTAAAGAAGGTGCAATAGTAGACTGGAGAGAACCAAATGTTATACGTTTGGCCCCTGTTCCACTTTATAATTCGTTTAGCGATCTGGTGAAATTCGGACATTTATTAAATAAAATCATTTCATAATGGAAAAAATCGCCGTTGTTGGAGGAGGGTTAGTTGGTGCCATGCAAGCCATTTATATGGCTCAAAAAGGTTTTGAAGTGGATGTATTTGAGCGCCGGGGAGATATTAGAAATGCCCTTTTCGTTGCAGGAAAATCTATTAACCTGGCCTTATCCGATAGGGGCTGGGAGGCATTAAGGAAGATAAACATGGAAAAAGATATCCGTGAGATTTCAATCCCGATGCGAGGAAGAAAAATCCATAATAGCGATGGAAGTTTGAATTTTCAAGCTTATGGAATCGACGACCAAAGTATTTGGTCTGTTTCCCGCGGTGGATTAAATCAGCGTCTGCTTATAAAAGCCGACTCATTTGACAATTGCAACTTATTTTTTGAGCATAAATGCATCAACCTTGATCCGGATACAAATACCCTTGTTTTTGAATACGGAAATGAGGTAGTAGAAAAGACTTATGACCGAATATTAGCCACCGATGGTGCTTTTTCAGCTATTCGTTTAAATCTTGAAAAATCAGAATCGATCACTTCTTCAATTGCAACTTTAGAACACGGATATAAGGAATTATTAATTCCCACTGGAAGTGATGGACTTCATCAATTAGATCCTAATTCACTTCATATCTGGCCAAGAGGAGGTTTTATGCTCATCGCTTTAGCGAACCTTGATGGAAGCTTTACAGTAACTCTTTTTATGCCATTCGAAGGGAAAGACTCCTTTGAAAAACTTCAAAGTGATGATGAAATTGAAGCTTTCTTTAGAAAAGAGTTTCCGGATGCGCTCCAACTTATGCCCGACTTTATCAATGATTTTAAATCAAATCCAACAGCATCATTAGTAACGGTAAAATCTTTTCCATGGAATTATCTAGATAAGATCCTTCTTATGGGAGATGCTGCACATGCCATTGTTCCTTTCTATGGACAGGGGATGAATTGCGGATTTGAAGATTGTAGTATCCTTGATCATTTAATGAATGAATTTAAAAATGATTGGTCAAAAATAGCTCCAGCTTATACTCAAGCTCGAAAAATAAATGGTGATGCAATTGCTGATCTTGCTTTAAGAAATTACATTGAAATGAGAGATCTTACTGCTCAGCCTGAGTTTTTATTGCGTAAAAAAATTGAAGGCCTATTTACCAAAAACCATCCAAATAAATGGCTTCCCCTATACTCACAAGTTACTTTTTCTCATATTCCTTATTCAAAGGCAATTGAAAATGCCAGAATTCAAGATGAGATTATGAATGAGGTGATGAGGTTGAATAATATTGAAGATAAATGGGATAGTAAAGAAGTTGAAGATTTTATCATTCAAAAACTACAATTGATAAACGCATATTAGTAATAGATCTTCCCTTTATTATTTTAAATTAAATTCGCTTCTTGATATCGCTATTTCTATTTTCATAGAGATAATTAATGTACTTTTCTATTTGCTTATTAGATATTAAATGCATTCACTCGAACCTTATTATAATTGGCAACACCACTATGTTTCAGAAGAGGATCCTAATTCTCCTTTCTTTGAAAAAGAATATTCGGAGTTTGAATGTTCGGATACCATCTATAATCATTATATCCATCCTCAATGGGACAACTTTGGTTCTGATACGCTTTATTTAAAAATCATTTACGCTAACTATGACCAGGGAATTTCAATCATTGAATTTATTGGCGAGTGGAATGATTGCCTGCATAATGACATTATGTTCCTTAAAAGGAATGTGATCGAACATTTAATGAATTCCGGAATACATAAATTTATTCTTATAGGTGAAAATGTTTTAAATTTTCATTATTCTGATGATTGCTATTATGAAGAATGGTTCGAAGAAGTAACGGATGAAGAAGGCTACATCGTCCTACTTAATTTCAGAGAACATGTTTTACAGGAATTTAAGGCCGGGGGAATTGACCAGTATTTCTTAAGTGGTGAAGGTTTTAAAAAAGTAAACTGGAGAACAGATGACCCGTTTAAAATCTCAGAAATGCTCGACCAATTTGTTCAATTGAAACTTGGCAGTTAAACCTTTGAAAGAAATGGACTTATCCATTTTCTAAACCCGATGGCTAAAAGACCACCCCTGCTAATCATCCAAACAAAAAGCGACCCCCATACTGCATAAAACCCCCATTCAAAATAATTGCTTATCCAGGCAAAGGGAAAAAAGACTAAAAAAGTACTTATCAATAATGTATTCCTTAATAATTTGGCCTCTCCAAGCCCCTTGAAAATACCGTCATAGGCAAAAGCAACCGCATTGATGGGTTGCATAATGATCACCATCCAAAAAATGGATAAAAAATAATTAATGACCATTGGATCTTCAGTGAAGAAAGTCGGTATAAGCTTATAAAAAACTGAATAAATAATTGCCAAAACTGTTCCTATAAAAATGCTGATAAGCAAAATAGATCTTGCCATTTTCTTAAGGACCTCAAAATTACGCTGACCATAAAGTCTTCCGCTTAACGCATTTGCAGCATTAGCATAACCATCAATAAAAAAAGCTGAAAAGAGCCAGATATTGATCGCGATGGTATGTGCTGCAATAACTGCTTCTCCTAATGCAGAAGCCATTCTGGTCGATTGATAAAAAGCTAAACTGAGAGAAATAGTACGCACATAAAAATCAATGCTCATCCCAAACAACCATTTTAGATCAGGATGTAGTTTTTTAGTCCAAAATAATCGATAGATCGTTTTTCTATTTAAGTAAATTATCGCTGATACCAGCATAAGGATCTGCGCGATCAAACTTCCATAAGCCGCCCCAATCACACCATATGCCGGAATAGGTCCAAAACCAAATATCAATATATAATCGGCGAGTAAATTAACTACTCCACCGATGATCGAAATTTGCATCGCCCAGGAAGTATTTTGTAAACCCCGAAATACCCCGAATAAAATAAATGTAGCCAGAGTAATTGGATATCCCCATGCCCGGACCTGATAATAGGAATTTGCAAAATCAAGCACATCTCCTGTTGCATTATATAACTTAAAGATAGGTATCGAGATGGGAAAAGTAATTGCTATTACCAGCAGTCCCAGTAAAAAATTGAGTGCGAAAGCCTGTGGAATCAAACTTCTAATATCATCCAGTTTTTTTTGCCCGTAATAACGACTTACGATGGCAGAAATCGCACTTTTTGTTTGAGCTAAAACCCAGATAATGGTTAAATAAAAAGAACCGGCTATTCCAACTCCTGCCAGTTCTGAGGTCCCTAATCTCCCAATAAATGCTGTATCAATTAATGAAATTACAGGTTCTGCAATACCTGCAATGATCGCAGGCCCGGCCAAACGATTGATCTCCTTTAAGTCAATCTTCTTCAAATTAAGGCTTATAATATTTCATCGCTTCTGGCAAATAAGCTCTTAAGTTATTAATTCTTGTTTCATCGCTGGGATGTGTACTTAGAATTTCGGGAGGTTTACTACCGCCAACATTCGACATCCTTTCCCAAAATGCTACTGCTTCTTCCGGATTATATCCGGCCATCGCCATAAATACCAAACCTAATTTATCCGCTTCTGTTTCTTGTGATCTCGAAAAAGCCAGTGACCCCATTCCTCCGGCAACCCCATAACTTGTTAAAAAGAGGTTTCTCATTTCATCCGGTTTACTGCTGAGTAATATATCCAATGTTTGTCCACCGTATTGCAAAAGTATTTGCTGACTCATACGCTCATTTCCATGTCGTGCGATCGCATGCGCTATCTCATGCCCCATCACTACGGCAAGACCGGTTTCATTTTTTGTGATCGGCAAAATACCTGTGTAAACAACTACTTTACCCCCAGGCATACACCATGCATTAACAGCATCATCTTTCACTAAGTTAAATTCCCATTCGAATCCTTCAATTCGATCGCTCATCATTTTTTCTTTTAAAAACTTATCGGTCGCTTCAGCTATTTTTCGTCCTACATTTAAAACCATTTTAGCATCCTTATCATAAGGACTTACTACATCATGAGTTTGTAAAAATTCATCATATTGAACAAAACTCATTGTTATCATTTCGCTTTCCGGTAATAAATTCATCTGTTTTCTACCTGAAATAGGAACTTTAGAACATCCTTGGAAAAGGAGAAATAACGCTAAAACAAAAGTGCTTTTTTGTATCATAATAAATGGTCTATTATAAGTTGTAAAAATAATATAATCTGCGGATGCCTTTTTTAAAATAAAACATAAAAATAAAGCGTTGAGGAACGAGATTTATTAATTTTACCCGAACTTGATTCTTATGGAGTCAATGTAGGATAAAATGATTTGTGAATAGTGAAGATTATGAAAGCTTCCTATAGAAAAACAGATCCAAAAATTGCGAATAAATTAATTAGAAGAATAAATAAAATATGAGAAAGCTAAAAGTATTGTTATTGATCTTTGCAGGAATAGCTATCATTTCTTGCAATGATAACCTTAGTCATTCTAAAGAGGGAAACATTATTATAACCGGTAATTTGAGTAATGCTGCAGGAAAAGAACTCGTTCTGGAACAACTGGTAAATAATCAGCCATTGGGTATCGATACTACTGTGATCTTAGAGAACGGAAACTTTGAATTAATAGGGAATGGAGAAAGTATCGATTTCTATCGAATGAAATTAACACCTCAAAATGCAGCCATCCTCATCCTTTCACCGGGTGAAGAAATAACAATAGACGGAGATGCTTCCAACTTAGCCTCAGGATTAAGTGTAGAAGGATCTGATAACACTGCATTGATCTGGTCGTATTATGCTGAAACAGCAGATTTTAGTAAAAAAACACAAGAGTTAAGAAGTAAAGTTCAATCACTTCAACCGGATCAGAATGATGAAAGACAGGTGATCTTAGATCAATTTAATGCATTAAACAATAGCTTTTTAGACTACACGAAAAATTTCATTAATGAAAACAGCAGTTCTCCTGCAATTCTCTCAGCGCTTGGAAATTTAAATATTGAAAAGGATTTAGAATATTTCATTATTGCCAGAGATGGATTAAAAGAAGGATTCTCTAAAAATAATTATTTCATCAGTCTTGAAAAGCAGATCCAACAATTTCAACTGGCAAAAGAAAGTGAGAAAATGTTCGATCCGGGAAACCAGGTACCAAACATCACTCAAAACGATCCTAGCGGTAATGCTAGATCTTTATATGATCTTAGAGGGAATATAGTCCTTATTGATTTCTGGGCATCATGGTGTCGTCCTTGCAGAGCCGAAAACCCAAATGTTGTGAAGCTTTATAATAAATACCATAAAGATGGTTTTGATATTTTTTCTGTCTCTTTGGATAAAACACAAGATAAATGGGTTGAGGCAATTAAAGCGGATGGATTGGCAT
>Ga0316188_10000186_pt1 | contig 22927 bp, 24 predicted proteins | sample Phiworburrow1_MG_FD_204933 | JGI IMG/M metagenome (GOLD analysis project Ga0316188, IMG submission 204933) | Coastal sediment microbial communities from Maine, United States - Phippsburg worm burrow 1 | ecosystem: Environmental > Aquatic > Marine > Coastal > Sediment | place: USA: Maine... | reverse complement strand
TCTGCATCCTCCCCATAGTTAGCTTTAAGATAGAGGAATGCTTCGGCAATACGCTGTTTTACAGTTTTCTGCGAAATATTTACAATTACATCATCCGCTTCCTTTAAATCATGTGCCATAAGGCGGAGTAGTTCATATGCAAAATCAGGATTCTTGTGCAAGGTGGTGACAATTACTTCTTTCGGAATAAAGCAAAGCTCCATATCGTTTACGGCAACCGCGCTTAAATTTGAAGTCTCTTCTGAAATAACGGAACGCTGGCCCATAACTTCACCTTTGGAAGCCAATTTTACTATTTGATCTTTTCCGTTGGAGCTTAATTTGGAAAGCTTAGAAACTCCGTCACGTACACAAAATACACCATTTAATTTTTCCCCTTCCTCAAAAATTGCCTCGCCTTTTTTAATGGTTTTTGTAGTTTTCGAATCCGAAACCTTTTTTAATTCTTCCTTACTCATGGCACGCAAGGAATTAAATTGACGTATTATACAATTCTCGCACCTTATATCAGAACCCATTAATTTTTCTTTATAATTACGTCTTCCAAAATTATCGAAAAGGTGACAATTATCATATATATTTTGAGTAAATTACTACAAATTCGCATTCAGGTAGTAAGCAAATGTTTAAGAGTATGACTAAATGTTACCACTGCGGTGATGATTGCATCACTTCAGCGATAGTATTTGACGACAAAAATTTCTGTTGTAACGGCTGTAAAACAGTCTATGAGATTTTTGACACGAATGATCTCTGCTATTATTATGACCTTCAATCGGCTGCCGGTACCACTCCCTTGGCATTTGAAGGAAAATACGATTTTCTCGATTCTGAAAATATCGCTCAAAGATTAACCGAATTTGATGATACTACTATTCAGATTGTAAATCTTTATATTCCCGGGATACATTGCAGTTCTTGTATTTGGGTGTTGGAAAATTTAAAAAAACTACATTCCGGGGTTATGCATTCGCAGGTAGATTTTCCAAAAAAAACAATCAGAATTACCTTCAAGAAGGAGCATATAACATTTAAAGAGTTGGCTATGCTATTGGCAAGGATTGGATATCCTCCTAATATAACTCTTGACGATTATGACAAAGTAAAGAGCACAACGGACAGAAGCTTATTGTATAAACTTGGTGTCGCTGGCTTTGCCTTTGGAAATATTATGTTTTTGTCTTTTCCCGAATATTTTGAAGTAGGAGAATTTTGGCTGGAACAATACAAAGGTTTATTCAGATGGTTGATGTTTGCTTTTTCACTTCCGGTGGTATTTTATGCAGGCAGTGATTATCTCATCTCCGCGTTTAAAGGATTGCGTTCCGGACTTTTAAATATTGACGTGCCCATTGCCCTGGGTATTCTGGTTCTTTTTCTACGCAGTAGTTCCGAAATATTTTTCGCCCTGGGACCGGGTTTCTTCGACAGTCTTACGGGTTTAATTTTCTTTCTGCTGGTGGGTAAGTTCTTTCAACAAAAAACTTACTCATTCCTTTCTTTTGAAAGGGACTACAAGTCCTATTTTCCTATTGCAGTTACAAGATTAAATAAAAAAAGAAAAGAGGAAACTGTACAGGTTTATGATATTAAAAGCGGCGATCGCTTACTGATAAGGAACGAAGAATTAATTCCGGTAGACGGGATTCTGATAAGCGGTAAGGCCCAAATAGATTATAGCTTTGTAACCGGAGAATCAGAACCAGTCCAAAAAATTTCTGGCGATAACATTTTTGCGGGCGGCAGGCAGTGTCAAGGTGCAATGGAAATGGAAGCGTTGAAAAGTGTTTCCCAAAGTTATCTTACTCAATTATGGAGTAATTCTGTTTTCCAAAAAGAAAAGAGCACGATTTTTCAGACTTTAACGGACAGTATTGGAAAGCGCTTTACTATTGCGGTATTGACTATTGCTGTTATTGCAGCATCCTTTTGGCTTGTCCAGGACAGCAGTAAGGCATTAAATGTTTTTACAGCAGTGCTCATCATTGCCTGTCCGTGCGCCATTGCACTTGCGGCTCCATTTACACTGGGCAATATGTTGCGAATTTTTGGGCGTAAGAAACTCTACCTTAAGGATAGTGGAATTATAGAACAACTGGCGCAAATAGATACCGCTATATTTGATAAAACAGGAACAATAACTACTGCGGAATCCGGCTCAATCACCTATGAAGGTCTCGAGCTATCCAACGAGGAAGAGTCGCTGCTCAAAAATACCCTGCGGGCATCGAACCATCCGCTGAGCAGATCGCTCTATGCATTGTTAAAAGAGCACAATATAGAAACCCTTGATGACTACAAAGAATTTACAGGTAAAGGAGTATATGGTCTTAAAGATAAAAGCGATGTCAAAGTTGGATCAGCAGATTTTGTGGGACATCAGCAACAAAGTGATTATAACAACACTTCTGTTCACATAAGTACAAATGATTCCTATAAGGGGCGATTTGTTTTTCGCAATAACTACAGGGAAGGGGTTTCGGAAGTATTTAAAAGTATGGAACGCTATATGGATATAGCCATATTATCGGGCGATAATGCTGGTGAAAAAACCAGGCTGGAAAAGCTTTTACCAAAGTTAACTCCTTTATATTTTAATCAAAAACCAACTGATAAATTGGAGTTTATCAAAGAATTACAGGCCAGCGACAAGAAAGTGTTAATGGTGGGTGACGGTCTAAATGATGCAGGCGCTCTGGCACAGAGTAATGTGGGTCTGGCTATTTCTGAAGATATAAACGTGTTCTCACCGGCCTGTGATGGAATTCTGGATGCTACAAAATTTAAATACCTAAACGATTATATCCTGGCCTCGAAAAAGGCCATAAAAATTATTAAATTGTGTTTTGTTTTTTCTTTGATGTATAACCTGGTTGGTCTCTATTTTGCTGTAACCGGCCAGTTGGAACCTGTAATTGCTGCTATCCTAATGCCTATGAGTTCTATTAGTATTGTTGCTTTTGCAACCCTTGCGACTAATGTGATAGGAAAGAAATTAAAATAACTAATAAACCTGACATATGTCATTTTTTGAACTTGTTAACAAATGTAGTTTTACGCCAGAATTCAGGGAGGTATGAGTGTCATTTATATATTGCTTACAATTAGTATTGTAGTAGCACTGGTCTTCTTTGCTGCCTTTATCATTTCCGTTCGCAGCGGCCAGTATGATGATTCGTATACGCCTTCGGTAAGGATGTTATTTGAAGATGAAGTTGTAAAAACCACTGCTATAAATTCTGATCCCAATGTCAAAAAATCAATCCAACTAAATAAAAAGCAAAAATTGTAATTATGGAAGTACAACAGTTCTATTACGACAACAAAATCGTAAAAAAATTCCTCTATGCAACCTTGTTTTGGGGAATTATAGGTATGCTGGTAGGCTTATTACTCGCATTTATGTTTCTATTCCCTAATATTACCGATGGGATATCATTTCTTAGTTTTGGACGGCTTCGTCCGTTACATACCAATGCTGTTATATTTGCATTTGTTGGGAACGCTATCTTTGCCGGGGTTTATTACTCCACCCAGCGTTTACTTAAAGCACGAATGTTTAGTGACTTCTTAAGTAATTTTAACTTTTGGGGCTGGCAGTCAATAATTGTTGCAGCCGCCATAACACTTCCTCTCGGATTCAGTACTTCTAAAGAATATGCCGAACTGGAATGGCCAATAGATATCGCTATTGCCCTGGTATGGGTGGCTTTCGGATGGAACCTGATTGGAACAATGGTTAAAAGAAGACAACGTCACCTTTATGTAGCCATTTGGTTCTATTTGGCCACCTTTGTAACCGTTGCCGTACTCCATATCTTTAATAGCCTGGAATTACCTGTCAGTGCCTTAAAAAGTTATTCGGTATATGCAGGGGTTCAGGATGCTCTTGTACAATGGTGGTACGGGCATAACGCTGTTGCTTTCTTCCTCACCACTCCTTTTTTAGGATTAATGTATTATTTTGTTCCCAAAGCCGCTAACAGGCCGGTATACTCTTACAGATTATCTATAGTACATTTCTGGTCCCTGATTTTTATATATATCTGGGCCGGCCCACACCATTTACTATATTCAGCCCTGCCGGATTGGGCGCAAAATTTAGGTGTGGCATTTTCAGTAATGTTAATTGCCCCATCCTGGGGTGGGATGATAAATGGGTTGTTAACCCTAAGAGGTGCCTGGGATAAAGTGCGTACAGACCCAACCCTTAAATTTATGGTAGTTGCAATTACAGGATATGGAATGGCAACTTTTGAAGGCCCCATGCTATCCCTTAAAAATGTAAATGCCATTGCCCATTTTAGCGATTGGATTATTGCGCATGTTCATGTTGGTGCCCTTGCCTGGAATGGTTTTCTGACTTTTGGAATGATCTACTGGATGGTGCCTAAAATGTTTAAAACAAGGTTACATTCTACGCCATTGGCTAATTTCCACTTTTGGATCGGAACTTTAGGGATCATATTATATGCATTGCCAATGTATGTGGCGGGCTTTACGCAAGCATTGATGTGGAAAGATTTTAACCCGGATGGATCCCTGGTCTACGGCAACTTCCTGGAGACCGTTAATGAAATTATACCTATGTACTGGATGCGCGCTATAGGCGGTACGCTCTACATTGTTGGATTTATTGTAATGCTATACAATATAGTGGTTACAGTTCGCTCCGGCAGCAAGGTGGAAGATGAACTTGCCGAAGCAGCAGCCTTAACACGGGTATCCAAAAAAAGAACAGCCGGAGAAACCTATCATACCTGGCTTGAACGCAAACCTATAAAATTGACCATATTTGCAACCATTGCAATTCTGATCGGTGGGATTGTACAGATTGTGCCAACCATACTTGTGAAATCCAATATCCCTACCATTACAAGTGTAAAACCGTATACTCCCCTGGAACTGGAAGGAAGGGATCTTTATATACGCGAAGGCTGTGTTGGCTGCCACTCCCAGATGATTCGGCCTTTTAGAAGTGAAGTAGAACGTTATGGCGAATATGCCAAAGCCGGAGAGTTTGTTTATGATCACCCATTCCTTTGGGGTAGTAAACGTACCGGACCCGATTTATTAAGAATAGGAGGCAAATATTCCGATAGTTGGCACCTTAACCATATGTATGACCCCCAAAGCACCTCATCAGGTTCGATCATGCCGGCATATCAGTGGATGGTTCGAAATGAACACGACAGAAGTAATATACAGGGCAAAATGCGGGCCATGGTAAGCCTTGGTGTTCCTTATACTGAGGAGGACATTGCAAATGCCACCGTTTCCATGGAAGAACAGTCCATTCAAATAGAAGAAAACCTCTATGCTGATCCGGATTTTGTCAAATCCTATGAAGCAGATAAAAAATATGCTGCGGAAAACGGATTGGAATTTGTGGAAATGCGCGATCGTGAAATCGTCTCACTAATCGCTTATTTACAGCGTTTAGGTACAGATATAAAAGTTAAGGAAACCGACGAATTATTGTCAGAAAACAAGTAGATCATGCTGAAATTTGTAAAAAATCATATGGATAGTATGGAAGGCATCGCCACATATCCCATGATATCACTGCTCATATTCTTTGTGTTTTTTTCTATTCTTTTCTGGTGGGTATTTACCGCCTCCAAAGAGCATATCAAGGAAGTAAGTGAAATCCCATTAGAAGATAATCAACCAAAACAACTAGAGCCATGAAAAATATGTCACCCTGGTGGATCAGAATCCCAGTAATATTCTTTATCATCTTCGGACTCATGGAGTATTTTATTGACTCCGGAGAAAAACCGGCATTTATTGAATATCCCATAACGCAATTCTTTTTATTAATGGCATTATTGATTTTAATTGCCATAGAACTCATCTTGAAGTCCATAGAAAATGTGATGTTTCAAACTCTTTCTGAAGAAGCTAAAGAAAGGTATTTGGAATCAAAATCAAGTAAATTGGAATGGAGCTGGGGTAAAAAAATGTACCAAAAACTATTGGGCTCCAAACCATTGGAAGCCGAAGGTGAAATCATTTTGGACCACAACTATGATGGAATAAAAGAACTTGATAATAAATTGCCTCCCTGGTGGGTTTACCTTTTTTATGCCACTGTTATTTTTGGGGTAATCTACCTTATAAGATTCGAAATCTATGGCGATTATGACCAGGATTTGGAATATGAGATGGAGGTAGCAGAAGCTCAGGCTCAAATTGAAGCTTACAAAAAGACTGCAAAGGATCTGGTAGATGTAAATACAGTTGAATTATTAACAGATGCCTCAGATATTAATGCTGGAAAATCAATTTTTGAAACCAATTGCGTGGTATGCCATATGGCTGATGGTGGTGGTGGTATTGGACCTAATCTCACGGACGAATACTGGATTCTTGGAGGTGGAATTAAAAATGTGTTTAATACCGTTTCTGAAGGTGGTCGTGCCGGCAAGGGAATGGTCTCCTGGAAGGCAACGCTCAAACCTCTGGAAATAGCACAGGTCGCCAGTTATTTACTTAATTTCCAGGGAACTACTCCTGCAAATCCCAAGGTTGCCGAAGGGGACCTTTGGGTGGATGAAAATGCCCCGGAGAAAGAAGTTTCTCCCGATCAGGCAGCTCCTGAACAAAAGACTGATTCGACTTCGGTTGTTGTGAATGAATAGTTCGTACTCAGGTATGAATTTGGAATAGGAAATAAAGCTATGGAAGAGAATTTCAGGGATACCATCGGGACCATTAACGAAGAAGGAAAACGGGCCTGGGTATTTCCCAAAAAACCTAGCGGCAGGTTTTATAAATACCGGAAATGGGTAAGCTACGTTTTATTGATATTCCTTTTTGCTTCCCCATTTATTAAGGTTAATGGCAACCAGTTCCTGATGTTCAACGTTTTGGAACGAAGGTTTAATATATTTGGATTTCCCTTCTGGCCGCAGGATTTTCATTTGTTCGTTATCTCTATGATCATAGGGGTGATTTTTATTGCACTTTTTACAGTTGCTTTTGGGCGGATTTTTTGCGGGTGGATGTGTCCGCAAACTATATTTATGGAAATGGTCTTCAGACGAATTGAGTACTGGATAGATGGGGATCGCGGGGCTCAGATGCGTTTGGCAAAACAATCCTGGAACGCGGAAAAAATACGGAAACGATTGCTAAAATGGTTTGTCTTCTTTGTAATATCCTTTTTAATTGCCAATGTATTCCTGGCCTATATTATCAGCAGTGACAGTTTAATCCAATACATCACAGAAGGACCGCTGATTCATATTAGCACATTGGTTTCTCTGCTGATTTTTACCGCCGTATTCTATTTTGTTTTTGCATGGTTCAGGGAGCAGGTCTGCATAATCGCCTGTCCTTATGGAAGAATGCAGGGGGTATTACTGGATAATAAGTCCATTGTAGTCGCCTATGACCACAAAAGGGGTGAAGCCGAAAATGGTCGCAAGAAATTTCGGAAAAATGAAGATCGAAAAGCCCTTGGTCATGGCGATTGTATAGACTGCTTCCAATGTGTGAATGTATGCCCAACAGGTATTGATATTAGAAATGGCACTCAATTGGAATGTGTTAATTGTACTGCATGTATAGATGAATGTGACACTATCATGGAAAAAATAAACCTTCCGAAAGGTCTTATTCGTTATGCTAGTGAGGACAATATTGAAAAAAAGGCGAAATTCACATTTAGTCCCAGGTTAAAAGGATACTCTGCCGTACTTGTTATATTAACAGGCGTTTTGATTGGCATGCTTTTCTTACGCAATGATTTGGAAGCTAATATTTTAAGGTTGCCCGGCCAACTATATGAACATAAAGAAGGTAATATTATAAGTAATGTGTACACCTACAAACTGATTAATAAAACATCCAGGGACATCGAAGATGTAAGTTTTAAGCTGCTGTCTCATAAAGGAAAGATTGATCTGGTATCCCGTCAGAGTTTTGAAGTCCCGGCACAGCAATTGGCAGAAGGCACCTTGTTTATTGAAATTAATAATGCAGCCCTCAATGGCGATAAAGACAAGCTGAAAATCGGTGTCTATAGCGGAGATAAATTAATTGAAACAACAACAGCCAGGTTCCTGGCACCAAGAAGTTATAATTAAGGAATTCATTAGTAGTAAAAGTCAAAAATATGAAGTTTAATTGGGGAACAGGAATAGTATTGGCATTTGCAGCATTTATAATGTTCATTTTGTACTTTGTAATTATTGCCAGTACAGATAACCGAGCTAATCATGATCTGGTTACAGAGGACTATTACAAGGAAGAATTGGCCTATCAGAATGAAATTGATGCGCAATCTAATGCTAAAATCTATGCTTCCCAATTCAGTTTTGAAAACCAGGAAGGTGGGCTGGCTATAACTTTCCCGTCAAAAATGAATTATAAAGAAATAAAAGGTAAAGTGTCCCTTTATAGACCATCCAATAAACACCTGGATTTTGACTTTCCGATAAGTCTATCCAATAAACATTTGCTCATACCTGACAAACGTTTGTTGGATGGTCGGTGGGACATTAAAATTTACTGGAATTATCAAGGGAAAGACCATTTGATAAAAAAGAGTATCACCTATTAATTAATATAATGTTGTTTTCTGCCTTAATCTTAGGTCTGATGGGAAGCTTGCACTGCGTAGGCATGTGCGGTCCCATTGCTTTTATGTTGCCTGTAAGTCAGAATAATAAGTACAAAAAAGCAGGACAGATTTTTATCTATCATTTTGGCAGATTAATGGCTTATGGAATTATAGGATTATTATTTGGACTATTAGGTAAGGGGCTTTACCTATTTGGAATACAGCAAAAGCTTTCCATATTAATTGGTGTATTAATGATATTAATTGTAATTCTTCCCTATAAATACATAAGCAGGCTTGGCCTTTCAAAACCAGTATATCGAATTATCGGTAAAATTAAAAGCAGTTTAGGTAAAGCGCTTAAGAAGAAAACTTCCGATACTTTTCTCACTATTGGTTTTCTAAATGGGTTTCTTCCCTGTGGTCTCGTTTATATGGCCCTTTTGGGGGCTATTGGGATGGGTAATGCTTTTGAAGGTTCATTATATATGATTCTGTTCGGGTTAGGAACAGTTCCGTTAATGACTGCAGCTGTTTATCTGGGTGGGGTTTTAAAAGATTCTGCCAAACATCGAATACGTCAACTAATTCCTGTTTTCGTAATAATTATCGGAGTACTTTTCATTCTGAGAGGATTGGGTTTAGGCATTCCATATGTGTCCCCGAAACCAATGGTAGAAGTGGTGTCTGCAGAAATAGAATGTCATTAGCCATAAACCTGTCGTAAATGAAAATCATATCCATACCATAAAAAAACTAACATGAAAATTGTTACGGCAGCCGAAGCTGCAGCCATCGTAAAATCCGGGGATCGGGTTTTTCTTCAGGGAGCAGCTATGACTCCAAATACTTTAATAAACAGTATTTGCGAAAGATATGAGGAACTAGAACAAGTAGAGATTATCTCAATTCACACCGAAGGGGATGTTAAATACGCGTTACCACCTTATAACCAGTCCTTTAAAATAAATAGTTGTTTTGTGGGAGGTAATGTCAGAAATGCTGTTAATACTAATAAAGGTGATTATATTCCTATTTTTTTGAGCGAAATACATTTTCTGTTCAGGCGAAATATTTTACCCCTGGATGTTGCAGTAGTTCAGGTTTCTCCCCCTGATAAGCACGGGTATTGCTCTTTAGGTGTTTCTGTTGACATTGCTTTACCGGCAATCCAAACTTCAAAAAAGGTTATCGCTCAGATTAATCCGCAGGTACCGAGAACTCATGGGGACGGAATAATCCATAAGGATAGTATTCATCTGGCCATAGAGGTTGACGAGCCTATCCATGTTGCACCCTCGGCTCAAATAACAGCTTTAGAGCACCAGATTGGAAAAAATGTTTCAGAACTTATTGAAGATGGTGCTACTTTACAATTGGGTATCGGGAATATACCAAATGCCGTTTTAAGCAACTTATATAACCATAAAAGACTAGGTGTACATACAGAAATGTTTTCCGATGGTCTTCTGCCTCTGGTAGCTAAAGGTGTTATTACAGGAGAGGAAAAAAAGATAAAAACCGGTAAAATTGTGACTTGTTTTGCTGCCGGAACAAAAAAATTGTACGATTTTGTAGATGACAATCCACTGGTCCATTTTAAAGAGGCCGCGTACACCAATGATACAGGTATAATTGCAAGAAACCCTAAGGTAACTGCTATAAACAGCGCCATTGAAATAGATCTGACAGGCCAGATCTGCGCAGATAGTATAGGACAACGCCACTTTTCCGGTGTTGGTGGCCAAATGGACTTTATAAGAGGGGCTACCATTTCAGAGGGAGGGAAGCCAATTTTTGCCATTTCCTCGGCTACAGTCAAAGGGGTTAGCAAGATTACCCCTACCCTTAAAGACGGTGCCGGGGTAACTACCACGAGAGCCCATGTTCATTATGTGGTAACCGAATACGGAGTGGTTAATCTTTTTGGCAAAAATTTATATCAAAGGGCAAAAGCCCTGATTTCAATTGCACATCCCGAGCATCGGGAAATGCTGGATAAAGCCGCCTATGAGCGTTTTGGACGTGCTTAAACAATTTAGATGAACATAGAGCGATATATTGACCATACTTTATTAAAACCAACTGCCACAGTTAGGGAAATAAAAGCGCTGTGTTCTGAAGCCAAAACATATAATTTTTATGCAGTTTGCGTCAATAGTTGTAATGTATCCCTGGCCAGGGAAGAACTGAAAGGTTCTGAAATCAAAATAGCCGCTGTAATTGGTTTTCCTTTAGGGGCCATGTCAACAGAAGCCAAAATTTGTGAAGCGAGATACAGTATGGAAAACGGGGCAGATGAAATAGATATGGTGATCAACCTTGGTTGGCTTAAATCCGAAGAATACGGCCGGGTAAAAGATGAAATAGCTCAAATAAAAAAAGCCATTATGCCCGGGAAATTGAAAGTAATAATTGAGACCTGCTACTTAACAGCCGAAGAAAAAAAAATAGCCAGCATGCTGGTTGTAGAGGGTAAGGCAGATTTTGTAAAGACTTCAACCGGATTTGGCACAGGAGGTGCCACATTTGAAGATATTGAATTAATAAAGCGTGTAATTCAAAACAAAATTAAGATCAAAGCCTCCGGAGGGATAAAAAATAAAATAACCGCAAAGCGGTTCTTGGATATGGGCGTTTCGCGTTTGGGCACTTCGTCTGGAATTGCTATAGTAAAAGAACCTAATCCATAATTTATGAGCACCCACATTAATGCCAAAACGAATGAAATTGCAGGTACAGTTTTAATGCCGGGTGATCCGTTACGCGCCAAATGGATTGCCGAAACATTTTTGGAAAAACCTTATTGTTACTCAAACGTGCGGGGTATGCTGGGTTATACCGGGGAATATAAAGGGCATCGTATTTCAGTACAGGGAAGTGGTATGGGGGTCCCATCCGCCATGATATACTATCATGAACTCATTAAAGATTATGGTGTGAAACAAATAATCCGGGTAGGCACGGCAGGTTCTTATCAGCAGGATGTTAAGATACGCGATGTCGTTTTAGCCCTATCCGCCTCCACCAATTCGGGGATTAACAATGCTGTTTTTAATGATGTTAGTTTTGCCCCTACCGCCAGCTTCAATTTAATCATGAAGGCCGCTTTGTATGCACGGAAAAATAACATTCCTTTAAGAGCCGGGAATGTACTTACTTCGGACCAGTATTATGAAGATGATCCCATGGCTTACAAAAAATGGGCTGATTATGGGGTGCTCTGCGTTGAGATGGAAACCGCAGGTCTTTATTCAATTGCCGCTAAATACAATATTGAGGCTCTGGCCATTCTTACAATTTCCGACTCTTTGGTTACAGGAGAGCAATGCAGTTTTGAAGAAAGAGAAAGAACTTTTGAAGAAATGGTCCAAATAGCACTGAACATTTGCTTAGCATAACTAAGTTTATGTGGCACTATGATATATAAACATATCCAGGATGTACTGGTAAAGGCGAAATTTTCCGATTGTAAGAAATTTCGATATCAGCTTACTATACTAAAACGAACAAAAACAAACGGTGATACATTGTGTGTTATTATGCAAAACCCCAGCGTTGCAGATGTGGCTATTGCAGACAAATCTGTTCAATTTCTGGAAAAACTCATTTTTGAACAAGAAATTGAACTCTTTAAAAAAGTGAAAAAGATAATTGTCGTTAACCAGTTTGGCTTTATACAAACCAAAGGGTTTGTAGGATCATCACATAAAATTGGCCAAGAGAATGACAGTTATATCAGGCAGGCCATAAAACTTTCCGATATGGTGCTCGTTGCCTGGGGTAAGACCAATCCTTATCCGGAGCGCCGGAATACTATAAATACTATTTTAAAGGAGTATCCAAAAAAAGTTCTATTAACCACAAAGGCTCATCCCTCCAGGGGAAGATATAAAGATTTTGTCAAGCCTTATTCTTTCTAAAAGTCCTTCTTGTCCGCTTTTCTGATTAACAGAAATAATGGAATAAGTGTCCATAAAGTCAACATGGAGATGGATATAAATAAACCGGATTTGGTGCCGAAAAAAGACTTAAATACGGCCCCCGTATAACCCATAAGTGCAGATATATCCAATTTCAAAAGTATTAGTGTTCTGGAAAGGTCTATTGGATTTAACATTGTAGCCAACAACGAATATGAATCCAGGGGATACTCTTCAAATATAATGAGTGACAATAGAAACAATCCATCATATATTACAGCAAAAAACAGCCATAGTAATACTGCGTAGCCAAAACCCTTTATCCTATTTTCATTAGACAATGCAATGTTAAATGACAATGCTGTAAAAATTAGTGTCAGAAATGCTCCAACAACCAATAGCAATGTAAAATCCCAAATAGCATCACTCTTAAAAAGGCCATATAGAATAAAAGGAATCCCAAGCCCCATTACCAAACTTAAGGTCAGCGAACCTGCCACGCCTAAATATTGACCCGAAAAAATAGAAGACCGCCTAATAGGCAATGCCAGTAAAAGTTCTGTGAATTCCTTGGAATTATAAAAATACATAACCCCAAATATGGTGCCTATAAGCGGCACAAGGACTATGATTACATTCATAAGAGTAATAACCGCTTTGGTCACATCATTATTAAGAAATAACAGGACGAAACCAAGAGTAAGATAAAACAGAAAATACACATAACTCCATCTGCTGCGCATCAGGTCATAAAAGCTGTATTTAAGTATTTTAAACATTCTCTAATTTGGTTGCAATAGCCGCAATGGCCTGATCAAAATTATTTTCTTTAGTCAATGCCTTAAGTTCCCCGACTGTTCCCTTAAAATAAATTTTACCCTCCAGGAGATATACAATGGTGTCGGCCATTTCTTCGACCACCTGCATAATGTGGGTTGTAATCAAAATGGTTTTGCCCTGCTCCTTTTCCTTTTGTATAAGTTTCTTCAAACTAATTAATGCAGCTGGATCCAATCCGGTAGTTGGTTCATCTAAAATAATCAGTGGGCTGTCAAACATAAAGGCAAGAAGTATATTTACTTTTTGCCTGGTGCCTCCTGACAAAGAGGACAATTTGCTATTTAAATAAGGTTCCAATCCAAATACTGAAATCAGCTGATCTTCCTGACTTGGTTTTTGCCTTAGGTCTTTTAGCATTGCTATTAACTCATACACTTTTAAATTGCCCGGAAAGTTGGCAATTTGAGGCAGGTAATTTATCTCCTGTCTATATTTCCAGTTTTTTTTGGTTGCTTTACCGTGAACTTCTATTTCACCCGAAGTAGGAATGACCATGCCCAAAATGCATTTTATAAGTGTTGTTTTTCCTGAACCATTTGGGCCCAATACGGCATAGATGCCTCCATTTTTAATGGAAAGATCTGTTCCACTCAGAACCTGGTTCCGGCCAAATTTTTTATAAAGGCCTGCTATTCTTATCATTTTACTCTTTTCATTAAAGGGCTATTATCCATTAGATTATCAGGTGTAAAAATAGGCGATACTTTTTCTGAAAAATCTATAATATCCATAAATAAACTGCGCAGCAGGACAATGGTCTCGGGGGTTCTGTTTACGATGTACGAAAACAGTTTTACAGGCCTGTAAGGCACATCTCCCACTCCATCCTTATCTAAATCATAACCGGCGTAATTACTCCAGTAATTTTCCTTGAACACATTATCGTTGATCTTACTGTTATAAGAAAGGTCAAAGGAATTATATAAAAAGTTATTGTGTATAAAAGAATTTTCATAACATGCTCCCCTTACCTTTAAGGCCCACCCATTGCTCACAAATTCATTGTTGTAATATTCTATTCGGTTAGAACCCTCAATATTTATCCCGATTGTATTATCCTTAAATAGATTTCCTTTTATTTCAGCGTCATTGATCTCTTTCAATAGCAGCCCAAAGGAGGCAGTACCCCAATTTTTTGAAAAAGTATTGTCGTACATCTTGATCTTTTTCGAAAACATTACCGCCACTCCGGCTCCATTATTATCGAATATATTATTCCTATACACATCTTCATTGGAGAACATAAAATGAAGCCCATATCGCACATTGTTTGAACTGGTGTTGTCACTTATTATGATATTATCTGAAAATTCCAGGTAAATTCCGTCCCTGACATGTTGAATGCTATTGCCTTTTACCTCAATATTTTTACAATACCACAACTGGATGCCATTTCCCGAATTAAATTCTTCCACAGCATCTCCAAGTATGGTATTTCCAATCACTTTGCCTTGCTGAGCTTTCTCTAAATAAATCCCGAAGAAAAGCCTGTCCAGTTTTACATTGCGAATGATAAAATTTTTAGCCTTAATCACTCTTATAGCTGCATAATCTGTTGTATAGCTGGTACCGACATTTATAATATGAAGCCCATCGATAATCACCTCGTCTGAAGTGATAGTAATAATCTCACCCTTCTCTTGCCCATCGATCAAGGGAAAGTTTTCACCTAAAATCGTCAGGGGTTTATCTATGATAATATTGAATTCCTTGTAAGTGCCTTTTTGAATAAGAATAGTATCATATTCTGAAGCAGCAGCTACGGCAACCTTACAAGACTTAAACTCGCAGTCCGCACAGACCACCAAAGTCTTTGCTTTTAAACTTATTATACTGAGAAACAGCATTCCAAACAGGAGAATTCTTCTCATAATCACTGTCACCTTATGATAAGGAATTTGGAATTTTCTTTTGATTTTACCCAATGTGATATTTCTTTTGGAAAGCAAAAGTGTTGATGTTTCACGAGATGGTACTTCTCATTATTAATATGAAAATCTATAGCCCCCTCCAATACGATCAGTTGTACGTCCCTTGGAGACACATGTTCTGGGAAGATAGCATCTTTTTCCAGACAAATACTTATTATTTCCAGGTTTTCTGTCCTGGCCAGATTAGTAACCTGAAGCTTGTTATACTCTTGTATATTTATGGCATTATTTACTAAATACATCTCCTTAATTGTTCATATGGTTTAAAAGTTCATTCCAGGAATACAAGACACCACCATTTTCTTCCTTTGCCATGTTTGCAGATTCCACGCTGTCAAATGCCGTTAAGAATTCCCCCATCGGACTTGGTATGTTATCACTTATCAGGTAGGTCGCTTCTTCAGATGAAATAAACTCGCCAGGCTCTGAATAATAATTGCATAAATAAAGCGCAATAGTACTGGTGTCTATTTCTTTCATATAATTAAGCATGCACTCAATGGCGTCGAATTTAAAAGTTTTGCCCTTTTTTGTAACCAATTGCGCGGCGTGTTGCCTGTCTACTATGGTCATACTGCAATAGTGACAGCCATCGGTTCCATAAATAATGGGTTTGGGGCTTATTTTACAGGAAACAGCCATCAAAAACAGCAACGATAAAACTCCCATTAGTATTTTTTTGGATAGGGGCATTTTTGTTTGGTTTTAACTATTTCCTATTTTCCTTTTTACCTACAAAATAAGCGGTTAAGGCCATAACTATGCCTGCTGCCAGTCCAAAGGCGCCCAGTTTAGGATAAGAATGTGCCCTGAAATTAAGAATATCTTTAGACCCAAATAAGGGTGGTTGGAAACCCATAACCGACCCATCGGGATTAGTAAATTTCATTATGGCTTTTGGATCAAGGTTATGGCCATAATCATGTTCCCATAGATAAAAATCGTATAACCCTGCACTACTGAGAACGACCATTAAAATAAACCAATATAAATACCATTTATAATTGGCCTTAAAAGCTATTAATAGCCCTAAAATTGTGGTAGCAATGATCCCTGCCGGAAATATCTTGAATTCCGGAATCGCTTCAGGGATATATTTCATTCCCACATAATGATTCATTAAATTGATGTTTTTAATGTCATGCGGATTGGCATCTGCAAAGTCATTGATATAGATGTCCATTCCCAGCGGAGTAGGGTATTGCGGGGCTTCTAATGTAATGTTCCATAACGGGAATACAAAGAGTAATAATGGCAATAAAGCTCCGGCAAACATCAATAAGCGAGATGTCTTTTTCATTTTAGTGATTTTACTGATTAAGATAAGCGGGAGGAAGTTTTCCTCCCGCTAATAGCTGCTATTTTGGATTTCTGCACTAAATATAAGTCGCTAATCTTCGCCTAAAGACCACGAAAGATCGAGAGCGGAATTAGCCGGAGATACGCGCACATATCCCTGCATTTCCTGGTGTAAGGCAGAGCAAAAATCTGTACAATAGAATGGCCATACCCCTACTTGCTTTGGTTCCCACACAAAAGTTTCCGTTTGTCCTGGCATGATTAATAATTCTGAAGTATTGGCGCCAATCATACTTACACCGTGAGGCACGTCGTAATCCTGTTCCAGATTGGTAACATGAAAATATACCTTGTCCCCGACTTTAATTCCTTCAATATTATCCGGATTAAAGTGACTGCGTATCATGGTCATATATACATGAACTTCTTTGCCGTTCCTTTCCACTCGCACATCGGCATCTGAGGTAGCGGCATACTTATGCTTATTTTCAGTAAGATCAAAGATCTTTCTTGATCTTCCTTCTATGAGTTCTGCCGGAATACCCGCTGCATAATGAGGTTCCCCAATGGTTGGAAAGTCCAGCAGCAATTCCATTTTATCTCCGGTTATGTCGTAAAGTTGAGCAGATTGTGTTACCTCAGGTCCTGTAGGCAAATAACGGTCCTTTGTAATTTTGTTCATTGCAACGACATATTTTCCAAAAGGTTTTCTCGAATTACCACCCGGTATCATAAGGTGTCCCACAGAATAGTAGCAAGGTTGCCTATCAATAACTTCCCATGTGCCCACTTTCCATTTAACAACTTCAGATGAGATAAAAAAGGTTGTGTACCCATTTCCATTTGCATCAAATTCAGTATGTAATGGTCCTAATCCTGCTTGTTTTACAGTTCCGGCCAGTACATCTTCAAATTTTAATATTGGAATTCCATAGGCCTCTCCATCAAATTTTTTATTTTCTATAGCTTCCAACATTTTAGTAAAAGAGTGAACGGTCAAATCGGCAGACAACTTGCCATTACCTACGATGTATTCTCCCGTAGGATCTACATCACATCCATGAGGAGATTTGGGTGTAGGCAACAAATAAACAAGCCCTGGTAATTCAGAAGCGTCTAAAACCCTGACTTCCTTTTTCATTGTTGAAGTTGCAGTATGAGTTTCATCACTGTAAACATTATGCGCATAATTTGCAGGCATAGTTTTAAATTTACCTTCTTTGATATATTCTTCTGCTTTTTTCCAGTTTACTGCGGCTATAAAATCCTTGTCATTTTGTGAAGCATTTACTTCCAATAAAGAGTTTGCTTCTTCAGAATTATATGTAGAGAAGAACATCCATCCATGGGACGCCCCCCTGCCCGGGTGTGCCAAATCGTAATCAAAGCCTGGCATTAATACCTGAAATGACAAATCCATTCCACCATCTTCAGGATCAACACTAATAAAAGACAATGACCCTTTAAAATTGCCTTTGTAATCTTTGATGGACATATCTCTTTGAGGAATAGGAACAGAAAAACGGGTGCCGGCTACTACATACTCTGTATTTTCTGTTACAAATGCCGAACTGTGATTCCCTGCACTGTTTGGAATCTCAATGATTTCCGTAGTTTCAAATACCGTAAGGTCAATCTTGGCAATACGAGGTGTATTATTTCCATTTATAAATATGTAGCGTCCATCCAATTCTCCATTTGTCTGAGAAATATCGGGATGGTGAGAATCATCCCAGGGAATAAAACCATGGGAAGTGTTTAACATGGGCTTGGTTTCTTCATTATAACCCCATGCTTTTTCAGCATCCTGAGAAAATACGGGGATCACTTTAAATAACCTCCCGGATGGAAGTCCATAAACAGATAATTGTCCGCTAAATCCCCCCGAGATAAATGCATAAAATTCATCATGCTCCCCCGGTGCAACGTACACTTTTTCTGCAGCACTGGAAGCCAGTGCCCCATTAGACTTTTGAGACTGATTGTTACAACTGCTCAATGTAATTCCCAACCCAAAGAGGACACAAATTAAATAGCTTAAATTTTTCATTGTTTTATTTTTAGTTTTAATTGATTAATCTCTTTATTCTTCTGGTGGCAGCATTACTTTATCTACTACGTGAACAATTCCATTCCCGGCTTTGACGCTCCCTAAGATTTTAGCGCCTCCAACAAAAACGTCGTCCCCTTCTACCACAACCATTACATCCTGATTATTGGCCTGTCCTAATTTTTTGAATTTCTTTAAAAACTCCTTGGAATAATTTCCCGGGGTAACATGATATAACAAGATATTGGCCAAAGCCTCTTTGTTTTCAGGTTTCAACAGATTTTCCACTGTTCCTGCAGGTAATGCATCAAAGGCAGCATTAGTAGGTGCAAATACCATTAATGGCCCAGCGTTTACCAATGCATTTTCGAGTGATGCGGCCTGGACCGCTGCTACCAGTGTTGTATGATCCGGGGAACCAATAGCAATATTGAGAATATTTGGAGTAGATTCATCATCCTCAATAAAGGCTTGTCCTTGTTTTTTATCAACTTCATTAACCTCTGCGGATGTTGATTCCGCAGGTTTTGCTTCATTCTTGCAGCTCACTATCATAGTTAACAGTAAAAATGAGCCAATCAATAACTTAAGTTTGGTGATTGTTTTCATATGTTACATTTATTATAGGGTTCTAAAATATTCCAGTACAGCCCTTGCCTGATCCTCAGTAAGGCTTTGGTTTGCCATGGGTGAACCATTAAATTCCATTAATAATTCTTTGGCTAAAGGGTCTTTGGTTACCATCTCATCCGGGTTCAAAATCATATTCATGACCCATTCCGGGCTTCGTCTGGACAAAATTCCGTTGGGTGGTGGACCAATGAATTTTTTTCCTATCCTATGACAGGCCAGACACATTTGTTCATACACTACTTTTCCTGAAGCAGCCATTGCCTCATCAATTTCAGGATTTAATGTAAGAGAAGTAACAGGTCCAATACCCTTATTCGTCAGATCTATCCGTTCAGACGCCTTTACAGAAGGTTCCGGTACTGTAACTGACTGTTCTGTATCTGTTTTTTGTCTGGTGACACTAAATCCTTCTTTTTTCTTTTCTTCCTTTCCTCCACAACTTAGCATTAAAAGCGCGAGAAGGAATACAGTATTCGTAAATAGTAATTTCATCCTATGTTTTTTGTAGATTATTGTTCAAAAATAGCTGGGGGAAGAGTAAAAAAACATGATATTAATCATATTTAAGATAAAAATATCTTTTTATCCTTATATTTAATTTGCAAACACTGAATATGCTGTCAAATTCTTCCAAATATGCCCTAAAAGCTGTCCTGTATCTGGCTCTTCATTCCGATGAAAAAAACAAAATGATGGTCAAAGATATCAGCGAGAAAATAAACGTCCCCAAAGCTTATATTGCCAAACTCCTACAACAGCTTGCCAAACGTAAAATCATATCTTCGACAAAAGGACCAAAAGGCGGGTTTTATATTGATGAAGCCAATAGAAAACAACCTATAATTGCAATTATAGAGGTGATTGACGGTAAAAGAAGAATAGAATCCTGTATGTTGGGTTTAGAAGATTGCAATCTACACAAACCATGTCCACTCCACGGTTTAATAAGTCCTTCGAGAACCAAAATGATCCAGCTTCTGGAAAGTAAAACCATAAATGATCTGGCAATAGATTTAGAGTTAAACAAATCTTTTTTACCTGATTAATACACCTCTTGGAGTAATTCTGAAAAAAGCGTAATTTAAACTTCTATTACAACTAAGTAAAAACCTAAGAACGCAAGCATGAATAAAAACCAATCACGAAGATTATTTTTAAAACGCGCCGGTTTGGGTGCAGCTGCAATTTCTGCGGCACCACAAATTTTAGCCTCTTCCTATAATCAAAAAATATTGCTTAACAGAAGCTATGAGGAAAATACCTATACCATAAATGATCAGATAAATCTTGCACTTATCGGATCGGGAATTCAGGGTATATATGACACCACCGCTGCACTTAAAGTACAGGGTGTTAAGCTCGTTGCAGCCTGTGATCTGTATTTGGGCAGGTTAGACAGGGCTAAAGAACTTTGGGGTGATGATATTGCTGTTACCAGAGATTACAGGGAAATCCTGAGTCGTAGTGATGTTGATGCCGTTATTGTAGCGGTTCCGGATCACTGGCATAAAAAAATCACCATTGAAGCTATGCAGGCCGGCAAGGCCGTTTATTGTGAAAAACCTATGGTACAAAATTTCACAGAAGGCCATGAAATAATCAAGGTTCAGAAAGATACCGGGATGCTATGCCAGATAGGAAGTCAGGGGATGTCTTCTTTAGGAAATGAAAAGGCAAGGTTGCTTTATGAGGATGGGGCCATTGGTGACATGGTACTTCTGGATATGTATAACGACCGTTATTCCTCTGAAGGAGCATGGCAATATCCCATTCCGCCGGATGCCGATCCAAATACAGTAGATTTTGATACATTTCTGGGTACTGCACCTAAAGTCCCTTTTGATAATACACGATTTTTCAGGTGGCGTAATTACAGGGATTATGGAACCGGGGTTGCAGGAGATCTGTTTGTGCATGCATTTACCACTCTAAATTATATCATCAGTTCTAAAGGTCCAACCAGGGCACTTTCGACAGGTGGATTGCGCTATTGGAAAGATGGTCGTGATGTGCCGGATGTTACATTAACTTTTTACGACTATCCTGAAACCAGTACCCATGCAGCTTTTAATGCTTCGTTCAGGGTTAATTTCATTGCCGGTTCCGGTGGCGGAGGAGGCTTTAAGCTGGTAGGGACGGAAGGCGTTATGGAGGTTGGTTCTAATTCTGTAAAACTTGTTCGCAGTAAATTAGGAATGACTCCGGGCAATTATTCCATGATTGCTTATACCGAAGCAACGCAAAAAAAAATCAGTGAAGAATACGCCTCTAAAAACCTGGAAAGCAGGAAATCTGATTTGAACACAGGCGAAACACTTTGGGAAGCACCCGAGGATTACAAAGGAGGTCATTATGACCATTTTTACAATTTCTTTCAGGCTATCCGTGGCAAATCCACTATAATTGAGGATCCTAATTTTGGCCTAAGGGCAGCAGGCGCTGCTTTGCTTGCTAATGAAAGTTATTATGAGAAAAAACCCGTTAACTGGGATCCTGTCGGCATGAAATTAACCTAATAAGCAAGTTATGAAAAGTCTGGTTCTTACTTTTTTTTTATTATTTACCGCACATTTATGTAATGCGCAAACCAACCCTATAAATATTATTGTATTTGGTGCCCACCCGGATGACTGTGACATAGATACGGGCGGAACAGCTATATTATTAGCCAGGATGGGATATAAGGTGAAATTTGTTTCCCTCACCAATGGGGATGCCGGTCATTATGCAAAAGGGGGTGGCGCATTGGCTAAAATCAGAATTGAAGAAGCGAAGGAAGCGGGCAGGCGTTTTGGGGTAGAATATACGGTATTGGATAATCACGACGGAGAACTTATGCCCACACTGGAAAACAGACTAAAAGTCATCCGTGAAATCAGAAAATGGAATGCCGATGTGGTCATAGCCCCAAGGCCAAATGATTACCACCCGGATCATCGCTATACCGGTATTTTGGTCCAGGATGCAGCTTATATGGTTATTGTCCCAAATGTTGCTGCAGATACGCCTCCGCTAAAAAAGAATCCTGTTTTTCTATATTCTGAAGATGGCTTTCAGCGACCGAATCCTTTTAACCCCGATGTGGTTATAAATATTGATGCTGTTTTTGATCAAAAAATTTATGCGATGGCTGCGCATGAATCCCAATTTTTTGAATGGCTTCCATGGACTTCAGGTGATCTGGATAAGGTACCTGAAGGAGAAGCGGAACGTTTAGAAATGTTGGCAAACTGGAGGCCATCTGTACCAGGTAAAGCCACTATGGCAGCTATGAAAAAATGGTATGGCGATAAGGCTTCCGAAATAAAGCATGTAGAATGTTTTGAAATTTGTGAATACGGGAAACAACCAACAGAAGAGGAATTAAGAAAATTGTTTCCAATGCTCAACAATCCATAGGACAATGTTTAGCTCCATAACCTGTCCCAGGCCCTTATTTTGTCCCATTCAGGGGTTGGTGCAAATAATTTCTCGCCCTTGATCAGGTATTTCGTAACTACTTCTTCGTTCAATTCAACCCCTAATCCGGGTTTTTCCGGAACGGTTACATAACCGTCCTTTACAATAGGGCCTTCAAAACCCGTTACAAGGTTCTCCCAATCTTTTTTATCCACAGCATGGTGTTCCAGCCATAAGAAATTCTCTGTAGCCGCAGCACTGTGAACACATCCAATAAAAGATA
>Ga0316188_10000185_pt1 | contig 23107 bp, 24 predicted proteins | sample Phiworburrow1_MG_FD_204933 | JGI IMG/M metagenome (GOLD analysis project Ga0316188, IMG submission 204933) | Coastal sediment microbial communities from Maine, United States - Phippsburg worm burrow 1 | ecosystem: Environmental > Aquatic > Marine > Coastal > Sediment | place: USA: Maine... | reverse complement strand
CCTAGCGCAGCGCGTGATGGCCGGCCCTCACCCAGGTTCGAGCGAGGCCCGCATGGTCCCCAATCTCCGCACCGCTTTGGCGGTGCTGCTGCTGTCGTCCGGAACGTTGTCGGCAGGCGCACAGACCGTCGCCGCAACGAAGCGGCCCGACCCCACCGACGCGCTGTCCGCCGTGCCGCCGCTGCACTACCGTCCGGCGATCGCTCAGGCCGCGCCAGCGCCCGAGGTGCCGGTGGGCTCGTGGTCGCAGGCCAATGACACGGTGCGGCGCATCGGCGGCTGGCGCACCTACGCGCGGGAGGCGGCCGCGATAAGCCCGGCACCGGCCGCGTCGCAAGCCGGGGCGAAGCGATGAAGGCGAAATGCGCGCAGGCCCTGCGCCGGCTGGCGCTGCCGACCGGCGCACTGCTACTCGCCGGCTGCACCGCCTTCAGCCCCGACGGCGGCTTCGCACCGGTGCAGCAGGCAGCCCGAGACCGGCTGGGCAAGGAACTGGTGCTGGCCAGGAGCGAGGCCGATCTCGACACCATCGACAAGCGCGTGGCCGAACTGCTGGCGCAACCGCTGAGCGCCGACGCCGCGGTGCAGATCGCGCTGCTCAACAACCGCGGCCTGCAGGCCAGCTTCCAGCAGCTGGGGCTGACCGAGGCCGAGGTGGTGCAGTCCGGGCGCCTGCCCAACCCGGCTTTCGTCTTCGGGCGCAAGACGCGGGGCGACGAGGTCGAGCTCGAGTACTTCCTCGCCTTCAACATCGCGCGGCTGATCGCTCTGCCGCTGATCAACGAGGTCGAGGCGCGGCGTTTCGAGCAGGTCAAGGGTGCAACGGTCCTGGCCATGCTGGGCCTGGCCGCCGACACGCGCAAGGCCTGGATCGCCGCGGTCGCAGCCGACGAGAGCGTGCGTTACATGCGCCAGGTGCTCGAGGCGGCCGAGGCCAGCGCCGAACTGGCGCGGCGCATGGCGGCGGTCGGCAACTTCAACGCACTGCAGCGCGCGCGCGAGCAGAGCTTCCAGGCCGACGCGGCGCTGAACGTGGCCCGTGCGGTGAACGCCCAGCGCGCCACGCGCGAGCGGCTGACGCGGCTGATGGGACTGTGGGGTCAACAGGCGAAGTTCACGCTGCCCGAGCGGCTGCCGGCGCTGCCCGACGAACCCACCGACCAGCCCAACATCGAGCGCACGGCGATGGCCAAGCGGCTGGACGTGCAGGGCGCGAAGCTGGCTGCCGAGCAGACGGCGAAGAACCTGAACCTGACGAAGACGACGCGCTTCGTCAACCTGCTCGAGCTGGGGCTGTCACGCAAGACCTTCAACGAGGGGCCGAGCGAGCGCGGCTGGGAGATCGCCATCGAGCTGCCGATCTTCGACTGGGGCGACGCTCGCATCGCACAAGCCGAAGCGATCTACATGCAGAGCCTGCATCGCGCCGCCGAGACCGCAGTGAACGCGCGCTCGGAGGTGCGCGAGGCCTATGGCGGCTACCGCGCGGCCTACGAGATCGCTCGCCAGTACCGCGACCAGATCGTGCCGCTTCGCCAGCAGATCGCCGAACAGAACCTGCTGCGCTACAACGGCATGCTGATCGGCGTGTTCGAACTGCTCGCCGACGCACGCGTGCAGATCACCAGCGTCAACAGCGCGATCGAGGCGCTGCGCGACTTCTGGATCGCCCAGGCCGACCTGGAGATGGCGATGGTCGGCAAGCCCGGCGCGCCGATCGCCATCGCCGGCGCCGCGGCACCTGCGGCTGCCGCCGACGGCGGCCCCGGCCACTGAAGCGCACGAGGACATGAACATGCTTTCGCGAAGAAGACTCCTCGGCGGTGCCGGCGCCATCACCGCGGCGGCCAGTGCTGCCGCCGTCAGCAAGGTGGCGATGGCCGCACTGCCCGAGCCGGTGCTGCAGTCCAGCGCGGACACGATGCCGCCGCTGGTGCCGAACACCGGCCGGCCCTACAACCCGGTGCTCACGCTCAACGGCTGGACGCTGCCCTGGCGCATGAACAACGGCGTCAAGGAGTTCCATCTGGTGGCCGAACCGGTGGTGCGCGAGATGGCACCCGGCTTCAAGGCCCACCTGTGGGGCTACAACGGGCAGAGCCCCGGCCCGACGATCGAGGTCGTCGAAGGCGACCGGGTGCGCATCTTCGTCACGAACAAGCTCGGAGAGCTGCATAGCGTGCACTGGCATGGCCAGCGCCTGCCCAACGGCATGGACGGCGTCACCGGCCTGACGCAACCGGGCATCCCGCCGGGCAAGACCTTCGTCTACGAGTTCGTCGCGCGCCGGCCCGGCACCTTCATGTACCACCCGCACGCGGACGAGATGGTGCAGATGGCGATGGGCATGATGGGCCTGTGGATTACCCATCCCAAGGGCAGACACCCGCTGATCGACAACGTCGACCGCGACTTCTGCTTCCTGCTCAACGCCTTTGACGTCGACCCCGGCAGCTACACGCCGAAGATCATGACGATGCTCGACTTCAACCTGTGGGCCTGGAACAGCCGCATCTTCCCCGGCATCGACAGCCTGAACGTGCGGCACATGGACAAGGTACGCATCCGCATCGGCAACCTGACGATGACGAACCACCCAATCCACCTGCACGGCCACGAATTCCTGGTCAGCGGCACCGACGGCGGGCCAACGCCAAAGAGCACCCGCCAGTACGAGGTGACCAGCGACATCGCGGTGGGCCAGATGCGCCAGATCGAGTTCCTCGCCGACGAGGAGGGCGACTGGGCCTTCCACTGCCACAAGAGCCACCACACGATGAACGCGATGGGCCACAGCGTGCCGACGATGATCGGCGTGGACCACCGCGGCATCGCCGCGAAGATCACCAAGCTGATCCCCGACTACATGGTCATGGGCGAGCGCGGCATGAAGGACATGACGGAGATGGAGATGCCGCTGCCCGACAACACCGTGCCGATGATGGCCGGCCAGGGCCCCTTCGGTGCGGTCGGCATGGGCGGCATGTTCAGCGTCGTCAAGGTGCGCAAGGACCAAAAGCGCGGCGACTACACCGACCCTGGCTGGTACCAGCACCCGCCCGGCACGGTGGCCTACGAGTTCACCGGCGCGTTGCCCGACCCGGCGCGTTTCAAGGCCGAAGGCGGTGGCTCGATGCCGGTCGTGGCGCGCCCGGCGCAGGACATCGAGGTCAAGGCACGAAAGCCTGGCGGCGACCACGGCGGCCATCATTGAAGGCGTCGCGAACATGAATCGCCCGACCTTCCTGTTGACCCTGCTGTGCACCGTGGCGCCGCTGTGGGCACATGCCCATGGCGAAGAAGCGCATGCCAAAGCCAGCGCACTGCTGAAGAAGCAGCAGATGCCCTGGGGCATCGCCGGCAACGCCAAGGCCGTCAGCCACACCGTGCACGTCGGCATGAGCGACCAGATGCGCTTCACGCCCGAGCGCATCGAGGTGCGCCAGGGCGAGACGGTCAAGTTCGTGGTGCGCAACAACGGCAAGCTGATGCACGAGTTCGTCATCGGCACGCCCGCCGAACTGCACAAGCATGCCGCGCTGATGGTGAAGTTTCCCGACATGGAGCATGACGAGCCCTACATGACGCACGTGCCGCCCGGCAAGACCGGACAGATCGTCTGGACCTTCAACCGTGCCGGCGATTTCGACTTCGCCTGCCTGATCGCCGGCCATTACCAGGCCGGCATGGTGGGCAAGATCAAGGTCACCCCCGCCAGCGGCGGCGCGGCCTGGCCCTGATCGACGACCTTAGCCTCTTTAACCCGACGCGCATCGAGCGCAGGAGACCGACGATGAAACGGATGATCAACAAGTTGCTGCTGACCTTTGCGGTGGGCGTTGCACCGCATGTCCAGGCGGCCGACATGAGCGACGGCGAAGTGCGCAAGGTGGACAAGGCGCAGGCCAAGGTCACGCTCAAGCATGGCGAGATCAAGAATCTGGACATGCCGCCGATGACGATGGTCTTCGTGGTCAAGGACAAGGCCGCACTCGACACGCTGAAGGTCGGCGACAAGGTCAAGTTCGTGGCCACCAAGGAAGGTGGCACCTACACCGTCACCGAAATACGCGTCAGCCCGTGAACGCGCGCTCGAAGCCGCTGCGCACCGGGCTTGTGCTAGCGGCCGGCGCGTTGCTGGTGCTGGGCATCGTCGCGCTGTGGCAGCGCCCGCAGATCGGTCAGATGCTGGGCCTGCGCGAGCCGGCCACGCTGCGCCCGGCGGATCCGCAGGTGCTGGCGCTGGGCGAGAAGGTCTATGTCACGCACTGCGTAGCCTGTCACGGCGCCCGCCTGGAAGGGCAGCCGAACTGGCGCGAGCGCGGTGCGGACGGCCGCCTGCCGGCGCCGCCACACGACGCGAGCGGCCACACCTGGCATCACGCCGATGCGCTGCTGGTGCGCATCACCAAGCTCGGTGTGGCGCGGGCCGCCGGGCTGAAGGACTACAACTCGGCGATGCCCGCCTACGACGGCGTGCTGAGCGACGACGAGATCGTCGCCGTGCTGTCGTGGATCAAGTCTCAGTGGCCGCTCGAGGTGCAGGCCAAGCACGACCAGGTCAACGCCCAGGCGCGCGCGGCACAGCGTTGAGTGGTGCGTCGGCGGCCGGCCGCCAGCGCCGCAGCGTCAGCGCGTTGGCTACCACGCTGACGCTGCTGAAGGCCATCGCCGCACCGGCGATCACCGGGTTCAGCAGCCCGAAAGCGGCCAGCGGAATGCCGACGACGTTGTAGGCGAAGGCCCAGAACAGCCCGCGGCGGATCGTGGCGTAGGTGCGCCGCGACACGTCCAGCGCGTCGGCCACCAGCAGCGGGTCGCCACGCATCAGCGTGATGCCGGCGGTCTCCATCGCCACGTCGGTGCCGGTGGCCATGGCGATGCCCACGTCGGCCGCGGCCAGCGCCGGCGCATCGTTGATGCCATCGCCGACCATCGCCACCACCATCCCGCCCTCGCGCAAGGCCTGCACCGCCCGGGCCTTGTCGGCGGGCAGGACCTCGGCGCGTACATCGTCGATACCCAGCTCTCGCGCCACCGCCGCCGCGCTGCCGCGGTTGTCGCCGGTGAGCAGCACGGTGCGGACGCCGAGCCTGTGCAGGCGCTCGACCGCTTCGCGCGCCGAGGCCTTTGGCGCGTCGCCGAAAGCGAGCAACCCCAGCAGTTCACTACCGCCCGCGCCGCCGCGCGCACGCAGCAGCCACGACACGGTGCGGCCTTCGGCTTCGAGCCGCGCCGCCTCGGCCGCCAGCACGCCGGGCTCGACGCCGCGTTCACGCAGCAGCCGGCTGCTGCCCAGCGCCAGCCGCCGGCCCTCGACCACGGCTTCAAGGCCACGGCCCGGCAAGGCCTGGGTGTCGGCAGCGGCGGGCAGCGCCAACCCATCGGCCGAGGCGGAGTCCAGCACCGCCCGCGCCAGCGGGTGCTCGCTGCCCTGTTGCAGCGCGCCGGCCAGGCGCAGCACCTCGGTCGCGTCATGCCCCGCGGCGGCGAGCGTAGCCACCAGCGTCGGCCGGCCCTCGGTCAGCGTGCCGGTCTTGTCGAAGGCCACCGTGCCCACCGCATGCGCCCGCTCCAGCGCCTGCGCGTCCTTGATCAGGATGCCGTGCCGCGCCGCGACGCCGGTGCCGGCCATGATCGCGGTGGGCGTGGCCAGCCCCAGCGCACAGGGGCATGCGATGACCAGCACAGCCACCGCGTTCAGCAGCGCCGCCTCCCAGCCGGCGCCGGTCAACAGGCCCCAGCCCAGCAGCGTCAGCAGCGCCAAACCCAGCACCACCGGCACGAACACCGCGCTGACACGATCGACCAGCCGCTGGATCGGCGCCTTGGCCGCCTGTGCCGATTCGACCAGGCGGATGATGCGCGACAACGTGGTCTCGGCGCCCACCGCCAGCGTGCGCACCATGATCAGCCCATCGGCGTTGATCGCACCGCCGGTGACCCGGTCGCCTTCGGACTTGGCCACCGGCATGCTCTCGCCAGTGATCAGCGATTCATCGACGTGGCTGCGGCCGGACAGCACCTCGCCATCGACCGCGACGCGCTCGCCGGGGCGCACCACGACGATGTCGCCGACACGCACCTCGGCCACCGGCATATCGACCTCGACGCCGTCGCGTTGCACTCGCGCGGTCGCCGGGCGCAACGCATTCAGCGCACGGATGGCATCGGCGGTTTGCCGCTTGGCGCGGCCTTCGAGCCACTTGCCAAGCAGCACCAGCGTGATGACCACCGCCGAGGCCTCGAAATACAGGTGCGGCATGCCCTGGCCGCCGCCTTGCCCGAGCAGATACAGCGATAAGCCGTAGGCCGCCGACGTGCCGATGGCCACCAGCAGGTCCATGTTGCCAGCACCGGCGCGCACCGCCATCCAGCCGGCACGATAGAAGCGCCAGCCCAGCACGAACTGGACCGGCGTGGCCAACGCCAGCTGCACCCAGCCGTTCAGCATCCAGTGGATGCCGAAGGGCTGCAGCAGCATCGGCAGCACCAGCGGCAGACTCAACACGCCGGCCACCAGCACTGGCAGCCACTCGGGCCGTGGCGGGCGCCGCGGTGCCACCGCTTCGTCGGGCCCATCGCTGACACCGTAGCCGGCCTTCTCCACCGCAGCACGCAGCGCCGCAAGCGGCAGCGTGGACAGCGCCTGTACCGTGGCCCGCTCGGTCGCCAGGTTGACGCTGGCGGCACTGACGCCGGGCACCTTCAGCAGTGCCTTCTCCACACGCGCCACGCATGACGCGCAGGTCATGCCCTCGACCTGCAGCGTGTGCTGCTCGCGTTCCACCTCGTAGCCGGCCTTCTCGATCGCGGCGCTGAGCTGGGCCGCTCCTACTCCGGGCGCCGTCTCGACATGCGCCCGCTCGGTCGCCAGGTTGACGCTGGCGGCACTGACGCCGGGCACCTTCAGCAGTGCCTTCTCCACACGTGCCACGCACGACGCGCAAGTCATGCCGCCGACCTGAAGATCGAACGCCAGGGTCGGTGACACAGTGTCGGCGGGGGGGGTCATGAGCCGGCGAGGGCGCCTGCAAAGGGCTTGCGCATCATTCTGATACCTGCCGAGTCGGCAAGTTCAAGGACCTGGCGCTTCGGTGCCGATCGGCGCGCCGCGCCGCCGGCCTCGCCGGGCGGAGACGGAAATGTTGTAGCCTGCGAAGCAAGGTCATGCCGACACGGCGAAGGAGCGATCATGGGTCAGGGCTTCGGCCACGAGTTGCCAGTGCCTCACGCTCAGGCGTCGCATCGCGAGATTTCGCGCTATCTGGTCGTGATCCCGTCCGGCGGCGTCACCATTGCCCGCCTCTTCCTCGAAAGCCGAGAACAGGTGGCCGACATGGACGCCGGCACGGAAGAGATCGTGTCGATGACGGCCGGCCTGGTACCGACCAGGGGAGCCAATGGCCCCGAATGGGATCGTGCGCTCAGTGGCCACAGCGCCAGTGAGCGAGCCGACGCCGAGGTCTACACGCTGAAGATCTAGGCGCACCGATGCGGCCTGATGGCCTGGCACTTGCGGCCGCCCGGGTGGCCCGAGCAGGGGCGCATGCTCACCTCGATCTTCGCCCAGCGCACTGCTCACCGGGCCAGCCTCAGCACCCCTGGAAACTGGCAAAGGCCGAAAGCGGCGCGCGCGCGCTGACGAACTGGTTCACCGGGTGATCGGGGTTGGCATGGCCAATGGCCATGCCGCAGAACAGCATGCGTTGATCCGGGATGCCGACGAACGCAGACACTGTGCGCGGATACACGGACCAACATTCCTGCGGACAGCTGTCCAGGCCCTCCTCGCGCAGCAGCAGCATCACCGACTGCAGGAACATTCCCAGGTCCGACCACTGCGGCGGCCCCATGCTGCGGTCGATCGAGCAGAACAGCGCCAGCGGCGCGCCGAAGAACTGGTAGTTGCGCGCGAACCACTGCAGCCGCGCGGCCTTGTCCTCGCGCGGGATGCCTAGCGCGGCGTACATCTGTTCGCCGAGCTGGAAGCGGTAGTCGCGGTACGGTGCGACCAGCGGCTGCGGGTAGATGTCGTAGTCGGCGTCCTCGTGGTGCGTGCCCGCGGCCACCGCCTGCAGCCGCTCGCGCATCAGCGCCTTGAGCGCGTCGAGCCGCTCGCCGCCGACCACGTCGATGTGCCAGGGCTGCACGTTACCGCCGGAGGGTGATCGCGCGGCGGCCGCGAGCACGCGGCGGATCAGTTCGCCGCTGACAGGCGTGGGCAGGAAATCGCGCACCGAGCGGCGGCTGGCGAGGGCTTCGTAGACGTTCATTCGCGCTCCGGGAAGGTCTGGGACAGGCTGCGACGATAGCGCGCGCCGGCCGCGGGTCAGACCGCCGGCGCCTGCCACGCGGGATAGTCGGTGTAGCCCGCCTCGCCGCCGCCGTAGAAGGTGGGCCGGTGGTACGGCGTCAGCGGCGCGTCGAGCATCAGCCTCCTCGGCAGATCGGGGTTGGAGATGAAGTAGCGGCCGAAGGCCACCGCATCGGCCCGGCCGTCGGCCACGGCCTGCAGCGCGCCGGCGCGGTCGAAACCACCGGCGTCGATCAGCACCGTCGGCCAGATCGGCCTGAAGGTGTCGGCCGCCGAGGGCTGCCCCTCGCGGAAGATGTCGGCCTTGCCGGTGCCGCTGGCGCGCGGCTCGATCAGGTGCAAGTAGGCCAGCTTCAGCGCCGCCAGGTGCCGGATCAGGTGCGTGTACAGCGGCAGCGGTTCGTCCTCGCCGCTGTCGTTGGCGATGCCCCAGGGCGACAGGCGGATGCCGCAGTGCTCGGGCCCGACCTCTCGCGCCACCGCGGCCGCTATCTCCAGCACCAGGCGGCAGCGGTTGGCGATGCTGCCGCCATAGGCGTCGCCGCGCTGGTTGCTGCGCGATTGCAGGAACTGCTCCAGCAGGTAGCCGTTGGCGCTGTGCACCTCGACGCCGTCGAAGCCGGCCGCCATCGCGTTGGCCGCGGCCGCGCGCCAGGTATCCACCAGCGGCGGCAGCTCGTCGGTGCGCAGCGCACGCGGCACCTCGAAGGGCACGCGCTCGCCGCCGGCGCTGGCCGTCTGGCCGATCGCGGCGATAGCCGACGGCCCCACCGGCGGCCCGCCATCGGGCTGGAAGCTGCTGTGCGACACCCGCCCGGTGTGCCACAGCTGCATGAAGAACACGCCACCGCGCGCATGCACCGCGTCGGTGACGCCGCGCCACCCTGCCACCTGGGCGGGTGTGTGGATGCCGGGCACATTGGCGTGGCCGTGCCCCTGCCAGGACACCGGTGTGGCCTCGCTGATCAACAGGCCGCCGGGCGTGGCGCGCTGCGCGTAGTACAGCGCGTTCAGCGCCGTCGGCACGTTGCCCTCGGGATGGGCACGCATGCGCGTCAGCGGCGCCAACACGACACGGTGCTGCAGCGTGTAGGGCCCGAGGGCCAGCGGAGTGAAGAGCTTGTCGGTCATGAGCCGCGAGCCTAACCCACCGCGGCGGCGGCCCTCTTGCGCGCTGCAGCCGGCGTCTTCGGCACGGCCGCCACCGTCTTGCCCGCGCGGGTGGCCGTCTTTCTCGGCGCTGCGGCCTTCTTGCGCGGCGCCGACACCTTCTTCGCCAGAGCCGGTGCAACGCGCCGCGCCCGCCGCGCGCGCGCCGCCAGCGCCAGCGTGCGCACCCGCGCGATGTCCTCGTCGGTGAACACGCCGTTCACGCCCGAGATGGCCGCCAGCTGCATGCCGTGCTTCAGGCCGAGCTTGTAGATCTCGTGCACCTTGGCCCACTCGATGGCGCGGCCGACGGTGTAGTTCTCGAAGCGCCCTTCCAGCGCCAGCACGATGGTCTCGGCCAGGCAGGCATAGACCACGCCTTTGGGCAGGCCGATGTTCTTCATGCGCACATCACCGGGTAGGCGGATCTCGCCGCTTTCGATGACCAGCACGTCCGGGCGCTTGGCCACGTCCTCGGGCGACAGGTCCAGCGGCCGCGCCACGTCGGTGATGACGCAGCCGGGCTTGGCCTTCATGATGTCCAGCACCTTCTTGCCGGCGCCCGAGGTAGCGGTGACGACCATGTCCATCTCGGCCAGGTGCTCGTCGGCGCGTGCGCTCAGCACCACCCTGGCGTCGGGTGTCTCCTGCAGGATCGAGGCCTTCAGCGCCAGCAGCTTGGCGGTCTCGGGCGAGACCAGAGTCACGCTGTCGGTGGCGCGCACCAGCAGCCGTGCACAGGCCGAGCCGATGGCGCCAGTGGCGCCGACCACCATCGCCTTGAACTTCACACGCGCGCTGCCCTTCGGCCGCGGCAGCAGGCGCATGCGCAGCACCGCATCGTGCGCCGCCCAAAGCGCGCCGCTGGCGCTGTAGCTGTTGCCGGTAGTGATGGGCAGGGGCGCGCGCCGCGCCACCGTGGCGCCGGCATCGCCGACCACCTTGGTGAAGGCGCCCAGGCCCATGATCTGCGCCCCCAGCTTGCGCGCCGTCTCGGCCGCGGCCAGCAGTCGGCGGTAGGTGAACTCGGGGCTGCGGCTCATGATCTCGTGCGGCGTCCCGCCGACGCTGATCAGCCAGCCTTCGGCCTCGACGCCGGTCGGGCTCCTGATGCCTTCGACGCGCGAATAGACGAAAGGCGGCGCATAGGCCATGACCTTCTCCAGCGTGTCCATCATCAGCGGCGGCGACACGCGCGACAGCACTTCCACCGGCTTGATGATCTTGAAGTACTCCTGCGACAGCGGGTGGATGACGAAGGCGAAGCGGTTCACGCGCTTGAAGCCGCCGGGGTATAGCAGGCGCGGCATCAGACCTTCGCCCGCCAGCACCTCGAGGTAGTCGTCCTCAAGCAGCTGCGCGCCAGCCTTGCCGCTGGCGGCCATGATCATCGCGTCGAGCAGCGCCGGGTCGAGCGCATGGCCTTCGACCTGCGGCGCGCCGTCGATCACCAGGTGCACGCCCTTGTCGCGAAAGTGTTCGAGGCGATCCTCGTTGACGGTGGTGGTGATCACGGTCTTGCCGGCCAGCTCCTCCAGATCCATCGCGTCGAGCTCGTGCACCGGTGCCACCACGACGTGCGCGTGCGCCACCGCGCGCCTCAGCGCATGGCGGGCCCATTGCTTGAGCAGCGTGTCGGGCACGAAGCGCGGCGGCACCCAGTCGGCCACCGCATGCGCGCCGGCGGCGTACAGGCCGAGCTGCTCCAGCGAGGTCAGCAGCTTCGGCACGCCGAGTTGCAGCAGCGGGTCGGCAAAGCGCAGGTTGGGCGTGTACTCGGCCATCGACATCGCCAGCTTGTGGTGGGTCAGCCCGCTGAAGAAGAGTACGCGCGCGTTGTCGAAATAGTGGCCCAGCTCGCTTTGCGCGTGGCGCACCGCCCATTCCAGGAAGATGTCGGCCAGCCGCTGGCCGTTGCTGGCCTGCGTGCGGTGCAGGGCCCGCGCCATCCGGGCCGCCTCGGCCGTGTCGCGGCTGCCTTCGTGCAGCTGCTCGCTGTCCTTCACCAGGCCCAGGCCGATGGCGTCGCATTCGCCGTCCCAACGGCGCAGCAGCCGCGCGGCCGCGGCATGGCTGCCGTCCACGCCGATGCGGCGCACGCGCAGCTTTTCTCCGAGCAGCGTGGTGGTGAAATCGAAGTCGAGTCGGCTCGAGCCGAGACTGATGCCGATGACGCTTTTCATGCCGTGCCTGCATGCAACCGGGACACGCCGATTGTGCGCAGCCGGCGCAACCGCCGGCTTGATGCAGGACAGTGCCTCGCCGTCCTAAACTGGTGTCATGAATTCCGACCGTCCATGACACCGGCTCGAAACCGCCTCTCCCACACCGCCCCGCCATGGCTGGCGGCACTGCTGCTATGCGTCGCGCTGTCGGGTGCGGCACGGGCCGCGCCGGCGGACGCGGAGTTCTCGATCCGCTGGGACCCGGCGCGCGGCGGCCCTGCCTCGCCGCAGGAGGTGTTGGAGGCGTTGGACCGCAAACCCGGCAGGCGCAGCCACTTCGACGTGCAGTACTTCGACATCACCCGCCCCGCCGACACGCCGCCCGGCTTCGACGCGATCATGCGAAAACGCAGCGTCGGCAAGACCGCAGAGCTGACCTACAAGGTGCGCGGCGGCACGCCTTGGCCCGAGCCGACGCCGCTGAAGCAATGGCACTGCCCCCTGCCCACGCCGAACGAGCGCAAGGAGGAGGCCGACATCGCCTTCCTCGGCGCGGAGCACACGCACAAGGTCTGGTCCCGCAGTTGCAGCCACAGCAGCCGGCAGCTCGACATCGCCGTTCCGCCGGCGCTGCAACCTCAGCCAAACAGCTGCCGCAGCGCGATGATGCGCCTGAGGTCCGGCGATCTGAAGATCGAGCAGTGGCAGCTGCCCGACGGCAGCCGCCTGATCGAGGCATCGCGTGCGGGCCGGGACACGCCGGCGGACCACGATGCGTTTCGAGACGGGGTGGTCAAGCCGCTGCTGGCGCGCCAGGTGCTGCCCTTGCAGCGCAGCAAGTCCGCGCTCGGCGGCGATTGCCATTGAGCCTGCCGCCGTGACCGAGCTGATCGTCATCCGCCACGGCGAGACCGACTGGAACCGCGAGCAGCGCTTCCAGGGTCAGATCGACGTGCCGTTGAACGCCACCGGACATGAGCAGGCGCGCCGCTTGGCGCTGGCGCTCGCGGCCGAGCGCTCCGACTTGCTGATCAGCAGCGACCTGCAGCGCGCCCGCGAGACCGCCGCCCCGCTGCAGCGGTCGTGGGCCAAGACGCTGGTGCCGCACCCGGGGCTGCGCGAACAATCCTTCGGCGTGCTGGAAGGGCTGGACGTCCCGGCGATCAAGCGCCAGCACCCCGAGCTGTGGGCGCAATGGCTGCGCCACGACGCCGACGATGCGCTGCCTGGCGGCGGCGAAAGCACGCGCCAGTTCCATGCGCGCGTGCTGGCGGCGGTGCGCGAGCTGGCGCAGTCTCACGAAGGCCGCACGCTGGTGCTGGTGACGCATGGCGGCGTGCTCGACATGCTGTGGCGCACGGTGCAGGGCCTACCGCTGCACGGGCCACGCGAGTGCGCCATTCCCAACACCGGCATCAACCGGCTGCGGTGGCGTGGTGGCACGCTGGACATCGTGCGCTGGGCCGAGGACGCCCACCTGGCCGGCCTGCCCGAGCAGCCTTCGACGAAACCGCAGGGCGCAGACTGAATCAGCTCACCGTGGCGGCGCCACCGCCGACACGCGGCCGCGCTGCTGCAGCAGCGCCAAGACTTTCGGCAACGACAGGGTCTCGGAAAGCAAGCCGCCCATTCGTCGGGCGCAGCGCCGAGGCACGCGCTCGAAGGCCGTCCACTCAAAGCCGTCCATTTCTAGGCGCCGCCGCCCCCACAGGTCGGTGAAGTGGCTGCTGCAGCGGCACGCGGACGCCTCGAAGCGCCCGCTCAACGCGGCAAACAGGTGTAGGTCCTTGGCCGGCCGATAGGCCAGGTGTCCCAGGTCGAGCAGGTCTGCGGCCTCGAAGACAAGGCCGGTTTCCTCCGCCGTCTCGCGGATCGCGGTTTGCAGCGGCGTCTCGCCGGCGTCGCCGCCACCCTTGGGAATGTCCCACACAAAGGTGCCGGTGGCGTGGCACAGCAGCAGTTCGCTGTGCCGGTTGATGACGAGGATGCCGCAGCTGAGGGCCTTCACGCAGCGATTCTCGCCCCCGGCCCACAATGGAGCCATGCCACCGATCATCGACATCCACGGCCTGGGTAAGACCTATGCGTCGGGCTTCGTCGCGCTGCAGGACGTGGACCTGCAGATCCAGGCCGGCGAGATCTTTGCGCTGCTCGGCCCCAACGGCGCCGGCAAGACCACCTTGATCAGCATCGTCTGCGGCATCGTCAACGCCAGCAGCGGTACGGTCGTCGCCGATGGTCACGACATCCGCAGCGACTGGCGCGCCGCGCGCGAGGCGATCGGCCTGGTGCCGCAGGAGATTTCCACCGACGCCTTCGAAAACGTGTGGAACACGGTCAACTTCAGCCGCGGCCTGTTCGGCAAGCCGCCCGACCGGGCCTACATCGAAAAACTGCTGCGCCAGCTGTCGCTGTGGGACAAGAAGGACGCGCGCATCATGACGCTGTCGGGCGGCATGAAGCGCCGCTTGATGATCGCCAAGGCGCTGAGCCACGAGCCGCGCATCCTGTTCCTGGACGAGCCCACCGCGGGCGTCGATGTCGAACTGCGCCGCGACATGTGGCAGATGGTGCGCGGTTTGCAGCAGCATGGCGTGACGATCATCCTGACCACTCACTACATCGAGGAAGCCGAGGAGATGGCCGAGCGCATCGGCGTCATCAGCCACGGCCGGATCATCCTGGTCGAGGACAAGATTCGGCTGATGCAGCAGCTGGGGCAGAAGCAGCTGACGCTGCACCTGCAGACAACGCTGCAGGCGGTGCCCGAGGCCTTGGCCGGCTTCGATTTGCAGTTGGCGGCCGGCGGCAACGACCTGGTCTACCGCTTCGACGCACAGCGCGATACCACTGGCATCGCCGAATTGCTGAAACGCCTGGCCAGCCTAGGCATCGAGTTCAAGGACCTGCAGACCGAGCAAAGCTCGCTCGAGGACATCTTCGTCAGCCTGGTGAAAAAAGCATGAACCTGCATGCCGTCAAGGCCATCTACCTGTTCGAGATGGCGCGCACGCGACGCACGCTGATGCAAAGCGTGGCCTCGCCGGTGCTGTCCACGTCGCTGTACTTCGTGGTCTTCGGTGCGGCCATTGGCTCGCGCATGGCCGAAATCGACGGTGTCAGCTACGGCGCCTTCCTGGTGCCCGGGCTGATCATGCTGTCGCTGCTGACGCAGAGCATCAGCAACGCGTCCTTCGGCATCTACATGCCGAAGTTCTCGGGCACGATCTACGAGTTGCTGTCCGCGCCGGTGTCGGCGCTGGAGATGGTGGCCGGCTACGTCGGCGCGGCCGCCACCAAGTCGATCGTGCTCGGGCTGCTGACGCTGACCACGGCGCGACTGTTCGTCGACTTCTCGATCGCGCACCCGTTCTGGATGCTGGCCTTCCTGCTGCTGACCTCGGTGACCTTCAGCCTGTTCGGCTTCATCATCGGCATCTGGGCCGACGGCTTCGAGAAGCTGCAGATCGTGCCGCTGATGATCGTCACGCCATTGGCCTTCCTGGGAGGCAGCTTCTATTCGATCCACATGCTGCCGCCGCTGTGGCAAAAGATCACGCTGTTCAACCCGGTGGTCTATCTGGTCAGCGGTTTTCGCTGGAGCTTCTATGGCGTGGCCGACGTGGGCGTGGGCATCAGCCTGGGCATGACACTGCTGTTCCTGCTGCTGTGCCTGGGCATCGTCGCGTGGATCTTCAAGACCGGCTACAAGCTGAAGGCCTGATTCGCATCGACGGCGCGCTCGGTCAATCCACCGGCCAGGGCATCGACTTCGGCAGGCAGCTGGCAGCGGGCTCAGCAGCCGCGCCGCGCCTGCCCTCGCCCACGCCGCGCCACCACGGCACCAGCGCGTGTTCGTGCGCCGGCTCCACCGCCTCGCCCAGGCGCGGCATCAGCAGTTGCGCACCCTGAGCCGGGCCCTGTGTCAGCAGCACTTCCGCCGGCTCGTCCCAGGCGTGCAACGCCAGGCTGAAGGTGCCCCAATGCACCGGCAGGAAGGCGCCACCGCCCAGCAGTTGCAGCGCCTTGAGCGCGTTTACCGGCCCCAGGTGGATGTCGCCCCACGCGGGGTGAAAGGCGCCCACTTCCAGCATCACCAGGTCGAAGGGGCCGAGCCGTTCGGCAATGCTGGCGTACTCGGTGGTCAGGCCGGTGTCGCCGCTGAAGAAGACTGCGTGCTTCGCTGTGCGCAGCGCCATCGACGACCACAATGTGGCGTTGCGGTCCTTCAGCCCGCGGCCGGAGAAATGCTGCGAGGGCGCCGCGGTCACCTGCAGCGCACTGCGCGTGCTGCGGCTCTTCAGCGTGTGCGTCTGCCACCAGTCCAGTTCGGTGATGCGTTCGTGCGGCACGCCCCAGGCTTCCAGGTGCGCACCGACGCCGAGCGAGGTGACGAAGGGCACTTCCGTACCCGCCAGATGACGGATCGTTGGGTAGTCCAGGTGGTCGTAATGGTCGTGTGACACCACGACCAGGTCGATCGGTGGCAAGGCGCGCAGGGCTACCGGCACCGGCTGGAAGCGCTTGGGCCCGGCGATGCGCGATGGTGAGGCGCGCGGCCCCCATACCGGGTCGGTCAGCACACGAAAGCCGTCGATCTCGATCAGCACCGTCGAGTGGCCCAGCCAAGTGGCGCGCAGCCCGCTTCCGGGCTTCCTGGCCCAGGCTTCGAGCGGGTTCAACGCGGGCAGCGGCCCCTTGGGCGTGCGCCCGTTGCCGCCGCGCAGAAACTCGGCCAGCGTCGGCCGCGGCACGCTCAGGCTGCGCAGCCCGGGCAGCATCGGGTGCTGGTTGCGAAAGCGCTCGCCCACCCACAACGGCGACGCCTGCATGCGCTCGAGCCGCAAACCCTCGGCCCTGGCTCCGAATGTCTTCATGCCCCGCTCCATTGCACAGCCCTGAAGCGCACCATACGCTGTTCGCGCCGGGCGGCAGAATGGTTCCCTGAGAGACACTGCGGCTTCATCGGCGAAGGACAGACATGCTTGCGATCATCGGCGGCACCGGCATCTACGAACTGGCCGGCATGCAGGTGGACGAACACCTGGACACCCCCACGCCCTTCGGCGCGCCGTCGGGCGCCATCGTCAAGGGCACGCTGGGCGGCCGCCCGCTGCTCTTCCTGGCGCGGCACGGCAAGGGCCACAAGCACCTGCCGCACGAGGTGAACTACCGCGCCAACATCTTCGCACTCAAGCGCGCTGGCGCGACGCAGGTTCTCGGCTTCTCGGCCGTGGGCAGCCTGGCCGAGCACATCAAGCCGGGCGACCTGGCGATGCCAGCGCAGTACTTCGACTGGACCCGCGGCGGCCGCGCGCGCAGCTTCTTCGGCGACGGCGTGGCAGCACATGTGTCCACCGCCGAGCCGGTGAGCCGCAAGCTGGTGGACTGGGTGGCAGCGCAGGCCGATGCGATGGGCATCGCGCTGCACCGCGACGTCACCTACGCCTGCGTCGAAGGCCCGCGCCTGGGCACGCGCGCCGAAAGCCTATTCATGCGCCAGGTGGGCTGCCAGCTGGTCGGCATGACCAACGTGCCCGAGGTCTTCCTGGCGCGCGAGGCGCAGATCTGCTATGCAACGATCTGCATCGCCACCGACTACGACTGTTGGATGGAAGACCCGGCGATGCACGTCAGCGTCAGCGCCATCCTCGACACCTACCGCGCCAGCCTGGAGCGTGCGCGCCAGCTGCTCGACGCGCTGCTGGTCAGCCCGATGCCAGACGAAGACACCGACATCCGCAGCGCGCTGAAGTTCTCGATGTTGACGCCCGACGAGGCGCTGAGCGACGCGCAGCGCGAATGGCTGGCGGTGCTGCGCCGGTGAACGGCAAGCCCTTCGACCGCGCGCAGCTGGCCACCGCCGAGCGCGAACTGCTGCGCGACGGCCGCTTCGCGAACGCGCGCGTCGAGCGCGTGCGCATCGAAGGTGTGGACTGGATCTTCAAGGACTTCTCGTCGCGCGCATGGCTCGTGCGCCAGACGGTAGGCCGACTGCTGCTGGGCCGCGAGGTGCGCGCGCTGCGCCGGCTGGAGGGCCTGCGCGGCATCCCGTCACACGCCTTCCGCGTCGACGCCTTCGCGATGGCAGCGCGCTTCGTGCCCGGGCGCACGCTGGCCAACGTGGACGCAGCGCAGATGGACACACCTTTCCTGACGGCGCTGGAAGCGCTGCTGCAGCAGGTGCATGCGCGCGCGCTGGTTCACCTGGACACGCGCGGCGGCGGCAACCTGCTGCGCATGCCCGACGGTGCGCCGGGCATCATCGACTTCCAGGCCGCCTTGTCCACGCGCTGGATGCCGACGGGCCTGCGCCGCTGGATCGAGGCCATGGACATGAGCGGCGTGTACAAGAAGTGGCAACGTTTCCAGCCCGAGACGATGGGCGAAGAGCGGCGCGCCAGTTTCGAGCGCTTGAGCCGCTGGCGGCGCTGGTGGCCCTTCCGCGGCTACCTCGGCCTGCGCAAGTAGGCACCGGCCACACGCCCCGCCTGCGGCGACAATGCGCGCATGAAGCCCACCTCCGACGGCCTGTTCCAGCACCCAGGCCTGCGCAGCTTCCTGGTGAAGATGCGACTGCCGCTGTTCATCCTGCTGCTGGTACTGGTGGCGCCGTTTGCGAAACGCGAGTGGCTGCTGGCCGGCTTCGTCGTGTCGATGATCGGCGAGTTCATCCAGCTGTGGTGCTTCGCATCGCTGGACAAGAACATGACGCTGACCATCCGCGGCCCTTACACGATGGTGCGCAACCCGATGTACCTGGGGCGCTTCTTCATCCCCTTCGGCTTCCTGATGCTGCTGGGTCAGTGGTGGCTGCTGCTGGCCTATACGGTGATCTATTGGTTGTACATGGACGCGCGCGTGCAGCGCGAGGAAGCGCACCTGCGGCCCATCTTCGGCGCGCCCTACGAAGACTATTGCGCCAAGGTGCGCCGCTTCGTGCCCGGCTGGCCGCTGGCTGGCAAGCCGGTCGCGTACTGGAACTGGGCGCTGTTCTCGCACAACAACGCCGGGCGCAATCTGGTCGGTACGCTGATCGCGTGGGCGCTGGTGGCGGCGTGGGTGCTGTGGGGCATGGCGGCGCTGAAGAGCTGATCGTCGCTCGCAGTCAAGCGTTCGAAGAACGCGTTAGGTTGCTGTCGCGTAGTTGACGACCCACTCGGACGCGTTGGACGACCGGATCATGGCGCTTACCGTGAGTACGCCCGCCGACGGCGACCGGCTCCTTACGCTGCGTTGCAGCCCCAACCGACGCTCGCCCTGTATCGTTGGCTACGGCCGACCACAACGCGCTGGGCACGAGCCTGTAGCCCGACCCAGGGCCACACCTCATCAACGCCACGCCTGCAGCAGCGCCAGCGTCGCCGGCAGCGTGAGCATCGCGATCAGCGTCGACAGGCTCACCAGCCCGGCGACGAAGCCGCCATGCCCGCCCATGCGCACCGCCAGCACATAGGCGCTGGACGCGGTCGGCATCGCGCAGAAGGCGACGACGATCAGCTGCTGCTCGATCGGCAGGCCGAAGGCACGCACCAGCAGCAGCGCCGTCAGCGGCATGGCCAGGTGCTTGATCGTCATGAATGCGGCCGCGAGCCGCGGCGCCTCGCGAAGCGCTCCCACCTGCAGCCCCGCACCCACCGCCATCAGACCCAGCGGCAGGGCGGCGGCACCCATGCGCGACAGCGTCAGCGCCACGATCTCGGGCACGCGCAGCCCAAGCAGGTTGCAAGCCAGCCCGGCCACGGTGGCCAGGATCAACGGGTTGCGCGCCAGCTCGCGCAGCACACCCTGTCCGCCTTGGCGCGCCAGCGGCCACACCGCTGCCACGTTGCACACCGGCACGCTCACCGCCACCAGCAGCGCCATCCACGCCAGCCCCTGCGTGCCACCCACGCGCTCGGCCAGTGCCAGCGCGACGTAGGTGTTGAAGCGGAAGGCCGTCTGCGCCCCCGAGGCGTGCAGCCGCGCGTCCACGCCCGGCGCGCGCTTCAGCGCCATGGCCAGCACGATGCCCACGCCCACCGCCGCCAGCGTACTGCCGGCCAGCGGCAGCAGCGTGCCGGGCTGCAACGGATAGCGCACGATGGCGCCGAACAGCAGCGCCGGGAACAGCAGGTAGTACACCAGCCGCTCGACGCCGTCCCACACCGGCCGGCCCAGCGGCGTGTGCCGGCACACCACCCAGCCCAGCGCGATGAGCACGAAGTCGGGCAGCAGCAGCAGCGCGTGGGTCATGGCCCGAGTCTGTCATGCCGAAGGGCCGGCCCACATGCAATGCGGCAGGCCATCCGGTAGCGTGCAGGTCGACCCAACCCCGCAGCGTGCGCAGCGACTTGCGGCCTGACACTCATTGACGACCGAATGCCGCTTCTTGCGGTGCACACCGACAGGTCGCGGCGCGACACTGAAGCCATGAACAAGAACCCGACGATTTGGAAGTGTGTGCTGTGTGGCTTCGAGTACGACGAGGCGATCGGCATGCCGGACGAAGGCTTCCCGCCCGGCACTCGGTGGGACGCCATACCCGATAGCTGGAGCTGCCCCGATTGCGGCTACGCCAAGATGGATTTCGAGATGGTGGCGCTGGCCTGATAGGGGTCGGCGTTCAATCGTCGAATTCGACCGGCGGGCTGCGGCCCAAAGCTGGCCGCAGGCGCAAGGCGCCGTGCTCACGCTTCCAGTCTTGGGCCGCTTGCGAGTCGGGGCTCGGTGATTGGCAGCGTGCTTTCGACGACGCTGCCTGCATCAGCATCAGGCCGCCAGGATCAAGGCTTCGCCGCAGGCGGGGAAATCTGCAACTGGCCATCCTTTACCGGGATTTGTGCACCCGGGTCGTGGGCCATGCGGATTACGTCCTGCTTGCCGGCAAGACGGTAGGTGACGTCGTAGCCGAGCTGCTTCTGCGAGGTTTCGTTGACCGTCTTGCAACGCCGTTCGGTGGTCGTCATGACGTCCTTGCGCTGCATGTCCTTCTGCACCTGGTTGCCGGCATAGCCGCCGGCTGCGGCGCCAGCCACGGTGGCTATCGTCTTGCCCTTGCCGCCGCCGACCAGACTGCCGAGCAGTCCACCGGCAACGCCACCGGCCACCGTACCTGCGATGCGGTTCTCATCCTTGACCGGTGCCTGCTTCTGCACCTGCACGTCCTGGCAGTCCTCGCGCGGCGTGGTGATCGTCTGCTTGACCTCCTTCACGGCCAGAACTTCGGCGAACTGCGGCTTGTTCATCACGCGGTAGCCGGTGATGCCGCTTGCCGCAACTGCAGCGGCTGCGATACCACCAATGACCACGCCCTTCATCATCGACTTGTCCATGCCATCCCTCCCGCTCGACTGGCGAACATCCCTGCCGATTGGAGCATCGATGGCTGATCGCGCTGTAAGCAGAGGTGTGATTCGGGCATCAGCAGCGGCCAGCCGTCAGGGCAGTGTCGCCGTGCTCGAGGATGCCGTCGCCTTGCATTCAGCCTGTCTTGTCCCGAGCTCGGCTTCAGGTTGTCTGCGGTCTGAACCCGTCTGAAGTCGCTCCTCGGCCACCGCCGGCCACGCTCAGCCCTGAGCCGAGTGCGGCAGTTGCGCACCGGCACGCACTGCGCTCGGCGTCACGCCGAACCAGCGGCGGAAGGTGCGGCTGAAATTCGAGGTGTCCCGGTAGCCGAGCCGCGCCGCGATCTCGTCGACGCCCAGGCGCGTATGCGTCAGGTACCAGCCGGCGCGCTCCTTGCGCACCGCGTCGAGCAGTTCCTGGAAGGCGCTGCCTTCGTCCTTCAACCTGCGGATCAGCGTGCGTGGCGACATGCTGAAGTAGCTGGCGCTCTGGGCCAGCGTCGGGTAGTCGCCCTCGCGACCGAGCAGCAGTTCGCGCACGCGCTGGCGCAGCGTCACGTCGGCGCTGGCCGAGAGCAGCCGCTCGCAGGCCTGGCTGGCCTGCTCGAAGGCGGCCGGATCGGCGCTCATGCAAGGGCGGGCGAGCAGTTCGTGGCTCAGGTAGAAGGCGAGCCGCGGTCCGCCGAAGCGGATGCGGCCGCGAAACAGGCGCTCGATCTGTGCGTACCAGGCCGGCCGTGCCATCGGCAGGTCGGCGCCCAGCATGTCAGGCATCTGGCCCAGCACGGCCTCGACCAGACGCACGATCGCCGCGAAGACCATGCACAGTACGAACTCGCGCTCCGCGCCCAGATCCACGCGCTCGATCAGCTCCAGCGCCGCTCCGTGCTGCGTGTCGCGCAGGCGCAAGCGCAACGTGGCATTGCGCGTCGGCAGGTAGCGCACCAGCGCACCCAGCGCCTGGCGCAAGTCGCGACCGGCCACGACAGCCACGCCCATCGGGCCATGGGCCGAGGCCGGCACGGCGATGCCCAGGTCCAGGCCAAGCCAAGGCCGGCCGCTCGCGCGCAGGCATTCGCGGATCAGCGCATTGACAGCACGATGCGGCACCAGGCTGTCGCGCGCCGACAGCTCGGCCCACGAGCCCAGCCCGGCACAACGGATCACCGGCTCGGGGTCCACGCCCTGGCTGCGCAGCGTCTGGCACAGCACGCGCAGGTAGGTCGGGTGCACCGCCGGGCTGTCCAACGTCGGGGCCACGTCTCTCATTGGGCGGTGCCGGCCGCGCGCGCCTGGCACTTATTGACGATCGAATGCCGATCTTAGCGGTGTGCGCGCAGCGCCGCCGCGCCGAGACTTCGCTCCTTCGTTTCACCCGCAGGAGACACCCTTGAACCCATCGACCGCCGCGGCAGCGCTGCCGCCCTACCGAGACCATAAGCGCTACGCTTGGCTGCTGTCGGCCTTCGTGCCGGTCTTCGCCGGCTCGGGCGCGCTGCTGGTGTACTTGACCGGCGACACCCGCGTGGCCTGGGTTCCGGTGGTCTTTCTCTACGCGGTCGTGCCCATGCTGGACCTGCTGCTCGGCGAGGACCGTAGCAATCCACCCGAAAGCGCGGTGCCCGCGCTGGAGGTCGACCGCTACTACCGCTACGTGACCTTCGCCGTCGTGCCGATGCTGTGGCTGGGATTCATCGCCTCGGTGTGGTTCCTGGCCACGAACGAGCTGCCCTGGCACGCGCAGTTGCCGCTGGTGCTGTCGGCCGGTCTGGCGGGCGGCTTCGGCATCAACCTCGGCCACGAACTCGGTCACAAGAACACACGGCTCGAACGCTGGCTGGCGAAGATCATCCTGGCGCCCACCGGCTATGGGCACTTCTTCATCGAGCACAACCGCGGCCACCACCGCGACGTGGCCACGCCGGTCGACCCGGCCTCGTCACGCATGGGCGAGAGCATCTACCGCTTCGTCCTGCGCGAGATGCCCGGCGCACTGAAGCGCGCCTGGAAGATCGAGGTCGAACGGCTGGGCCGCTGCGGCCAGCCGGTCTGGTCGCTGCACAACGAGGTGCTGCAGCCGGCGCTGATCACTGTCGTGCTGTGGTCGGCCATGGTGCTGTGGCTGGGTCTGGGCGCGCTGCCCTTCATCC
>Ga0316188_10000184_pt1 | contig 23150 bp, 21 predicted proteins | sample Phiworburrow1_MG_FD_204933 | JGI IMG/M metagenome (GOLD analysis project Ga0316188, IMG submission 204933) | Coastal sediment microbial communities from Maine, United States - Phippsburg worm burrow 1 | ecosystem: Environmental > Aquatic > Marine > Coastal > Sediment | place: USA: Maine... | reverse complement strand
CAAAAGAAGAGGAACAAGTAGGTATAGGAACCATTGATACTATAGAGAGTGTAGTTGAAAAACAAAAATTAAAAAACCCGGCAATCATCATTATAGGTGATGTGGTAAATCATCGGAAAGAAATAGAACAGATAGGCCGTCAATATGAAATTGAAATCACTGCATAATGGAAAGGAATAATTTATATCCTATTTTTCTGAAGACAGCATCACTACACGTATTGATAGTAGGTGGGGGTAATGTAGCCGAAGAAAAATTATCTTTTTTAACCAAGTCCAGTCCGGATGCCAGGATAACCATGGTGTCTCCCATGTTTAGAGAAAACACTTTAGAACTGGCCAGAAATTTCAATGTGGAAATTATTACATCAACATACAATATAGAATTCCTGAAAGGGAAGCACCTGGTGATTGCTACCACAGACAGGCCTGAAATAAATATTCAGGTTTATAATGACTGCAGAAGTATGGATAAGCTTGTGAATGTTGCAGATAATCCTCCTTATTGTGATTTTTACATGGGGGGTATAGTCACTAAAGGGAATGTAAAAATTGCGATATCAACCAATGGCAAATCACCTACCACCGCTAAGAGGTTAAGGCAGTATTTTGAAGATGTTATTCCGGAAGATATCAACAGGATGGTTCAGAATCTGAATGCATATCGAAAAACCATTAAAGGCGATTTTGAACAGAAGGTTGGCAAAATGAATGAAGTGACAGAAAACCTGGTTTCAAATAGGGAATAATAACCTTATTTCTTTTGAATTTTGCAAACTACCTTGACAAGTCTAAATTGCACATTGAGATAAATTCCAACAAGCAACAAAAATGTATTGCATAATAGTATTGGTGGTGTCAGAAATAAAGAATTGCTATACCTTAATAGTGATAAGAACCTCTCAACCAGCCTCTGATAGTATAGTTATACACATCAAAAAAAGCACATTTTCCTTGTTTTTAATTGGCATGTGGCGTTTCTTTGTGGCAGTTCATTACAACATTGATAATGTTATCAAGAAAGGTGGAGGGACTAGACCCGTTGAAACCTTAGCAACCCTTTAACTATAAAGAAGGTGCTACATTCTACCAAGACGTTTCTTTTTAGGGAAACTAAGGCTAGATAACACAAAGTAAAGGCTATATATGTCGTTACATATTCTTTCTTGATAATTTTATAAAAAAGTCCGGGACACATTTGTTAAACGGATATTTTTGTGCTGTTTTTAATAACAACTTTATGACACAGCAATCAGAAATAGTGTGGAGCTGTAAATCCTAATAAAAGGAAACATATGAAGAAGATACAGGATATATTAAGGGAAAGGGTTATGATACTGGATGGTGCCATGGGCACCATGCTGCAACGATATAAATTTACTGAGAAAGACTTTAGGGGAAACCGTTTTAAAGACTGGCCCTATCCCCTTCAGGGCAATAATGACCTTTTAACGCTAACCCAGCCTGAAGCTATAGCTGAAGTCCATAAAAAATATTTTGAAGCCGGTGCCGATATTGTGGAAACCAATACTTTCTCCGGGACTTCAATTGCTATGGCTGATTATCATATGGAAGATTTAGTGAAAGAACTTAATTACGAATCTGCTAAAATAGCAAAACAGGTAGCCAATGAATTTACTAAAAGAGAGCCAAATAAGCCAAGGTTTGTGGCAGGAAGTATAGGTCCTACCAATAAAACTGCTAGTATGTCTCCCGATGTAAACGACCCTGGTTTTAGGGCAGTTTCATTTGAGGCACTTCGGGTGGCTTACAAACAACAGGTGGAGGCCCTGTTGGATGGAGGTGTCGATATTCTGATGGTAGAGACTATTTTTGATACATTAAATGCAAAAGCTGCACTTTTTGCCATTGAGCAAGTAAAACGATCACGAAATGTTCAAACACCGGTTATGGTTAGTGGCACCATTACAGATGCTTCAGGCCGAACCTTATCCGGGCAGACAGCGGAGGCATTTTTGATATCCATAGCCCATATTCCCTTACTATCCGTTGGATTTAATTGCGCTTTGGGAGCAAAACAGTTAGTCCCCCATTTGGAGGCTATCGCGTATCACGCAGAACCTGCAATTTCAGCACATCCGAATGCAGGCCTGCCCAATGCTTTTGGATCTTATGATCAGACTCCTGAACAGATGGCAGATCAAATAAAGGAATACCTTGATAAAGGCCTGGTCAATATTATTGGTGGATGCTGTGGCTCTACACCGGAGCATATCAAGGCTATTGCCGAATTGGCAAAGGATTATAAACCGAGAGATTTTGTTTTTTCTGATCTAACAGGGGTTCAATTGTAAGAAATGGGCAATAAAGACAACATACAATTGAATACAGATAATCAACAGGAACCTGGGGTTCATCCCATAAAAAAGGCCAGAGTTCTTAAGTTGTCCGGTCTGGAACCGCTGGTGATTACTGCTGAGAGCAATTTCATTAATATAGGGGAAAGGACAAATGTTGCCGGTTCCAAAAAGTTTCTTCGTTTAATCAAAGAAGACAATTATGAAGAAGCTCTCGAAATAGCCAGGCATCAGGTAGAAGGCGGAGCCCAGATCATAGATATAAACATGGATGACGGCCTGATAGATGGAAAACAAGCCATGTGCAGGTTTTTAAACTTGGTTATGGCAGAGCCGGATATTGCTCGCGTCCCCATAATGATAGACAGTTCCAAATGGGAGATTATTGAGGCCGGTTTACAGCTTGTACAGGGAAAATGCATTGTCAATTCCATTAGTTTAAAGGAAGGAGAACAAGAATTTATACGCCAGGCAAGATTAATACGTCTTTATGGCGCGGCTGTTATTATTATGGCTTTTGACGAGGTGGGCCAGGCTGATAATTTTGAAAGACGGATAGAAATAGCGAAGCGATCCTATGATATTTTGGTAAATAAGGTCAATTTTCCTCCTGAGGATATCATTTTTGATCTTAATATTTTTCCGGTGGCAACCGGAATGGAGGAGCACAGACAGAATTCGGTAGATTTTTTTAAGGCTACTACCTGGGTTCGGAAGAATCTTCCATTTTGCAATGTAAGCGGGGGTGTGAGTAACGTGTCTTTTTCATTTAGGGGAAATACACCGGTTAGGGAGGCAATGCACTCGGTTTTCTTGTACCATGCTATTCAGGCAGGTATGAACATGGGAATTGTTAATCCCGCTTTACTTGAAGTCTATGATGACATACCAAAAGAGTTACTGGAGAGGGTAGAGGATGTAATTCTAAACAGAAGGGATGATGCCACAGAACGTCTCCTGGACTTTGCTGAAACTGTGGTAGGTAAAGCAAGAGAAAACAAAGCGGATGATTCATGGAGGCAAGATCCTCTTCAGGAAAGGATTACCAGGGCTTTGGTAAAAGGAATTGATCAATATATTGTGGCTGATGTGGAAGAAGCAAGGTTAGCCGTTGCAAAACCTATAGAAGTAATTGAAGGACATTTAATGAAAGGGATGAATGTGGTTGGGGATCTCTTTGGAAGTGGAAAAATGTTCCTGCCCCAGGTGGTCAAGTCTGCAAGGGTAATGAAAAAAGCAGTGGCCTATCTATTGCCATATATTGAAGAAGATAAAGGCAGTAAATCACAGTCTGCCGGTAAAATTCTGATGGCCACTGTTAAAGGAGATGTACATGATATAGGCAAGAATATTGTGAGCGTGGTACTGGCTTGTAATAACTATGAAATTATTGATTTGGGGGTAATGGTTCCTCCTGAAAAAATAATTCAAAATGCAATAGAACAACAGGTTGATGTAATAGGATTGAGTGGTCTTATTACCCCTTCCCTGGATGAAATGGTTCATTTGGCCCGGGAAATGGAACGCCAGGGGTTTAAAATACCATTATTGATAGGAGGGGCAACAACAAGTAAGGCACATACTGCAGTAAAGATTGATACGCAGTACAGCGCCGCCGTTGTGCACGTAAATGATGCCTCACGGGCGGTTACAGTCCTGGGTGACTTATTACAGAAAGACTCCGCAGAGAACTATAAAGCATTGGTCAAAAATGATTACTCCTCCTTCAGGGAGAAATTTCTGAATCGCGGAAAACTAAAAGAATATTTCAGTCTTGAAGAAGCAAGAAAGAACAAATTTCAGATAGACTGGGATGCTTCTGAAATTATAAAACCTAATAAATTAGGGGTTGAGGTCATAAGTGAGATGGACCTGTCGCTATTAGAAAAATTTATAGATTGGACACCTTTTTTCCGAACTTGGGATTTACATGGAAAATATCCTGAAATATTAAGTGATGAAATTGTTGGAGAACAGGCGTCAGAATTATTTGATGATGCCCGGTCAATGCTGAAAAAGATATTCAAAGAGAAATTGTTGAAGGCAAAAGCGGTATTCGGACTTTTTCCTGCAAATAGCATAAATAATGATGATATAGAAGTAAAAACTCATTACACAAATTCAGGTGTTGCGGATAAAAAAGAGGAAGAAAAACATCTTATTTTTAGGACGCTGCGCCAGCAATCCAAAAAAAGACAGGGTGTTCCAAATATAGCCCTGGCAGATTTTCTAGCACCTAAAAAATCAGGAAAAACGGATTATATGGGTTGCTTTTGCGTTACAGCTGGTTTTGGCACCGATGAGCTTGCAGTGAAATATGAGAAAGCCCACGATGACTACAATGCTATAATGGTCAAAGCATTGGCCGACAGACTTGCTGAGGCTTTTGCTGAGTATTTACATAAAGAGGTGCGGACAAAATATTGGGGATATGCGGCAAAAGAGCAACTCTCCAATGTGGATTTGATAAAAGAAGAGTACATTGGAATAAGGCCGGCACCGGGATATCCTGCATGTCCCGACCATACCGAAAAATTAACTATTTGGGAATTACTGGATGTAGACAAACAGATAGGGGTGAAATTGACGGATAGCCTGGCTATGTTTCCCGCGGCCAGTGTAAGTGGTTATTATTTTGCGCATCCCGAAGCACGTTATTTTGGATTGGGTAAGATTACCCAAGACCAGGTCTTAGATTACGCCAGGAGAAAGCAAATTGATTTAAATGAAGCAAGTAAATGGCTTGCCCCAAATATTGCTGAAGAATAAGCAGCAGGGCCTTTAGAATTATTGACATATGTAAAAGGCCAAAGACTTTTAAAACTGATATTTAAAAATACGTTTAACTAACAATGTTGTAAAGCAGCAGCAATAAATGAAAGTTACCGAACATATAGAAAATGCTAAAGGCAATACCTTATTTTCCTTTGAAATTATTCCTCCTGTTAAAGGCAGAAATATAAAAGAATTATACGATAATATTGATCCATTAATGGATTTCAATCCTCCTTTTATAGATGTAACCACTTCCAGAGAAGAGTATATTTATATAGACAAAAATGGACTTTTAGATAGGAAACTTACACGTATGCGACCTGGTACTGTCGGTATTTGCGCATCAATAAAGCATAAATATGATGTGGATACAATTCCACACGTACTCTGTGGCGGGTTTACCAAAGAAGAAACAGAATACTTGCTGGTGGACTGTCATTACCTTGGAATAGATAATATTATGGCCCTTCGCGGAGATGCTATGAAAGAAGAAAAGTATTTTGAACCCTCGAAAGGGGGTCATGTGTACGCATCAGAATTGGTAGAACAAATTCATAATCTTAATTGCGGGCAGTATTTGCATGAATTTGTGGAGACTGCGTATTGTGCGGACTTTTGTATTGGTGTAGCAGGATATCCTGAAAAACATATGGAGGCACCTTCTTTACAAACAGATTTAAAATGGTTAAAAAGAAAAGTTGAGCTTGGAGCACATTACGTAGTAACACAAATGTTTTTTGATAATAAAAAGTTTTTTGAATTTGTAAAGGCTGCAAGAGATATGGGTATAAACGTACCCATTATTCCGGGAATAAAGCCCATTGCAGTAAAACGCCATTTACATTTATTGCCCCAGGTATTTAGAATTGACCTGCCACAGGATTTGATTGATGCCGTAGAAACCTGCAAAAATAACAAGGAAGTAAGGCAGGTTGGGATTGAATGGGCAATTGAGCAATCAAAAGAATTGAAGGCAGCTGGAGTACCAGTCCTTCATTACTATTCCATGGGTAAATCAGATAATATCAAGGCTATTGCTGAGGCTGTATTTTAATGGATCCCCTGCTCTTTTTGGAACAACTTTGTTGGCAATTTGCAAGACTATGTATAGGAATCAGGGGAATTGGCATTGAGTTTTTGGAATTGGCGCCTGTCTTTAGACTCACTAGAAGAACCCTGGATATCCAAGGTTAAATCCTCGTATTATTTGCTATTTTTACACCCAATGGACACCAGATTTTTATATGTATGCCTACTTTCCTGTCTTTGGTGTTTTTCCCAAAAAGAAGAAACATCTAAAAGGTTCACGATAGATGCGAATCCCTTTTATGGTTCTATAATTCTTCATAACCCCGATATTTCGCATCTAATTAATGCCCACCCATCGGGAGTTATACTTGGGTTTAATAAAAAAAATTATGGATCTAAAGAATGGCATCAGGAATATAATTATCCCGATACAGGAATTTCTTTTGTTTATCAGGATATGAAGTATGAAACCCTGGGCGAAAATTTCAGTTTGTACGCACATTATAATTTTTATTTCTTTAAACGCAACATGCAATTCAGAATTGGTCAGGGCTTGGCATATAATACAAACCCCTATGATAAGGATCAAAATTTCAGAGGTAATGCCTATGGTTCGCATATAATGAGTTCCACTTTTTTAATGCTCAATTATCACAAGGAACAATTATATAAAGGTTTGGGCTTTAAAGCGGGGATATCCATAATTCATTATTCCAATGCTAATGTAAAAGCCCCTAACACTTCTACAAATACCTTTGCATTCAATGCAGGACTTGTTTACGATTTGGATGGAAATGAAGAAATTGTTTATATCAAAAACCCGGAAAAGGAAAAGATTACTGAACCTATTAAAGCCAATCTGGTTTTCAGATCTGGTATTAATGAAAGTGATGTGATTAACTCAGGCCAGTTTCCATTTTATATTTTCTCTGTTTATGCGGACAAGCGGCTGTCCCGAAAAAGTGGAATACAACTTGGAGCAGATGTGTTTTTTTCAAATTTTTTAAAAGACCTGATCAATTATCAGTCCATATCCTTTCCTGAGTTGGATATTGATCCCGATACAGATTATAAACGAGTAGGTATGTTCCTGGGATATGAACTGTATATTTCTAAATTAAGTATTATGGCTCAGTTGGGTTACTACGTGTACTATCCCTTTGATTTTGAAGGACAAGTGTATAACAGGATTGGATTAAAATACTATTTTGGTAAAAAATTATTTGGAGCGGTCACTTTAAAATCCCATGGAGCCAAAGCCGAAGCCGTGGAGTTTGGACTTGGAATACGTTTATAGAATTTATGTACAAGGCGTTATTTTTAGGAATGATGAATAAAATGATACATCGGAAAAATAGATACCTGAAGTTGTTGGGTGTTCTCGGACTTATTTTGTTGATGGGGTGCAACGGGGATAGCGTTCCGGATTGTTTCCAAAATACCGGGGAGTTCATACGCGAAGTGATTCCGGTCGAAAATTTTACAAAAATAACCGTTAATGAAAATACTAAATTGGTTCTTAAAGAGGGGAATCCCATATTAGTGGAGGTTGAAACCGGAGAATTTTTGAGGAACGAAGTGAATGCAGAAGTTAAAGATGGAACCCTCATGCTAACCGATATGAATAATTGCAATTTTTTCAGGCCATATGGGGTTACTACCTTTTATGTTACCGCCCCAAATATTACAGAAATTAGGAGTAATACGGGCTTTTCTACTGTAAGTGAGGGGGTATTAACCTATCCTCAGATTAAGCTTATATCTGAGAGCTTTAATGATCCCGAAAACCTCACAACAGATGGAGAGTTTGATCTTCAATTGGCAGCACAGGATGTAAATGTTGTAGTCAATGGTATTGCATATTTTAAACTAAGTGGTAGTTCTGCAAACTTAAATGTGATTATTGCAGCCGGGGATTCCAGAGTAGAGGCCAGATCCCTTGTGGTTCAAAATGTAACCCTTAATCACAGGGGCAGCAATGATGTGCTTATTAACCCGCAGACTTCATTAAAAGGCACTATTCGGGGAACCGGGGATGTGGTTAGTTATAATCGTCCGGATGTAATAGATGTAAAAGAACTTTATAAAGGGAAACTAATTTTTAATGACTAATAAGTGAACCCTTTCCAAAACGGCAATGGCAGCATATTCACTTCAGGAGATAATTTGAATAATAATTCAATACATGATTCCCTGGCAGTAGCAGATGCATGGTTAAACGCACTCGTAAATAAAAATAAGGTTCCCGGCTTGTCTATTACGGTAATTAAAAACGACCATGTTCTTTTGCAGAAAGGTTATGGTTTTGCAGAAATTGAAACCAGGACCCCGGTAGATCCATTAAAAACCGTATTCCGTATCGCCAGTGCCTCGAAACCAATAGCGGCATCGGCACTTGCACAAATGGTGGAAGAAGGGACATTGTGTTTGGACACATCTTTTAATGACTATGTACCCTATTACCCCCAAAAATCTGCCTATTTTACTATAAGGCAACTTGCCGGTCATACTGCTGGTATAAGGGGTTATAAAGGAAAGGAATATGCACTTAATAAACCATTCAGCATAAAGGAAGGAATTGAGATATTTAAGCATGATGATTTGCTATTCACACCGGGCTCAGATTATTTCTATACGAGTTATGGCTGGGTACTGGTGTCTTTGGCAATGCAGGAAGCAAGTTCGACCCCATTTTCGGATTATGTGGAAAATACCTTATTAAAGCCTTTGGGCCTTTTTGATACCTACCCTGAACTTCCGGATGAAGTGAATGAATACAGGGCAACATTTTATTCGAAGAAAATTTCGGGATTTTCAAAGGCCATAGCGGTAAACAATTTATACAAACTTGCCGGGGGTGGTTATTTATCTACGTCTGCAGATCTGGCTAAACTCGGGCAGGCCTACCTGGATAGGAAGATTGCTGAAGAAACAATTATAAATCAATTTATTACTTCACAGAAAATAGGAGAAATACCTACCTATTATGGACTTGGATGGCAGTCTAGTCTGGACAAGAAAGGAAGAGCATACTATGGGCACTTAGGAAATGGGGTAGGAGGGTATTCCAATTTTTTTATTTACCCAAAACTGAAAATTGTTATAGCGATATTAATAAACTGCACAGATCCCAAAGTGCAATCAGAATTAGATGCTATAATTGATATTTTAATTTCTGCCGAAACAATCAGTTGATCTAATTACCGGTCAATTCTGTAAATAAACCTTCCAGGTTTTTATTTTTTCGACTTAGTTGCAGCGTTTTAAGTTGATTATCATGAGCAAAATCAAAAACAACCGAACGCATATCTTTGGATGTGTCAAAGGTTATTTCATATATAAAACCTCCGGTGTTAGACACATTTATTACATTGGGAAGCCTTTTCAGGAAGGCCTCTTCCACACGAAAATCAAATTCAACTTCTATAATCTGTTCATTATCCTCTCTCAGATCGGCAAGTTTTTTATCCGCCACAAGCTGGCCCTTGTTAATAATAAGCACCCTGTCACAAACAGCTTCTACTTCTTTCATAATATGAGTAGAGAGCAAAATGGTCTTTTTTTGGCTGAATTGCTTAATAAGTTTTCTTATTTCAATAAGCTGATTAGGATCCAAACCTGTTGTGGGTTCGTCTAATATAAGCACTTCAGGATCATGAAGCAGGGCAGAGGCAAGGCCAACGCGCTGTTGGTATCCTTTAGACAACTCCCCTATTTTTTTATGGGCTTCAGGGCTTAATCCGGTCTGTTCAATTACACTACTTATCCTTTTTTTGGATATTTTATAAATCGCGGCATTAAAAGCAAGATATTCTTTTACATACATGTCTTTATAAAGCGGGTTATGTTCTGGTAAATAGCCTATACTTTTTTGCACCTCTCTTGGCTGTGTGAGCACGTCATATTCATTGACAAAGGCTTGCCCTTTATCAGCTTTACTGTAAGTGGTCAGGATCTTCATCATGGTGGATTTACCCGCTCCGTTTGGGCCCAGGAATCCCACGATCTCCCCTTTTTTTATCTCAAAGGACACATCATTTAATGCTTTTTGTGAACCAAAACTCTTAGAGATATTTTTGACCTTTAAAGACATATGCTAAATTTTTATTTAAAATAGACAGTGCAAATATAAGCTAGAATTTCGTTTGTATTATTTTGATTAATCCTTCGAAATATCCGGGAATAAGAAGCTTTGTCTATTTGAAATAATGATAAATTCACAAAAAAAATTTGTATTCAAAAAAATATCCGCAAAGAATTGAGGAAAACTGTGAATATTCCCAAAAAGATATTTATAAACATCGATTTTTAAATATAATATTTACCTTAGCCAAAGATTTTTAAAGCAATGACTAGCAATTACTTTTGGAATGGTTTCTATTTTTACTTCTTTTTTAAAAGAAGTGCGGGACTGTTTTAGAGTATTGTAAACAATATATCAGATAAGGTCCCGTGAAATACGGGACTTTTTTTTGAAGATAACTTAACCATATGGGTCTTAAAATAGCCATACAGGGAATTAAAGGGTCTAATCATCATCAGGTGGCTTTGGATTATTTTGGTAATGATATAGAATTAGTGGAATGCTTGTCATTTCATTCGTTGGTAGACCAATTGCTAAATAAAAATGCGGATAAAGGTGTCATGGCTATTGAAAATTCAATTGCCGGTTCAATAATACCTAATTATGCTCTTGTTTATCAAAATAATTTGCACATTATTGGGGAGTATTATCTGAATATCCATCACAATTTAATGGTGTTGGAGGGTCAGCAATTGGAAGACTTAACAGAAGTGCGATCGCATCCAATGGCCCTCTTACAATGCCGGGAGTTTTTAAAGTCTCAACCTCAGCTTAAGATGGTTGAAGATGTTGATACTGCGGAAACGGCAAAACAAATACAGGAAAAGCAATTGATAGGCATAGCCGCTATTGCCCCGGCAGTAGCAGCGGATCTTTATGGTTTAAGAATCATTGCTTCAGAAATACAGACTATAAAGAATAATTCCACAAGATTTATCATTGTTAAAACAGAGAATAAGGAAATTCCAAAAGAAGAGATCAACAAAGCTTCCGTAAGGTTTATTACCGATCATAAAAGAGGAAGTTTAGCCGCTGTATTAAATGTGATGAGTGATTGCAATCTGAATTTGACCAAGATACAGTCCTTACCAATTATTGAAACACCTTGGAAGTATGCATTTTTTGTAGATATAACATTCGATGAGTACAATCATTTTAGAAAAGCCAAATCACTGCTGGATATTATGTCCGAAGATTTCAAGGTTTTAGGCGAATATAAAAATGCTCGATTATGATACAAACAGCAGATCGTTTACTGACCATAGAAGAGTATTATTTCTCTAAAAAATTGCGGGAAGTCAGGGCAATGGCAACTGACGGAAAACCCATAATAAATATGGGTATCGGGAGCCCGGATCTTCCACCATCTGAGGCAGTAATTAGTTCATTTCAGGAATCCATAAGGCATGCGGGTGCCCATCAGTATCAAAGCTATCAGGGGCTTCCGGAACTAAGAGAAACTATAGCCCTGTTTTATAAGGAAAAATTTAATGTAGATGTAGATCCTTCTAATGAGATATTGCCCCTTATGGGTTCTAAAGAAGGGATCATGCATATTAGTATGGCCTTTTTAAATGAAGGGGATGAGGTGTTAATTCCGAATCCGGGTTACCCCACCTATACATCAGTCACTAAACTTGTGGGAGCTGTTCCAAGGCAATATGACCTGATAGCAGATAATGGCTGGTTTCCCGATTTGGAAAAATTAATGCTGGAAGATTTGTCCAGAGTGAAACTAATGTGGGTGAGTTACCCGCATATGCCTACAGGGGCTACGGCAAGTTTCATTCAAATGGAAAAACTGGTGGCTTTTGCAAAGAAGAATAATATTTTACTGGTAAATGACAACCCATATAGTTTTGTTTTAAGTAAGAACCCCTTGAGCATTTTAAGTGTAAAGGGAGCAAAGGATACGGTTTTGGAACTTAACTCCTTAAGTAAAACTTTTAATATGGCAGGTTGGAGAGTTGGGATGGTTTTAGGAAGTCCGGCCAACATTAATGCAATTTTAAAAGTAAAAAGCAACATGGATTCGGGAATGTTCTATGGAATTCAGAAAGGTGCTATAGTTGCATTAAGGAGTGGGAAAGATTGGTTTGATCAATTAGACGCCATATATGAAGCACGCAGAAAGCTGATGTTTCAGTTGGCCGATAAACTCAAATGCACTTATGACCCTAATGCCGTAGGGATGTTTGTTTGGGCTAAGTTGCCGGATGGATCAGGTCATTCGGAAGAATTTATAGATCGGGTATTGCATGATAAAAATATTTTCATTGCACCAGGCACTATTTTTGGAAGCAACGGTGAGGGTTATATCAGATTTTCTCTTTGTGTGTCGGAAGCAAAGATAAAAGAGGCGATTAGCAGATTTTAACCAGCTGATCGGAATTAGTTTGAGAAAAGATATTTATTTAAAGAAGTACCATTGATTTGCAAAAAGTGAAAAGGAGTATAAGTTAAAATGATGAATGTAGTAGTAGTAGGTATCGGATTAATTGGAGGCTCAATGGCCAGGGATCTGAGATGTAAGTATCCGGAAGTATCTATCTATGGGATAGATGCCAATGATGCGCATCTCCAGGAAGCCATTGCCCTTGAGCTTATTGACGGGATTGCAGGCTCACAGGAACTGGTGGCAGCTGACATTGTTATTGTAAGTATCCCGGTGGATGCTATAGTAACGGAACTCCCAAAATTAATGGATGCCATTGGCGATAATTCATTGGTGATAGATGCCGGATCAACAAAGTCGGAAATTTGCAGGATAATAGCAGATCATCCCAGGAGGCGAAATTTCCTGGCCTGTCATCCTATTGCAGGTACCGAATTTTCAGGACCCGCCGCCGCTGTTTCCAATTTGTTTGATGGTAAAACAAACATAATTTGTGAAGTAGAGAAAACCGCATTTAAACTTCAGGAAAGAGCATTGAGTGTTTTTTCTGAATTAGGTATGCGCATAAGGTATATGAATCCTGAAGCACATGACCGGCATATTGCCTATGTCTCCCATCTTTCACATATTAGTTCATTCATGCTTGGTAAAACCGTAATTGAAAAGGAAAAAAATGAGCGTGATATATTTGATATGGCAGGCAGTGGTTTTGAAAGCACGGTAAGATTGGCAAAAAGCTCACCGGCTATGTGGACCCCTATTTTCAAACAAAATAAAGAAAACGTCGTAGAGACTTTGGATGAATATATTCAAAACCTGGAAGCCTTTAAACAAAAATTAATAGACAATAATTTTGACGGCATCTACAGAGAAATGGATAATGCGAATAAGATAAAAGAAATATTAAAAGGAATACCACAAAACAATAAAGACAGATAATAATGGAGAACTCAAAAAATTTAAGAACCTGGTTAGATGATATGAAGCTATCACATCCGCTGGTAATTGCAGGACCGTGCAGCGCGGAAACTGAGGAGCAGGTATTGGGCATAGCCCATCAGCTAAAAGACACAGATGTAAACTATTATCGTGCAGGTATTTGGAAACCGAGAACCAGACCAGGGAATTTTGAAGGAGTTGGGGCTATTGGTCTTAAATGGTTGCAAAAGGTAAAAGAAGAAACCGGACTTAAGACAGCTACTGAAGTTGCCAACAGAAATCATGTAGATCTAGCCCTGGAATATGATGTGGATTTGCTATGGATAGGTGCGCGCTCTACGGTTAGTCCGTTTATTGTCCAGGAAATTGCAGATGCCCTGGAAGGAACAGATAAAATTATTCTGGTTAAAAATCCGGTAAACCCAGACCTCTCCTTATGGCTAGGAGCTGTTGAACGATTAGCAAAGGCAAATATTAAGAATTTGGGTGTAATTCACAGGGGTTTTTCTACTTATGAAAAAACGAAATACCGGAATATTCCCGAATGGCAGATGGCCATTGAATTGCAAACCAAATTTCCCGACCTTCCACTTATCAATGATCCCTCGCATATTAGTGGTAATAGGGAATTGATCTTTGATATTTCACAAACGGCTTTGGATCTGAATTTTGATGGATTAATGATTGAAACACATCATGATCCTGATAATGCCTGGAGCGATGCAGCACAGCAGGTTACCCCAAAAAGGCTGGTACAGATCATGGAAGATTTAAAAATCAGAAAAGAAACGGATGAGGAAGCAGATTACAACCAAAAAATCAGTAACCTGCGTGCCCAAATTGATATTATTGATAACCAGCTTATTGATATTCTCTCCAAACGAATGAAAGTCTCGGATGGGATAGGTAAATTAAAGAGACAGCGCAATGTAGCGGTCCTGCAAACGAATCGCTGGAATGCTATTTTAGGTAAAATGATCCTGGAAGGCGAGTCCAAAGGGTTGAGCGAAGAATTTGTACTTCGCATGTTTAAGGCCATCCACCAGGAATCCATAAATCACCAGGAGAAAATTATTAATGCTGCAACAGCTTTAAAAAAATAAAAGTTATTCTTTGTGATATTTATACTTTAATCGAGTATAAAGTGTAACAAAAAGTAAATACCGTGGTCTTTACAAAAAACTTAAAACACAGATAATTATGAAAAAATTAGTGACGCTTTGTATGGTATTTGTTGCTTTTAATTCCTTTTCTCAAAGCATGGTGGAGAAAGAAGTTGGTGATTTCCACGAAATAAAGGTATATGATTTAATTGAAGTGAACCTGATTAAGTCTGATGTAAACCGGATAATCATTAAAGGGCATAATGTTTACGATATCAAATTTTTAAATAAGAATGGGGTCTTAAAATTACGTATGGAGCTGGATAAAAAATTCCAGGGTGAAGATACTTTTGTAGAGGTTTATTATACAGATCTGCGCACCATAGACGGAAATGAAGGGGCTAAAATTGTCTGTAATGAACTTATTGAAAAGGAGAAGATAGAGATAAGGGCCCAGGAAGGATCGCACATCAAAATTGGAATGGATGTAAAGGATGTTGAAATGAGGGCGGTTACAGGAGGTATCATTGAGGCTTCAGGATTGGCAAAAAATCAAATAATTGTTTTGAATACAGGTGGTGTATTTGAAGGCCGGAAACTGTTGACAGAGGTAGCAAGTGTAAAAATTTCTGCAGGCGGAGAAGCAGAACTTAATGTTTCAGAAAAATTGGATATCAATGTTAAAGCCGGGGGGGATGTTTATGTTTACGGAAATCCAAAAGACGTAAATAAAACCTCATTGGCAGGAGGCAGAATAGTTTTTAAAGATTAATAGCCTTACCGAATAATAAAAAAACCCGGCAGAAAGGCCGGGTTTTTTTATTGTGTTAACTATTTCTTGAAAATATGAGATGCTTCACTAGTAATTGGCTTAAAATACCGGGTTTTGAGTGCAGAAGCCATAGTTGGGTTAAGGAACACGCATTAAATGATTTTTTTATTAAATAGGCTTGGATTCCTGTTTTTTAGTTATTTCCAGTACAATTATAACGTGCCAAATTAAAGTATTATCGTTTCTTTGTATTGAAATACAATCATTTATGCTTGGAATTGTTTATAAATCCACGGGGAGTTGGTATACCGTAAAAACTGACCGGGGAGATATTTATGAATGTCGTATTAAAGGAAAATTCAGGATTAAAGGGATCAAAAGTACCAACCCCATCGCTGTTGGTGACCGGGTGTTTTTTGATGTTGAGAAAATTGGTGACGAGTCTTTAGGTGTGATATCCGAAATTGAAGAAAGGAAGAACTACATAATTAGAAAATCGGTTAAACTTTCAAAGCAAACTCATATTATAGCAGCTAATATTGATCAGGTTTTTTTGTTGGTAACACTTAAGAGCCCAAGAACGTCAACAGTGTTTATTGATCGGTTTCTCGCAACGTCTGAAGCGTATGATATAAAAACCGTACTCCTTTTCAATAAGGTGGATTTGTATGATGAGGAAGAGTTGGTGGAAGTAAAGTATTTGGCCGCTTTATATCGGAAAATCGGATATACCTGCATAGGGATTTCTGCAAAAACCGGAAAGAATATTGAAAAGGTCAAAGATTTAATGAAGGATCATACCAGTATGTTTGCCGGTCATTCCGGTGTGGGAAAATCCACTCTTATTAATTTTATAGCCCCGGGCCTTAACATAAAAACCACTGAAATTTCTGATCAGCATTACCAGGGGCAACATACCACAACTTTTGCGGAAATGTATGACCTCCATTTTGGAGCCAGAATAATTGATACTCCGGGGATTAAAGGTTTTGGCGTAGTTGATATGGATAAAAGTGAAATTGGCGATTATTTTCCGGAATTTTTCCGGCTAAAGGGAGGTTGTAAATTTAACAATTGCCTCCATTTGGATGAACCAAAATGCGCTGTCAAAGAAGCACTGGAAAAGGATGAAGTTTCCTGGAGCCGTTATCGGAGTTATGTACAGATTGTTACGGGAGAAGAAGACACTTATAGGATGGATAATTACGAGTAATTATGAGGGCAGTTATTCAAAGAGTATCCTCGGCACATGTTGTGGTAAATAACAAAATAATCTCACATATCGGAAGGGGTTTCATGGTATTGCTCGGAATTGAGGAAGCGGATACCCAGGAAGATATTTCATGGCTTTCGAATAAAATAGTAAACTTAAGAATATTTGGTGACGCAGAAGGAGTGATGAACCTTTCATTATTGGAAACCGGATATGATGCAATTGTGGTAAGTCAGTTCACCTTACATGCGGCAACTAAAAAGGGGAACAGACCTTCTTATATCAGAGCCGCTAATCCTCGTATTGCTATACCGCTCTACGAGGCTTTTATACGTCAGATGGAAACAGATCTTGGAAAACAAATAGGAACGGGGAGTTTTGGAGCTGACATGCAGGTTACTTTGGTAAATGATGGTCCGGTAACTATAATAATTGACACAAAAAACAAAGATTTATGAAAATTGAAAATGCACAATTGGTTGTTGACAATTGGATAAAAGAACATGGTGTTCGCTATTTTAACGAATTGACTAACATGGCCCAGCTTACCGAAGAGGTTGGGGAAGTGGCTCGTATTATCGCCAGGCGTTATGGGGAACAAAGTGAGAAAGAATCGGATAAGGGAAAAGATCTGGGAGAAGAACTGGCCGATGTCCTCTTCGTTGTCCTCTGTCTGGCAAATCAGACAGGAATTGATCTTCAGCAAGCCTTTGACCGTAAAATGGAGATGAAAACAAAACGGGATCATGACAGGCACAAGAACAATAAAAAACTGAAATAATAGTATCTTTGGCTTCGGTTCAAAACAATACCAATTTGAAATTACACCTCTCAGGCCCGTCAGTAAGTCTCCTGAAATCGCATATTGAGATTACAGGCTCCAAAAGTGAATCCAACAGGCTGCTACTGCTAAATGCACTATACCCGGGAATTGTAATTAAAAACCTATCCAACTCTGATGATGCTGCTGTGATGCAGAAAGGAATTCAGGTAAAGGAAGGAAATGTGGATATTCATCACGCGGGTACGGCAATGCGCTTTTTGACGGCATTTTTTGCTGCACAGAATGGGGCAAATGTCATACTCACGGGTTCAGAGAGAATGCAGGAACGTCCAATTAAAATATTGGTGGATGCCTTGAAAAGTTTAGGTGCAGATATTGAATATTTCAAAAATGAAGATTATCCTCCGCTGAAAATAAAAGGTAAAAACCTCAATAAATCTAAGGTAAGCCTTCCCGCTGATATTAGTAGTCAGTACATCTCCGCATTGTTGCTTATTGCTCCAAGTTTAAAGAATGGCCTTGAATTGGAACTTGTAGGGAAAATTACCTCTACACCCTATATTAGAATGACCCTGGGCTTATTAGATCAAATAGGAGTAAAAAGCACCTTTGAAGGGAACATAGTAAGTGTTCTTCCAAAGAAATCTGTAGGTGATATAACTTTGACTGTAGAATCTGATTGGAGTTCTGCATCGTATTTTTATAGTATTACAGCACTCTGTGAAGTGGGTACGGAAATTAGGTTGTCATCCTATAGGGAAGATAGTTTACAGGGTGACAGCATTTTGGCAGAACTATTTAAGGATTTTGGGGTTAAAACTGAATTTATCAACGAAAGTATTACTCTGTTTAAAACGGAGCCCCATAAAAAATCAGTCATTAATTACGACCTGGCCAATGCGCCTGATTTAGCTCAGACAGTGGCGGTCACATGTTTTGGATTGGGAATTGGTTGTCATCTTAGTGGGTTACATACCTTAAAAATTAAGGAGACTGATAGGCTGGTAGCCTTGAAGAATGAACTTTCCAAACTCGGGGCTAACATTTCTGTTACCAATAGTACACTCACATTGCAATCTTCCGGGAATATATTATCCGAAGTGGCAATTGATACTTATAATGATCACAGGATGGCGATGGCATTTGCCCCATTGGCTTTAAAAGAAGCTATAATTATCAACGATGCTGGCGTTGTTTCGAAATCATATCCGGATTTTTGGAAGGACCTGGATCAACTTGGATTCAAAATAAAAAAATATAAAAGTATTTAATAAGGCTTTTACTTGACAAGGCCTACTTCAGGATTGTATATTTGCAGCCGCAAAAAGGCGGACTAAAATTCACATATGAAATTATCACACTTTAGTTTTGAATTACCAAAAGAGCTCATGGCAGAATATCCGGCAGAGCATAGAGATGAATCCAAGTTAATGGTAGTTCATAAAGATACCGGTAAAATTGAACACAAAATGTTCAAGGATCTTATTAATTATTTTGATGAAGGAGATGTAATGGTTCTTAATAACACCAAAGTATTTCCGGCCAGGTTATATGGTAATAAGGAAAAGACAGGTGCCAGGATAGAAGTGTTTTTACTTCGCGAACTAAATGAGGAACAAAGATTATGGGACGTTTTGGTAGATCCTGCAAGAAAGATCAGAATTGGCAATAAACTGTACTTTGGAGATGATGAGAATTTAGTGGCTGAAGTTATTGACAATACAACTTCAAGGGGAAGGACACTTCGTTTTCTTTATGATGGTTCGTATACCGACTTTAGAAGGAAATTAAGAGAACTGGGTGAGACCCCACTTCCAAAATATATAAAAAGAGAGGTGGAGCCTGAAGATGAATCAAGGTATCAAACAATTTATGCAAAGCATGAAGGAGCTGTGGCAGCGCCAACAGCAGGGCTTCATTTTTCCAAGCATTTATTGAAACGACTGGAAATAAAGGGTATTCAATTTGCAGAACTCACTCTTCATGTTGGCCTGGGTACTTTTAACCCGGTGGAAGTAGAAGATCTGTCCAAACATAAAATGGATAGTGAGGAATTGGTGATAGACGAGAAGGCTACAGAGATTGTAAATTCAGCAAAAATTAAGAAGAAAAGAATATGTGCAGTTGGAACGACGGCTATGAGAGGTCTGGAAAGTGCGGTTTCATCAGAGCATACACTTAATACTTATGATGGCTGGACAAATAAATTTGTTTTTCCACCTTATGATTTTAGTATTGCTAATGCCATGGTAACAAATTTTCATCTTCCAAAATCTACCCTTTTGATGATGGTTTCTGCATTTATGGGTCATGATCTTATGAAAAGGGCCTACAAGGAAGCAATAATTGAAGGGTATCGGTTTTATTCTTATGGTGATGCCATGCTCATCATCTAGATAATGAATTAATTAAATAGAGAATCCTGCCACTGCCTGTTTTCTGATAGGTGTGGCAGGATTTTTTTTCACTTAGGCAATGGTTGCAAAGAAAAGAGATATTAGAGCCCTTACCAGGGAACAACTCCGTGAGTTTTTCAAAATTCATGGAGAGCAGGCATTCCGGGGAAATCAGGTGTATGAATGGCTATGGCAGAAATCTGCACATTCATTTGATGCAATGACAAACCTTTCCAAAGAAACACGTAAAAAACTGGACGATTATTTTGTAATTAATCATATTAAAGTAGATCAATTACAGAGAAGTTCCGATGGTACTATAAAAAATGCTGTTCGATTACATGATGACCTCGTGGTAGAATCTGTACTAATCCCTACCAAAGAAAGAACCACAGCTTGCGTCTCCAGCCAGGTTGGATGTAGTTTGGATTGTAAATTTTGCGCTACGGCAAGATTAAAAAAGATGCGTAACCTTAATCCCGATGAGATTTATGACCAGGTAGTCGTTATAAACAATGAAAGTGAACTCTATTTTAATAGACCCTTAAGTAATATTGTATTTATGGGAATGGGGGAGCCTCTTATGAATTATAACAATGTTTTGAAGGCAATAGACAAGATAACTTCTCCTGAAGGACTTGGAATGTCACCAAAAAGAATTACCGTTTCTACATCCGGTGTCCCAAAAATGATCAGGAAACTTGCGGATGAAGAAGTCAAATTTAAACTGGCAGTATCTCTTCATTCCGCAATAGAGGAAGTGCGTACATCCATCATGCCATTCAATGCTACTTTTAATCTTAAAGAGTTGCGGGATTCATTGATTTATTGGTATTCAAAAACAAAGAGCAGGATTACTTATGAATATGTCGTTTGGGAAGGTATAAATGATAGTGACAAGGATATCCGCGCCTTGATAGAGTTTTGCAGGTTTGCCCCTTCAAAAGTGAATCTGATAGAGTATAATCCAATAGATGATTCCGACTTTAAACAGGCATCCGATGCTGCCGTTAACAAATATGTGGAAGCACTTGAGCAAAATGGAATAGTCGTAACAGTGCGCCGTTCAAGAGGAAAAGATATTGATGCAGCTTGTGGGCAATTGGCTAACAAATCTTTATAATTGAAAGCTTATTGGATTGCAACGCTTATCTGTCTTGGTGCAGATATCAACGCCAATTGGGGTAAGGATGGTGGCCATCTTCTTATTTCTTTCGTCACACTTCGTTCCCCTTGTTATTTTACCTAAATTTATCGTTGATCATTGATAAAATCAATTCTATTGAAAATTGTCGCACAAATAACAGAACCGATCAATGAAGAAATGGAACTCTTTGAAAAAAAGTTCCGTGATTCCATGTCTACAAAAGTGGCCCTTCTTAACAGAATCACTTATTATATAGTTAACCGGAAAGGAAAACAAATGCGGCCAATGTTTGTCTTTCTTACCGCAAAGCTGGTTAATAATGGAGAAGTTAATGAAAGGACATATCGTGGGGCATCTGTAATAGAATTAATACACACGGCATCTTTAGTGCATGATGATGTAGTGGATGACAGTTATAAGCGCAGAGGTTTCTTCTCCATAAATGCGCTATGGAAAAATAAAATCGCCGTCCTGGTTGGGGACTATCTGCTTTCAAAAGGAATGTTGCTTTCCGTGGAATATGAAGATTTTGATTTACTTAAAATCATTTCAACAGCTATCCGGGAAATAAGTGAGGGGGAATTGCTTCAAATAGACAAGGCCAGAAGATTAGATATAACGGAGGAGGTTTATTACGAAATTATCAGACAAAAAACGGCAACACTTATTGCAGCATGTTGCAGTCTTGGAGCCTGTTCTGTTAAGCCGGGTAGTAAAGATGTTGAAACGTTTAGAAAATTTGGCGAGCTATGCGGGATGGCATTTCAGATTAAAGATGATCTTTTTGATTATGGCGCAGAAAAAATCGGGAAACCTACCGGAATAGATATAAAGGAGCAAAAAATGACCCTGCCGTTAATATATGCCCTCAATCATAGCACCCCCAAGGAAAAAAAATGGCTTATAAATTCAGTAAAAAATCACAATAAGGATAAATCAAGGGTTAAAGAAGTGATTGCCCTTGTAAAGGAAAAGGGCGGACTTACTTATGCCGAAACTAAAATGCATGAGTATAAAAATAAGGCCTTGGAACTTTTAAATACCTACCCGGACTCAGCGTATAAAGACGCTCTTGAGCTTATGGTAAGTTATGTGGTAGACAGGAAAAAATAACCCATAACAATCACCTATGAAGCGAATTATAAATTAATTCGAAAAAAATTCATATTTCGGGCAACGTTTTTAATTTCCAAAACGTCTTTAACTATAGAAGACTAAAATGAAACGCTTGAAAATTATTTCTTTTTATAATAATGAAAAAGTCCTGATCAGGAAGGCGATTTCAGGTCATCCAGATGCTCAGCAGGGTATTTACGACAAGTTTGCACCTAAGATGCTGGGAGTTTGCAGACAGTATATAAAGGACCGGCATTATGCCGAAGATATAATGATTAATGGCTTTGTAAAAGTATTCAAAAATTTAGGTGCATTCAGGCATGAAGGAAGCTTTGAGGGTTGGATCAGGCAAATAATGGTTAGAGAAGCCATTTCTTATCTCAGGAAAAAACAATTTGTAGTCTTTGATGATGAAGTATATGAGTATTACGCTCCAGAGCAGATAGACATATCTTCAGCAATGGATATAGAATATATTCAGCGATTAATTGACAATTTACCCGAAGGTTATAAAATGGTTTTTATGCTCTATGCAATTGAAGGGTACAAGCATTCAGAAATAGCAGAAATGCTTGATATTTCTGAAGGTACATCAAAATCCCAGTTATTTAAGGCCAGAAGAATTTTACAGGAAACATTGAAAGAACAAAGAATATTAGGTTATGGAACCCACTAAATTTGAAAATTATATTAAAAAGGTTTTAAATGGAAGGGAAATTAAACCTTCGGAGACCGCATGGCATAGAATTAAAGGGCAGATTGGTTATGAAAATAAGTCAAACAAAAGTTCTTATTCCAGGTATGGTATTGCAGCAGGTTTTATAGGAATTTTGATGTTCTCTGTAATCTACTTTTTAGCAGATAATTCAACTATAAATCAAGAGGCGCAAATTACAGCAAAACCATCAACTCAATTGGTTGAGGAAGAAAAAGAACTACAAAAAGTACCCGGTCCAAAGGAAGAAAGTTTGATCACCACAGCAGAGCAATACTCAGAAGACAAAGCAAAAGTATTACCGGATCCAAAAAAGAAATCAAACGATGAAGTCGTTTTATCTGAGGATTCCCAACTGGTGAAAA
>Ga0316188_10000183_pt1 | contig 23155 bp, 20 predicted proteins | sample Phiworburrow1_MG_FD_204933 | JGI IMG/M metagenome (GOLD analysis project Ga0316188, IMG submission 204933) | Coastal sediment microbial communities from Maine, United States - Phippsburg worm burrow 1 | ecosystem: Environmental > Aquatic > Marine > Coastal > Sediment | place: USA: Maine... | reverse complement strand
GGCCGGGATGGGCGCGCGCATGGGAAGCGCCGCGGGGCCGAAGCAGTACCTGATGCTGGGCAGCAAGACCATGCTCGAGCACTCGATCCAGGCGATGCTCGGGGATGCGAGGATCGATCGCCTGTTCGTGATCGTTGCGCAGTCCGATGCTCGCTGGCAGCAGATTCGCGCCGGCGACGAGCGGGTGGAGTTCCTGCCGGTCGGCGGTGCGACGAGGGCGGAGAGCGTGCGCAACGGCCTGATGGCAGTGGCCGGCCGGTACGACGACAACGACCGCGTCCTGGTGCACGACGCCGCGCGGCCGTGCCTCAGCGGCTCCGAACTTGCCCGCCTGATCGACGAGGCTGGCGCGGATGACGACGGCGGCCTGCTCGCCGTTCCACTCGCGGACACGCTGAAACGCGGCGAAGAAGGGCGGGCCGGCATCACGCTCGACCGGACCGGACTGTGGTGCGCGCAGACGCCGCAGCTGTTTCGCTTCGCTTCCCTGCGCGCGGCCTTGGCGACGGGATCGCTGGCCGACATCACTGACGAGTCGAGCGCCATGGAGCGTGCCGGCCACACCCCGCGCCTGGTGCCGGGAGGGTCGGCCAACCTCAAGGTGACAACGCCGGGGGACCTCGTCCTCGCCACCGCCATCCTGGCCGCGCAGCGCCGGCTCTAACGCTCAACGGAGCCATTCCATGAAGATCCGGGTCGGACAGGGTTTCGATGTTCACGCTCTCGCGGGCGGCCGACGGCTCGTGCTGGGCGGGGTCGACATTCCGCACGCGCGCGGCCTGCTCGGACACTCGGACGCCGACGTGCTGCTGCACGCGATCACCGATGCGCTTCTCGGGGCGGCGGGGCTGGGCGATATCGGCACGCTGTTTCCCGATACCGACCCGCAGTTCGAGGATGCCGACAGCCGCGTGCTCCTGCGCGCTGCGCTGGAGCGCGTTACGGCCGCGGGTTGGCGGGTAGGCAATGTCGACGCCACCGTAGTGGCCGAGCAGCCGAAGATCGCTCCATACGTGCCTGCGATGTGCGCCGGCATCGCGAGCGACTGCGCAGTCGACGTCGCGTCCGTCAACGTCAAGGGCAAGACGAGCGAGAAGCTCGGGTTTACCGGCCGCGGGGAGGGGATCGCCGCGTACGCGGTGGTCCTGCTGATCGCCGACTGAGGGTCCGCTCCGTCAGGCCGGCTGCGCGGGCAACGCCAGTTCGGCGCGCAGGCCGTGCGGCGGATTGGTCAGCAGGCGCAGGCTGCCTCCGTGCATGCGCGCGATTCGGTCCACGATCGGCAGCCCCAGCCCGGCGCCCCCGCTTCCCGAGCGCGCCGCTTCCCCGCGCTCGAACGGGCGCATCAGGCGCTCGATCTGGTCGGACGGCACGCCCGGTCCGTGGTCAGCGACACCGACGATCGCGAAGTCGTCATGGCGCGCCAGGCTGACGGTGATGCTCAGGACGCCCGACTCTGCAGCGCGCCCGTAGCGCACGGCGTTCGTGAGCAGGTTGTCGAGCGCTCGGTCCAGTTCGGTCCGGTGGCCGCGCACCTTCAGGTGCTGCGCCAGACGCAGATCGACGTGCGACGCCGGCTGGGCGTCGATGCGCGCGCGTCGCACGGCGGACTCGATGAGCAACGCCAGATCGATGTCCTCGGCCGGAGCTTGCGGTGCCTTGCGGGCGTAGTCGAGGAACTGGCGGACGATGTTGTCGATCTGTTCGATGTCGCCAACCATCGCCCCGCGCGCGACGTCGGGCACTTGTGCCATTTCGAGTTCCAGTCGCAGGCGCGCCAGCGGCGTGCGCAGATCGTGCGAGATGCCGGCGAGCAGGACCGCGCGGTCGGCTTCGAGCTTTCCCAGGTCGGCCACCATGCGGTTGAAGTTCTCGTTGACGGTGCGGATTTCCACCGGGCCCACCTCCGGCAACGCGGCGGGGGACCGTCCGCTGCCGAGCTCGGCGGCTGCCTGCGACAACCTGGCGAGCGGCCGGTTGATCAGGCGCGTGATGACGACGGCACCGATCAGCGACAGCACCAGCGCCACCGCGGCCCAGCCGATCCACTGCGTGCCGTAGGTACGCGCCGCCGGATCGCGGTCCAGGAACACCCAGTACCGGTCGTCCTCGATGTCGAGGCTCACCCACAGGCCGCGCGTTCCGTTGACTCGCGCCGCGACGCGCGTCCCGGGCCCGAGCTTGCTGGCGATGGTTCCTTCGACCAGCTTGATCAGGGGCGCGTCCGGCAGCGGCTCGACTTCGTCGGTCGGCTCCAGGGGATAGATCCGCACTCCTTCGTTCGCGGCAAGTTCGGCCAGCAGGTCGCGCCTTACGAAGGGATCGGAATACAGCAGCGCCGCGCGCGTGATGTTGACGACCGAAACCACCTGCTGCGCGATCGTCTGCGCGCGCGGCGCGCGCTCGAACACGCGGAAGCTCTGGATCCACGCCCCGAGGCTGGCGACGATCAGCAGCAGGACGAGGAGCAGCGTCCGCCAGAAGAGCGAAGGCGAACGCCACGTGAGGCGGTCCATCGCTCGCCTAGGCCTGTCCGTCGGGAATGAACACGTAGCCCAGGCCCCAGACCGTCTGGATGTACCGGGGCTTGGAGGGATCCGGCTCGACCAGCTTGCGCAGGCGCGAGATCTGCACGTCGAGGCTGCGGTCGAACGCCTCGTACTCGCGGCCGCGCGCCATCTCCATCAGCTTCTCGCGGGACAGCGGCACGCGCGGATGGCGTGCGAACGCCTTCAGCACGGCGAATTCGCCGGTGGTCAGCGCGACATCCTGGCCGTCTTTCGTGAGGGTCCGCGTCACGAGGTCGAGCACGAAGCCGCCGAACTCGACCGGCTTGCCGTCGGCCAGCGGCGCGCCCGGAACGTCGTCGGGCGTGCGCCGGCGCAGTACGGCGCTGATGCGGGCCAGCAGCTCGCGCGGGTTGAAGGGCTTCGGCAGGTAGTCGTCGGCACCGAGCTCGAGTCCGACGATGCGGTCGACGTCCTCCCCCTTGGCCGTCAGCATGATGATCGGGGTGGTGTCTCCGGCGCCACGCAGGCGGCGCATGATCGACAGGCCGTCCTCGCCCGGCATCATCAGATCCAGGATCAGAAGGTCGTACCGCTCGCGCATCCACAACCGGTTCATGGACTGCGCGCCGTCGGCTGTAACGACCGAAAAGCCGTTTTCGCCGAGGTAGCGGCGCAGCAGGTCGCGCAGACGGGCGTCGTCGTCGACCACCAGGATCTTGTTCGGACCGTTACGCGTCATTGGGTCGGCAGTGCATCGTTTGGGGCGATCCTAGGCGGCGCGGCCTCGGGCCGCCCCCGCCCACACAAAGTGTTACAGAATTTACGCGGCAGTCCCATCGGTTGCGTGGAGAATCCTTACTTGCCGCCAGCCGGCGCAATAGCATGCATGCCATGACCTCGCGTTTCTCCCGATCGGGTGCTCTCGCCATCGCGCGCTTCCTTGCCTGCGTCGTCCTCGCCGCCCAGGCCGGCAGCGGGCTGGCCGCGGGCATCGGTGTGGACCCGGGCCAGAGGCTTCGCCTGAGCCCGGAGCAGCGCCGCGACATGTGGGATCGGATGTCACCGGAGCAGCGCGAGGCCTGGCGCAATGCACGTTCCCAGGACGAGCGCCGGCGCGCGTGGGAGGGGTTCTCCACGGACCAGCGGCGCGACATGTGGCAACGGCTGTCGCCGGAGCAGCAGGAGATGATGCTGCGTCGCTTGCCACCCGAGCAACGGCAGGACATGAGGCGCCACATGAGCCCCGAGCAGCGCGAAGCGATGCGACAGCGTTTCGTCGAACCGGGGCCCGTCACGCGCCCGCAGGGCGGCCCGCCGCCACATGCGCCCATGCACCAGTTGACGCCGGAGGAGCGGCAGCGGTTGCGCGAGCAGATTCGCGACGCGCAACGCGACCTGTACCGCGCTCCCGAGCGGGGCGATACCAGCGACAAGGGTGGGGGCCGGGGCGAGCGCGGACGCGGGCGCTGACTGCGTCGCCTGCACGGCGGAGCCGGTTCGCGTCGCGCCGGTCCGGCGTGCAAGACGGCTGCTTCGCTAGAATCGACCAACGTTCCTAGCGCCGTCGCGGAAGTCCGCGCGGCGGCCATGCATGCCCGCTGCCACCATCCTCGCTCTCGACACCGCCACCGAACGGTGCTCGGTCGCCCTGCTGTACGGCGACCGCCTGGTCGAGCGCTGCGAGCCGGTCGGGCAGCGGCACTCGGAGAGGGCGCTGCCGATGATCGATTCCGTGCTCGCCGAGGGCGCAGTGCGGCTGTCGGACGTCGACCTCTTCGCGTTTGGCGCCGGTCCCGGTTCTTTCACCGGCTTGCGGATCGCCTGCGGGGTGGTGCAGGGACTCGCCTACGGTTGCAGGCGACCGGTGGCGGGCATTGGCAACCTGCGCGCGCTGGCGGCATCGGCGTTCGCCGAGCGACCGCACCGTAGCAGCGTGCTCATCGCCATCGACGCCCGGATGCACGAGGCTTACTGCGCAGCCTACCGAAACGACGACGAGGTATCCGAACTCAGAGCGCCCGCCCTCGAGGTTCCGGCCGAGTTGCCGCGAATCGCGCGCGAATCCGCGGTCGAACTCGTGGCCGGCGACGATCTCGTGATCCGTGGCGCAGCCTGGGACACGCAGCCGGCGATCGAACGGCTGACGGCGGTGCGGGCGACGGCCGGGGCCATGGCCCGGCTGGCGCGCATCGATCTTGGGCTGGGGCGCGTCGTGACGGCGGCCGAGGCGATGCCAGTCTACGTGCGCGACAACGTCGCGCTGACCATCGAGGAACGCCGGCGCAGGGTGGCCGCATGAGCGCGCTGCCGCGGGCCGGTGCCGGACGCTACGCGCCGATGACGGCTGCCGACCTCGATCAGGTGGTCCTCGCTGAAAGGAAGATCTATCCGTTTCCGTGGACCCACGGAAATTTCCTCGACGCCCTGCGCGCCGGCTACAGCGCCTGGGTGCTGCGCGACGCAGGCGGAGCCGTCGCTGCCTACAGCGTGATGATGATCGCGCTCGACGAGGCGCACCTCCTGAACCTGAGCGTCGCGCACGAGGCGCAGCGCACGGGACTGGGCTGGCGCACGCTCGAATGGATGGCGGACGTCGCGCGCGGGTACGGCGCGCGAACGATGCTGCTCGAGGTGCGACCGAGCAACGCAGCGGCGCTCAGGCTGTACGAGCGCTACGGGTTCGAGCGCATCGGCGTCCGGCGCGGCTATTACCCGGCGCACAGCGGACGCGAGGATGCGATCGTGATGAGGATCGCGCTGTGACCCTCGACGAGCGACGGCTGCGCATGTGGCAGGCCATGGGGCTGGGCCCGGCATGGCAGCCGCGCGACGTGCCGCGCGCCCGGAACGCCGACCCCGCGGAACCGCGGACCGCGCGCATCGCGAGACTCGACTGGGACGAACTGGCGCTGGAAGCGGCCCAGTGCGCGGCGTGTCCGCTGGGCAGGACACGCAAGCAGGCGGTCTTCGGCGCCGGCTACCGGCACGCCGAGTGGATGCTGGTCGGCGAAGCCCCGGGCGCTGAAGAGGACGCACGCGGCGAGCCGTTCGTGGGACAGGCCGGGAAGCTGCTGGACAACATGCTGGCGGCGGTCGGCCTGACCCGGACCGGCGAAACGCCCCAGTCCGTGTTCATCGCGAACGTGCTCAAGTGCCGGCCTCCGAACAACCGCAATCCCGAGCCGGACGAGGTCGCGCAGTGCGAGCCGTTCCTGCGCCGGCAAGTGGAACTGGTCGATCCCAGGCTGGTGCTCGTGATGGGCCGCTTCGCGGCCCAGGCGCTCCTTGGCACCGATGCCAGCATCGCAAGCCTGCGCGGCCAGGTTCATCACATCGGGGTCGCCGGCCAGAGCGTGCCGGTCGTCGTCACGTATCACCCGGCCTACCTGCTGCGCAACCTGGGCGACAAGGCGAAGTCGTGGGCGGACCTGTGCTTTGCGAAGGAAGTCCACGCGCGTGCGACGCGCAGCCAGTGAACCGGCTCAGTGCTTCAGCTGGCCGATGAGCGCGATCGAGTCGAACTGGCGCTGGTTGTAGCGGTGGCGCAGGATCACGAGGATCATCGAGACGGCGACGAGCAGGCCGAACACCAGCATCACCGACCGGATCGACAGGTCGAGCCACAGCAGAAGGGCGTACAGTCCGAGCATCAAGAGGATGCTGAGGTTTTCATTGAAGTTCTGCACTGCGATCGAGTGCCCGGCCGACAGCAGCACGTGGCCCCGGTGCTGAAGCAGCGCGTTCATCGGCACCACGAAGTAGCCTGCCAGCGACCCGATCAGCACCAGGATGATGCAGGCGATCAGCAGGAAGTAGCTGAGGGATCCGAATCCCATCTGCAGTTCTCCCGACGGCGCGACGTCCCGCGTGTAGAACGCCGCAAGGGCGACGAGGATCCCCATCGCGATCCCGATCGGCAACACCCGCATCGACTGCCGCAGCACGACGGTGGAGGCGGCGTACACCGCGCCGATGGCGATCCCGACCGCCACGACCGCCTGCAGAATGGCCGCTCGCGACAGATCCAGCCCGATGACCTGCTCGGCCCACTTGAGCACGATGAACTGCAGGGTCGCGCCGGCTCCCCAGAACAGCGTAGTGACCGCGAGCGAGACCTGCCCGAGTCTGTCGCGCCACAGGACGTTGCAGCAGTGGACGAAGCCCACGAGCAGCTTCCATGGATGCACGTGCTGCTTGGCGTAGCGCGCGCCGGTGTCTGGTATGGAGAGGTTGAACAGGGCCGCCAGGACGTAGACCGAGGTGATGACCGCGATCGCCGCCTCGGCAGGCAGGTCGACGTTGGTGTTGAACAGGGGCATGTCGAAGCCCAGCAGCCACTCCGACACGCGCGGGCTGATCAGCACGCCGCCGACCAGGAAGCCGGCGATGATCGAGGTGACCGTCAGGCCCTCGATCCAGCCGTTGGCCACCACCAGCTTCTCCGGCGGCAGCAGTTCGGTCAGGATGCCGTACTTCGCCGGCGAATAGGCCGCCGCCCCGAATCCGACCACGGCGTAGGCGAGCAGGGGGTGCGTGCCGAACAGCATCAGCAGGCAGCCGCCGATCTTGATCGTGTTGGTGATGAACATGACCTTCCCCTTCGGGAAGGAGTCGGCGAACGCGCCGACGAAGGCCGCCAGCGCGACGTAGGACACGACGAAGAACAGCTTCAGCATCGGCGTCATCCACGCCGGCGCGTCGATCTCGCGCAGCAGCGCGATGGCGGAGATCAGCAGCGCGTTATCGGCCAGCGAAGAAAAGAACTGCGCGGCCATGATGGTGTAGAAGCCGCGGTTCATGGGCGATTTGGCAACCGCAGCGTGATGCGACGCGGGCAAGGCGAGGTGTCTCCAGTGTGACGGCAACGCGCACTCCGCGCCCTTCGAACCGTGGCGCGTGAGCCCGCGCGGCGTTATAGCACGCCACCCGTCGGGGAACCCCGACATGCGCATCGCTATGCTATGCGCCTTCCGCCTTGACCCGCGCCGCCGTGCCCCGTCCCATCGTTGCCACCATCGACATCGCCGCCATGCGCCACAACCTGAGCCGTGCCCGGCAGGAGGCGCGGGGCCGTTTCGTCTGGGCGGTGGTCAAGGCGAACGCCTATGGGCACGGAATCGCACGCGCACTGCGCGGTTTCGCCCACGCGGACGGCCTGGCGCTGCTCGACCTCGAGGAGGCCCGGCGAGCGCGCGCGGCCGGGTGGACCAAACCGATCCTTCTGCTCGAGGGCGTCTTCGAGTCGGCCGACCTGGCCGCCTGTTCGGAGCTTGATCTGACGATGGTCGTCCACTCGCCCGAGCAGGTCGGCATGATCGAGCACGCGCGCGTGGGGCGCAGGCTGCCGATCCACCTCAAGCTGAACACCGGCATGAACCGGCTGGGCTTCACGGCCGCGCGGGCGGAAGACGCCTATCGTCGACTGCGTGCTTCGGGCGCGGTTGGCGAACTCACCTTGATGATGCACTTCGCCAACGCCGATCGTGTCCGTGGCGTCCATGGTCCCGTGCAGGCGACCGAGCAGATCGCCGAGTTCGCGCGCGTCGCTGCCGCATGGCCAGAGAAACGCAGCCTTGCCAACTCGGCGGCGCTCTTCCTGCTGCCGGAAGTCGGTGGCGACTCGGTGCGACCCGGCATTTCGCTGTACGGCGGCGCGACCGACGAGCACCACCCCGCTGCCTCGCTGGGGCTGCGGCCGGCCATGGTGCTGGAGTCGCGCATCATCGGGGTGCAGACCATCGAGCCGGGAGCCGCAGTGGGCTACGGGTCGCGCTTCGTCGCGGGCCGTCGCACGCGCATCGGCGTCGTTGCGTGCGGCTACGCGGACGGCTATCCGCGCCATGCTCCGGACGGGACGCCGGTCCTGGTCGACGGCGTGCGCGCGCCGCTGGCCGGCCGCGTGTCGATGGACATGATCACCGTGGACCTGACCGAACTCCCGCAGGCCGGTGTCGGCAGCGTGGTGGAACTGTGGGGCGGGCGGCTGCCGATCGACGAAGTGGCGAACGCGGCGGGCACGGTGGGATACGAGCTGATGTGCGCGCTCGCGCCGCGCGTCCCGGTCGCCGAGGTCGACTGACATGGCGAAGGCCCGGACCCAGTACGTCTGCTCGGAGTGCGGCGGCGCCAGCGTCAAGTGGCAGGGCCAGTGCCCGCACTGCAGCGCATGGAACACGATGTCGGAAGCGCGCGTGGAAGGCGTGACTGAGCACCGCTATGCGCCGCTGACCGCGACGGCGGCCGTGCAGTCGCTGGCGCAGGTGCAGGCGAAGGACATGCCGCGCATCCCGTCGGGCATCGACGAGTTCGACCGCGTCCTGGGCGGGGGCCTCGTCGAAGGCGGCGTGGTCCTGATCGGCGGAGACCCGGGGATCGGCAAGTCGACGTTGCTGCTGCAGTCGCTCGCCGCCCTGTCGAAGACCATCTCCGTGCTGTACGTGAGCGGCGAGGAATCGGCCCCGCAGATCGCGCTGCGGGCGCGGCGGCTGGGCCTTGATGGCGGGGCGGTCCGCCTGCTCGCCGAAATCGCGCTCGACCGGATCATCGGCACGGTGCTCGAGGACAAGCCCGCCGTGGTGGTGATCGACTCCATCCAGACCGTGTATTCGGACCAGCTGCAGTCGGCGCCGGGCTCGGTGGCGCAGGTAAGGGAGTGCGCGGCGCAACTGACCCGCATGGCGAAGCAGGCCGGGCTGACGCTGATCATGGTCGGTCACGTGACCAAGGAAGGCGCGCTCGCCGGTCCGCGCGTGCTCGAACACATGGTCGACACGGTGCTGTACTTCGAGGGCGACACGCACTCGTCGTTCCGCCTGATCCGCGCTTTCAAGAACCGCTTCGGTGCGGTCAACGAGCTCGGCGTGTTCGCGATGACGGACCGCGGCCTGAAGGGAGTGACGAATCCGTCGGCGCTGTTCCTCTCGCAGCACGACGCCCAGGTCGCAGGTTCGTGCGTCATGGTCACCCAGGAAGGCACGCGCCCTCTGCTCGTCGAGGTGCAGGCATTGGTCGACACCGCGCACGTGCCGAATCCGCGCCGCCTGTCGGTCGGTCTCGACCCGCAGCGGCTCGCGATGCTGCTTGCGGTGCTGCATCGCCACGCGGGCATCGCCGCGTTCGACCAGGACGTTTTCGTCAACGCCGTGGGCGGCGTGCGCATCAGCGAGCCGGCATCGGACCTCGCGGTGCTGCTGGCCATCGTGTCGTCGATGCGAGACAAGCCCTTGCCGCGTGGCCTCGTCGCCTTCGGCGAAGTGGGACTGGCTGGCGAGATCCGTCCTGCGCCGCGCGGCCAGGAGCGACTGCGCGAGGCGGCGAAGCTGGGGTTCTCGATGGCCCTGATTCCGCGCGCCAACGCTCCGAAGCACGCGATCGAGGGGCTGGAAGTCATCGCCGTCGACCGCCTCGAACAGGCGCTCGCGCGCGTTCGCGGGGAACGCTGAGCCTCACTGGAGCAGCGCGGACGCCGCCGCCTCTCCGCTGCGAACGGCCGCCTCGAGCGTCGACGGGTACTCGCTGGCTGTCCAGTCGCCAGCCAGGACCAGCCCCGGCACCCGGGTCGTCTGGGCAGGCCGTTGCAGTCCCGGCCGCGCGGCCAGCGTTGCACGCTTTTCCGTGATGACACGCGCGGCGCGCGGGGGCGGTAGCCCGAGTTGCCGGCGCAGCTGATCCGCGACGGCCTCGCACAGGGCATGCATCGACTCGTCTTCGTGCGGCCCGTGTGCGCTGATCACGACCGACGCCACACCCCTGTTGGCGGGATCGAGCGCGCCCCGATCGAAGGCCCATTGCCCGTAGGCGCGGACGACCGGGTCGTCGCGCAGCGCGACCAGGCCGCGCGGAACGTCGGCTCCTTCCGGATACTTCAGGTACACGGTGCAGATCGGTTCGTAGGCGTAGCGCGCGATGGTGGCGAGGACATCGTGCAGCGCAGGCGTGAAGGCCGCGGCGACGCGGCCGAGCTGGGCCGGCGGCGCCGCGTACACGACCGCATCGGCGCGCAGTGTCTCGGCTCCGTCGCCGCCGGCGAGGTCCAGGCGGAAGCGGTCGCCGTCGGCCGCGATCGACGTCGCGCGCGTGCCGCGCCGGACCGCGCCGCCGCGGGCAAGCACGATGCGCTCGACCGCGTCCGGCAGCAGCGCCGACAGGTTTGCCCGCGGCAGCCACAGCATCGACGCGTCACGGTCGGCGCCCAGGCTGTCGCGCAGCACGTTCGCCAGCAACTGTGCCGACGCTTCCTGCAGCGGCGTATTGAGCGCCGCCAGTCCAAGCGGCCGCCAGATTCGTGCGACGAGTCGCGCGCTCTGGCCGTGGTCCGCCAGCCAGCCGGCCGCATCGCGATCGGCGGCAAGGCGCCATTCGGTCGCCTTCAACGCCCGAAGAAATCGCGCCATCGAGCCGCGCTCCGCCCAGGTGAGGCCGCGCGCGGTGAGCAGGGCTGTCGCGAGGTGCCATGGGGCGGGCAGGCCCGACGCCTGCAGGCGAAAGCCGTCCGGGTAACGCAGCTCGAAGGGACGTCGCTCGACGACCGCATCGATGTCGACGTCCAGGGAGGCGAGCAGCCGGGCGATGGCCCTATAGGCCCCGACCAGCAGGTGCTGGCCATTGTCCAGGACGTGTCGGTCGCCGTCGAAATCGAGTTCGACGCGACGGGCGCGCCCGCCCAGATCGGCGGACGCCTCGATCAGCGTCACCGCGATGCCCGCTGCCGCCAGCTTCGCAGCGGCGGCACAGCCCGCCCATCCGCCGCCGACGACGGCGACCTGCCGCGGTCGGTTCATCGACGGATCCAGGTGCGCCAGGCGATCCACAGCTTGCGCAGCGGCGTCAGGGCAACGCGCTGATGCAGCACCTTGAAGTTCTCGCGCTCGATCTCGTCGAGCAGGGTCGCGTAGATCGCCGCCATGATCAGGCCGGGCCGCTGGGCGCGGCGATCGGCCTCTGGCAGCAGCGCGATGGCCTCGCTGTAGGTCGCGCGCGCGCGCTCTGCCTGGAAGCGCATCAGCGGAACGAAGCCGTCGACGTACTGCCCGCCGAGGACGTCGGCTACGCGCACGCCGAAGCGCTGCATCTCGTCCAGCGGCAAATAGATTCGTCCCCGCCGGGCATCGTCGCCGACGTCGCGGATCACGTTGACCAATTGCAGCGCGAGGCCGAGGCGATCGGCATACTCGATGGTGCGCGGCTCGGTGTAGCCGAACACGCTCGCCGAAATCTCGCCGACCACGCCGGCCACCAGGTGGGCGTAGCGCCGCAGGGCCGCGAAGTCGAGGAAGCGGTTCTGCCGCAGGTCCATCTCCATGCCTTCCAGGATGGCCTCGAGCCGGGGCAGCGTAATTCCGAACGGTCCATCGACGAAAGGCAACAGGGCGCGCGTGACCGGATGGGTTGGCTGACGTCTGAAAAGCGCGGCGAGCTCCCCGTGCCACCACTGCAATCTGGCTTCCGCGACAGCCGGATCGCTGACCTCGTCGACTGCGTCGTCGACCTCGCGGCAATAGGCATAGACCGCGGTGATCGCGCGGCGTCGCTCGGGCGGCAGGAACAGGAACGAGTAGTAGAAGCTCGAACCGCTCGCGGCGGCTTTCTGCTGGCAGTACTCGTCTGGAGTCATAGTGGCTACGTCACGCGCCAGCAGAAAGCCGTGCGGCGCCCTGCGCCGCCGCGGCTCCAAGGACACGCGAAGCGTGGCCGCTTCGCTTGGGCTGGCAGTACTCGTCCGGAGTCATAGTGGCTACGTCACGCGCCAGCAGAAAGCCGTGCGGTGGCCGGAAGCCGGCGCAACGCGCGCAGCGCCATCAGCGTCCAGTCGCTTGCGGTCAGCTGTGGCCGGTGCCGGAATACGTCGCCGCGCGCGGAGTCGATGCGTTCGAGGATGCGCAGGCCTCCTTGCACGACGAGCCTCAGTTCCAGCCCGATCCGGCCGCCGAGCGCCGCCGCCAATGGCTCACCGGACCGCAACATGGTGCGGGTCCGGTCGACTTCGTAGGCCATCAGCGACCGCCAAGGGTCGTCGGTCCGCTGGCTGGCGATCTGCTCCTCCGATACTCCGAACCGCCTGAGGTCCTCCTGCGGCAGGTAGACACGTCCCTTCGCCCAGTCGAGCGCGACGTCCTGCCAGAAGTTCGTCAGTTGCAGGCCGGTGCAGATCGCGTCGGCCATCGCCAGCAGGCGTGGCTCAGAGCGGCGGTACAGGGCGAGCAGCAGCCGCCCGATCGGATTGGCGGAACGGCGGCAGTAGTCGAGCAGGGTGGGCCAGTCCTGATAGCGCGTCGTCGTCACGTCCTGCGCGAACGCGGACAGCAGATCGCGGAAGGGACCAATTGCCAGGCCGTGCGCGGCGACGGCTGCCGCAAGGTCGGGCCAGCGCTCCGAAGTCGGGCCCAGCGCGCGCAGTTCATCGTCCAGCGCCTGCAGCTGGGCCAGTCGCGTTTCCGTCGCGGCATCCCCCTCGTCCGCGATGTCGTCCGCGGTGCGGGCGAACCGGTAGATGGCGCGAACCGCCGGACGCAGCGACGCCGGAAGCAGCACCGACGCGACCGGAAAGTTCTCGTAGTGACCGACCCCCATGCCGACGAAGCTAGCACAGGCAGCCGTAGCCACGGCCGCACCCCGGAAACTGCTGCAACCCGCACCTGGCCGCGAGGCGAGGGTGGTTCCGCTAGAATCACGCCTTCGTTCCGCGAAGCAACCGGGTGCGGTTGAAGAACCGGCACGCGGTCGCGGCGCGAAGGTGGCGAAATTGGTAGACGCACCAGGTTTAGGTCCTGACGCCTTCACCGGCGTGGGGGTTCGAGTCCCCCCCTTCGCACCAGCACTTTGACGCCATGCCGCCGCTGAGTGCAGACGTAGAGCGCGGCCAATCGAGAAGAATCTGAGACGATGCAACAGACCGTGGAGTCCCTCGGCGCCCTCGAGCGCCGGATCGACCTGACCGTTCCGGCCGAGGCGATCGACAAGGAAGTGCAGACGCGCCTGACCAAGCTTGCGCGCACCGTGAAGCTGCCGGGCTTCCGCCCGGGCAAGGTGCCGCTGAAGATGGTGGCCCAGAACTACGGCGCCCAGGTGCATGCGGAAGTGCTGAACGACAAGGTGGGCGAGGCGTTCAGTTCGGCAGTGACCGCGGGCAACCTGCGCGTTGCCGGCGCGCCGCGGCTGGAGCCGCGCACCGTCGAAGGGTCGCAGGACCTCGCGTTTTCGGCGACCTTCGAGGTCTATCCCGAAATCGAGGTGGGCGACCTGTCCGGGGTGCAGGTCCAGCGGGCGGTGTGCCCGGTCGGCGACGCGGAGGTCGACCGCACCCTCGAGATCATGCGCAAGCAGCGCGCGAGCTACGAGGACGTGGATCGCGCGGCGGCCGATGGCGACGTGGTCACGGTCGACTTCAAGGGAACCCTGGACGGCACGCCCTTCGATGGCGGCACGGCGACGGACTTCCCGTTCGCGCTCGGACAGGGACGCATGCTTCCGGAGTTCGAAGCGGCCGTCGTGGGGATGCGACCGGGCGAGGCCAGGACTTTCCCGCTGACGTTTCCGGCCGACTACACGGCGAAGGAACTCGCCGGCAAGGCGGTGCAGTTCGAGTTGACGCTGAAGAAGGTGCAGCAACCGGTGCTGCCGCCGCTCGACGCGCATTTCGCGCAGTCGCTGGGCATCGCCGATGGCGACCTCGACAAGATGCGAACCGAGATCCGCGCCAATCTCGAGCGCGAAGTAGCCTCGCGGCTGCGGGCGCGCACCAAGGACAGCGTGATGGCCGGCCTGCTGACGGTGGCGACGTTCGAGATTCCGAAGTCGCTGGTGGAGGCAGAGAAGCAGCGCCTGGGCGAATCGGCCCGCAACGATCTCGTCGCACGCGGGGTGGCGGCGAAGGAAGCACCGCTGCCGCTTGATCTGTTCGCGCCGCAGGCCGAGCGCCGGGTCCGTCTGGGCTTGCTCCTGGGCGAAGTGGTGCGCAAGAATGGCCTGCAGCCACGTCCCGACCATATCCGCAAGCTGGTCGAGGAGATGGCACAGAGCTACGAGCGGCCGCAGGAAGTCATCAACTGGTACCTGTCGGACCGCAAACGGCTCGGCGAACTCGAAAATGTCGCGCTCGAGGACAATGTCACCAACTGGGTGCTCGAGCGCTCCAAGGTCGTCGACGCGCCGGTTGCGTTCGACGAACTCATGGGCCACGGCGGCCGCTGACAAGGGCAAGGGGAAGCATGAGCAAACGGGACATGGCTGCGACGTCGCTTGAGCCGCAGGGCCTCGGCATGGTGCCGATCGTCATCGAACAGAGTGGCCGCGGCGAGCGCGCCTATGACATCTATTCGCGCTTGCTGCGCGACCGGGTCGTGTTCATCGTCGGCCCGATCAACGAGCAGACGGCCAACCTCGTCGTGGCCCAGTTGCTCTTCCTCGAGTCCGAGAATCCGGACAAGGACATATCGCTGTACATCAACTCCCCCGGGGGGTCCGTCAGCGCCGGGCTCGCGATCTACGACACGATGCAGTTCATCAAGCCGGACATCTCGACCATCTGCATCGGCATGGCGGCCAGCATGGGGGCCTTCCTGCTGGCGGCAGGAGCGAAGGGCAAGCGCTACTCGCTGCCCAATTCGAGGATCATGATTCACCAGCCGCTGGGCGGAGTGCAGGGCCAGGCGGCGGACATCGAGATCCACGCCAAGGAGATCCTGTATCTGCGGGAGCGCCTGAACCGCATCCTGGCGGAGCGGACTGGCCAGTCCGTGGAGAAGATCGCCAAGGACACCGACCGGGACAACTTCATGTCTGGCGAGGATGCCGTAAGCTACGGACTCGTCGACAAGATCTTTGTCAAACGCGGCGAACAGCCGTAATCTTCACGCGTCTGCAGACGAGGTCCCGCCCGCTTCCTTATGTCCGACAAGAAGGGTTCGAGCGAAAAGCTCCTGTACTGCTCCTTTTGCGGCAAGAGCCAGCACGAGGTCAAGAAGCTGATCGCCGGGCCGTCGGTGTTCATCTGTGACGAGTGCATCGACCTCTGCAACGACATCATCCGCGACGAGACGACCGCGGACTCCGCGTCGAGCGGCACCCGGTCGGACCTGCCTACGCCGCATGAGATCGGCTCGATCCTGGACCAGTACGTCATCGGGCAGGACAAGGCCAAGCGGATCCTCTCCGTCGCCGTCTACAACCACTACAAGCGACTGAAGCACCTCGGGAGCAAGGACGATGTCGAGCTCGCCAAGAGCAATATCCTGCTGATCGGACCGACCGGCTCGGGCAAGACCCTGCTGGCGCAGACGCTGGCGCGACTGCTGAACGTCCCCTTCGTGATCGCCGACGCGACCACGCTGACCGAGGCGGGCTACGTTGGCGAGGACGTCGAGAACATCATCCAGAAGCTGCTGCAGAACTGCAACTACGAGGTCGAGAAGGCGCAGCGCGGGATCGTCTACATCGACGAGATCGACAAGATCTCGCGCAAGAGCGACAACCCCTCGATCACGCGCGACGTCTCCGGCGAGGGCGTGCAGCAGGCGTTGCTGAAGCTGATCGAGGGCACGATCGCGTCGGTGCCGCCCCAGGGCGGGCGCAAGCACCCGAACCAGGACTTCGTCCAGATCGACACGACCAACATCCTGTTCATCTGCGGCGGCGCCTTCGACGGTCTCGAGAAGATCATCAGGAGCCGGTCCGAGAAGAGCGGCATCGGCTTCGCGGCGTCGGTCACGAGCCACACCGACCGGTCCGTCGGCGACTTCCTGCGCGACGTCGAACCCGAGGACCTGATCAAGTTCGGCCTCATTCCCGAACTGGTCGGCCGGCTGCCGGTTATCGCGACGCTGGACGAACTCAGCGAGGAGGCGCTGGTCGAGATCCTCGTCGAGCCGAAGAACGCGCTCGCGAAGCAGTTCCAGCGACTCTTCCTCATGGAGGGCGTGGAGCTCGAGGTCCGGCCGGAGGCGCTGCGCGCCATCGCGCGCAAGGCGATCAAGCGCAAGACGGGCGCACGCGGCCTGCGGTCGATCGTCGAGGGGGTACTGCTCGACGTGATGTACGACCTGCCGAGCACGAAGAACGTCGTCAAGGTAGTCGTCGACGAGAACACCATCGGCGGCGGCAAGCCGCTGCTCATTTATTCCGATCAGCCGAAGGTCGCCGGGGCGCCGCGCTAGCTGCGGACCACGCGCCCGGACCGGCTCTTGTGCAGCCGTCCGGACGGGCCCACTGCCGCGCTCCTCACGTGCTAGATTGAGTCAGATCGGGTTACGCCTCGCCCTTGCATTTCCCATGCCCGGGCGCATATGCGTCGAAAGTCCATCCGAAGGAAAGATTCCGCATGTCCACCCAAATTCTCCCGCCGGAACGCATCACCCTGCCGCTGTTGCCGCTGCGCGACGTGGTGGTCTTTCCGCACATGGTCATTCCGCTCTTCGTAGGCCGTCCGAAGTCGATCCGCGCGCTCGAGGCGGCCATGGAGGCCGGCAAGAGCATCATGCTCGTCGCGCAGAAGAACGCCGCGAAGGACGAGCCGACGGCAGAGGACATCTACGAAATCGGGTGCGTCGCCAGCATCCTGCAGATGCTGAAGCTGCCTGATGGCACCGTGAAGGTCCTGGTCGAGGGCGCGCAGCGAGCCCGGATCGAGCAGATCGAGGACGGGGCCACGCATTTCACGGCCGATGTCGTGCCGATCGTGCCCGAGATGGCGCCGACCGCGGAGGTCGAGGCGCTGCGCCGCGCGATCGTCAGCCAGTTCGACCAGTACGTGAAGCTGAACAAGAAGATCCCGGCCGAGATCCTGACTTCGATCGCCGGCATCGACGAGGCCGGCCGCCTGGCCGACACCATCGCTGCGCACCTGCCCCTGAAGCTGGAGCAGAAGCAGAAGATCCTCGAGATGCCGGGCCTGAACGAACGCCTTGAGCACCTGCTCGCCCAGCTCGAGACCGAAATCGACATTCTGCAGGTCGAGAAACGCATTCGCGGGCGTGTCAAACGGCAGATGGAGAAGAGCCAGCGCGAGTATTACCTGAACGAGCAGGTCAAGGCCATCCAGAAGGAGCTGGGTGAGGGCGAGGAGGGCGCCGATCTCGAGGAACTCGAGAAGAAGATCCGTGCCGCTCGCATGCCGAAGGCCGCGCGCGACAAGGCTCAGTCGGAACTGAAGAAGCTCAAGCTGATGTCGCCGATGTCGGCCGAGGCCACCGTCGTGCGCAACTACCTGGACACGCTGGTCGGGTTGCCGTGGAAGAAGCGCAGCCGCATCAATAACGACCTCGGCAATGCCGAGAAGGTGCTGAACGACGACCACTACGGGCTGGAGAAGGTCAAGGACAGGATCCTCGAATACCTTGCCGTGCAACAGCGCGTCGACAAGGTCAAGGCGCCGATCCTCTGCCTGGTGGGGCCTCCGGGCGTCGGCAAGACCTCGCTGGGGCAGTCCGTGGCGCGGGCGACGAACCGCAAGTTCATCCGCATGGCGCTCGGCGGCGTCCGTGACGAGGCCGAGATACGCGGCCACCGGCGCACCTACATCGGGTCGATGCCGGGCAAGATCCTGCAGAACCTCGGCAAGGCCGGCGTGCGCAACCCGCTGTTCCTGCTCGACGAGGTGGACAAGATGGGCATGGACTTCCGCGGCGACCCGGCCTCGGCGCTGCTGGAAGTGCTCGATCCCGAGCAGAACCACACGTTCCAGGACCACTACGTAGAGGTCGACTTCGACCTGTCGGACGTGATGTTCGTCGCCACCAGCAACACCATGAACATCCCGCCGGCCCTGCTGGACCGGATGGAAGTGATCCGCCTGTCCGGCTACACGGAAGAGGAGAAGGTGCACATCGCCCTGCAGCACCTGCTGCCGAAGCAGATGAAGACCAACGGTCTGAAGGCGGGCGAGCTGGCGATCACCGAAAGCGCGATCCGCGACATCATCCGTTACTACACGCGCGAAGCGGGCGTCCGTTCGCTGGAGCGCGAAATCAGCAAGATCTGCCGCAAGGTGGTCAAGCAACTGCTCCTGAAGAGCCAGGACAAGAAGATCCAGGTTTCGGCGAAGAACCTCGACAAGTTCCTCGGGGTGCGGCGCTTCACCTTTGGCGTCGCCGAGAAGCAGAACCAGGTCGGCCAGGTCACGGGACTCGCGTGGACCGAGGTCGGCGGCGACCTGCTGACGATCGAGGTGGCAACGATGCCCGGCAAGGGCAACGTGCAGCGCACCGGTTCCCTGGGTGACGTGATGAAGGAGTCGGTCGAGGCCGCACGCACCGTCGTTCGCGCGCGCGCCCGTCGCCTCGGAATCCGCGATGAGCTCTTCGAGAAGACCGACCTGCACGTGCACTTCCCAGAGGGCGCGACCCCTAAAGACGGGCCATCCGCCGGCATCGCGATCACGACCGCGTTCGTCTCGGCGCTCTCTGGCATTCCGGTCCGGGCCGACGTGGCGATGACGGGCGAGATCACGCTGCGCGGCGAGGTCCTGGCAATCGGCGGCCTCAAGGAAAAGCTTCTTGCGGCCCATCGCGGGGACATCAAGACCGTCCTCATCCCCGAGGAAAATGTCAAGGATCTCGCGGAGATCCCTGACAATGTGAAGAACCGGCTTGAGATCGTCCCGGTGAAGTGGATCGACAAGGTGCTCGAGGTCGCACTCGAGCGCCAGCCGGTTCCGCTGACCGACGAAGTTCCGGCCGCGGCACCGGTGAAGGCGGGCGACGCGCCTGCAGCAAGCGACGTCGTCAAGCACTAGGTAATTGGCACATGCGGCGCGCGCCACGAGGCTCGCGCCGCTTTTTCTTTCATGTCAAACAACTCGAACCTCTCGAAATTTCGCTTCGCTTTCCCTTGACACTGCAATAGCGGCGCGGTGAAATTGCCGCTCAAAATTGTGATTCATCCGTTATCGCTCCGGCGTCCCTCTACTGGAACAACCGCAGCGGGCGCGCGAGGAACAGTCCAAATAAGAGGGGGTGTACGTGAACAAGACCGAACTGATCGACCACATCGCGAAGCAGGCCGATATCTCGAAGGCCGCCGCGGGTCGCGCCCTTGAAGCCATCGTCGCCGGCATCCGGACGAGTTTGAGGAAGGGCAACTCCGTGACGCTGGTCGGGTTCGGAACATTCATGGTGGGCAAGCGCGCTGCGCGCACGGGGCGCAATCCGCGGACCGGCGACTCGATCAAGATCAAGGCGGCGAAGGTGCCGAAGTTCCGACCTGGCAAGGCCTTGAAAGATTCGCTAAACTAGCGCCCTTTCGTAGCCAACTGCTGTCGGTCGTCGGCCTTGTTGCTGGCGTTCGTCCGGGGTGCTTAGCTCAGTTGGTAGAGCGGCGCCCTTACAAGGCGTAGGTCGGGAGTTCGAGCCTCTCAGCACCCACCAGACCCATGAGCAGCGGCAACGGAACCGACGCGGAGTGGTAGTTCAGTCGGTTAGAATACCGGCCTGTCACGCCGGGGGTCGCGGGTTCGAGTCCCGTCCACTCCGCCACAGAACACCAAAAGGCGAACCTGGTTCGCCTTTTTTGTTGCTGCATGCAACGCTCGATCGAGGCATACGCCATGTTCGAATCCGTCCGCTCGCATCGTCGCTGGATGATGCTCTTCATGCTGGTCCTGATCTTCCCGTCGTTCGTGTTCTTCGGGATCCAGGGATACAACAGCTTCATCGACCGCGAAGGCGCGCTCGCCAAGGTCGACGGTGCGCCGGTGACCCAGCAGGAGTTCGATGCCGCCCAGCGCGACCGCATCGAGCGGATGCGGCAGACGTTCGGGCAGGACTTCGATCCCAAGATGCTCGAGACGCAGGAAGCGCGCGCATCCATCCTCGATGGTCTCGTCCTCAGCCGCGCCCTCGCCAACGAGGCGAACAAGGCCGGCATCGTCGTGACCACGGACCGGTTGCGCGAGGTCCTGGCTTCCATTCCCGCGTTCCAGGAGGATGGCAAGTTCAGCTACGACCGCTACAAGGCGTACGTCGCGTCGCAGGGCCAGACCGAGGCGATATTCGAGCAGCGCGTACGCGAGGACCTGCGCAAGCAGGCGCTGCTGCAGGCGGTCGCGGAGTCGGCCTTGGTGCCGAAGACGGTGACGGAAGGAATCGACGCGATGCTGCGCGAGCAGCGCGAGGTGCGTGAACTGCGCTTCACCGTGGAGCAGTACCTGCCGAAGGTCAGCGTGAGCGACGCGCAGGTGGCCGAGTTCTACGAGAAGAACCGCGCGCTGTTCGAGACCCCCGAATCGGCCAAGGTCGAGTTCCTGGTGCTGTCCCCCGACACGATCACCGGGACCGGAACCCTGGCCGAGGCCGACGTGAAGGCGTATTACGACCAGAACAAGTCGCGCTACGGCACCGAGGAGCAGCGCCGCGCGAGCCACATCCTCATCACGGCGGAAGGCTCCGACAAGGCGGCCGCCCGCAAGAAGGCCGAGCAACTGCTGGCCCAGGTCCGCGCAAAGCCGGGCGACTTCGAGAAGCTTGCACGCGAGAACTCCAAGGACTCCGGTTCCGCTGCGAACGGTGGTGACCTCGGGTTTTTCGGCAAGGGCATGATGGTGAAGCCGTTCGAGGACGCTGTGCTCAAGCTCAAGCCGGGCGAGATCAGCGACGTCGTCGAAAGCGACTTCGGCTTCCACATCATCAAGTTGACCGAGGTGAAGCCCGCCGAGATCAAGCCGTTCGAGCAGGTCAAGGGTGAAATCGAGGCCGAGTTGAAGAAGCAGCAGGCGCAGAAGGAATTCGCCAAGGCGGCCGACCAGTTCACGAACCTGGTGTACGAGCAGGCGGATTCCCTGCAGCCGGCCGCCGATGCCCTGAAGCTGAAGGTGCAGAAGGCCGACACGCTGACGCGGCAAGGACTCGCGCCCTACATCAACGCACGCGTCGTCGACGCCCTGTTCTCGGCCGAGTCACTGAAGAGCCGCCGCAATACGCAGGCAATGGAGGTCGGAACCAACACGCTGGTGTCTGCACGCGTCGTCGACTACAAGCCCGCCGCGGTGCGCCCGCTCGACACCGTGAAGGCCCAGGTGCGTCAGATCGTCGAACGGCGCGAGGCGGTCCGCCTGGCGAAGGAGGCGGGTGAAGCGCGCCTCGCCGAGCTGCGCAAGCAGCCCGGGGAGGCCGGCTTTTCCCCGGCCCGCACGGTGTCGCGCCGCGATCCGCAGGGACTCCCGCCCAACGCGCTGAACGCCATCATGCGGGCACCGGCCGACGCGCTGCCCGCCTACGTCGGCAGCGAGGTGGCCGATGCCGGCTACCTGATCGCGCATGTCGTCTCGAGCAAGCTCGGCGATGCCGGCAGGGCCGAGCAGCGCGATGCCCAGAACCGGGTGCTGACCCAACAAGCCGCGGCGGCGGACGAACGCGCGTACGCGGAGGGACTGAAGGTCCGGCACAACGTCAGGATCCTCAAGCCCGAGTTCGAACGCCCGGCCGCCAAGCCCGCCGCGGAGGACAAGGCCGGCTCGGAGGTTCCGAAGACGTAACGCCCGAGCAGCGCTTCAGCGCGCCAGGGCGCGAGCGGCCTCGCTGAATGCCGACGGGGCGTCGGTCGCCAGGATGACGGCCCGTGCCTGCGCCGACCGGACGAAGTTCCGGCCGATCGAACGCAGGTAAGCCGGGTCGTAGTGCTCGACGAGCAGACGCTCGACCAGGCTGTCCCACTTGCGCTCGTCGACGAGCCCCTTCCACTCGGCAACGCGCTCCCGGCCGTGCAGGGCCGCCAGGCAGTCCAGGCGATCGTGCAGCGTGGCGACGTCGGACTCGAAGTGCACGTAGTCGTCCCGCAGCAGGCGCACGCGCGCGGCGAGAGGCAACTCGAGGCGGATGCACTCCGAGGCGCGCATCGTTTGCAGCAGTCGGTCCGGCACGCGCAGTTCGCCCACCTTGCGGCTTTCCGACTCGACGAATACCGGCCGCGCACTGTCATAGCCCCGCAGCGCCTGCCAGATGCGGGTCTCGAAATTCTTCTGGGACGGCTGTGGCTGCGCCGGCAGGCTGCCCAGCACGGAACCGCGGTGCTGGGCCAGCGACTCAAGGTCCAGCACCTGGGCGCCGGCGGCCGCAAGCTGCTGCAGCAGACGGCTCTTGCCGCTACCGGTCGTGCCGCAGACAACGAGGAACGTGTGGCGCTCGGGCAGGCGCTCGAGTTCCTCCAGCACCGCGCGCCGGAAGGCGCGGTAGCCTCCCTCGAGCTGGCGCGCCTGCCACCCAACGCGTCCGAGGACATGGGTCATCGCGCCGCTGCGATTGCCGCCCCTCCAGCAGTACACGAGGGGCTTCCACGAGCGCGGCTTGTCAGCGAAGGATTCCTCGAGATGACGCGCGATGTTGCGCGATACGTACGCCGCACCGCGCCGCCTGGCCTCGAAGGAAGACTGCTGCCGGTCCATCGTGCCGACCTCCGCGCGCTCGGCGTCGCTGAGCACGGGACAGTTCACGGCGCCGGGCACATGATCCTCCGCGTATTCGCTCTCGCTGCGCACGTCGATGATCGAGTCGAATCGGCCCAGGTCCGCGAGCGCGGTGCCGACGGAGACGATCGAACGATCGTCACTCATCGCTTCGGGCGCTCCGCCAGCAGGGGACGCAGCACCCGCCACACCGTCTCGAGCATCATCGGCTGGGCCTGCGCGGTCGGGTGAATGCGGTCCGACTGGAAGTACTCGA
>Ga0316188_10000182_pt1 | contig 23165 bp, 15 predicted proteins | sample Phiworburrow1_MG_FD_204933 | JGI IMG/M metagenome (GOLD analysis project Ga0316188, IMG submission 204933) | Coastal sediment microbial communities from Maine, United States - Phippsburg worm burrow 1 | ecosystem: Environmental > Aquatic > Marine > Coastal > Sediment | place: USA: Maine... | reverse complement strand
CTGTGATTCCTGCCGGTAGCGGGTCAATTCTGCCGCCGTCGAGGGAGATACTGTTGCCGGCGAGGCCTCGGGAACAACGGGCAGTTTATCCACGTCTCCCGCGACCCAGGGCTCGGTCACAAATTGCGGGAGCAGGAACACTGTGCCGGCCAGGGCCAGAGCCAGGACGATCAGTGTGACCCTTTGGGTTGTGGAATTATTGGAGGGGCTGGTCCGCGAGATCGGCATCCGCATAGTGTCAACAGGCCCTAATTGGAATTGCCGGACAATTGCTGCGTGACGGTGCCAGGGAGAGTGCGTTCCTGTTCATAGATACGCTGCAGCATCTCACGCCACTGCTCGTATTGCGTCTGCACGGTGCCGGTCAGCGTCACGGTGCGGTCCTCCAGCGCAATCACCTGTGGCGCGATCACCGCTTCCAGCGATGACCCCATCTCCGCGACCCTCTCGGTTTGGTCCGCTGCCTTCTGCTTGGTGTCGAGGCCCTGCTTGAGCGCGTAGCCGCCGGCCGCGGCCGTGGCGGTGCTGCCGTCGAACTGCATCCGGTTGATAGCGCTGACGCGCCCGTAAATGCCCGCAATGATCCCGGCCATGCCGGCGATCATCTGCCGGTTGGCGCGCTTTTTGAGCTGCCGCGCCTTGACGACCGAGTCGTAGGAGGCGCGCCGAAAGTCCTGATACGGCAAGTGCATCTGGCGGGAGAATACGTCGTAATAGTCCTGCATCGTATCTACGTACAGGTAGTCGCGTTCGCGAATCATGCCGATTCGCTCGAGGATGCTGTCGTTCTCGGCAGGCAGCCGTTCGATGGTCAGGATGCCGTTTCTGTCTTCTCCGATATGTTCGCTGAATGCCTCGGGCGAGAACTCGCGCGCGAAGCGGAGTTCGGAAATCTGCCTGAGCCGCATTGCCTCTTCCTGGCTCATCTCCTCGCGGACGTCGAGCACGTGGTTGGCGATCGTGGTGAACAGGTTCTGGAACGGGTCGGCCAGGGTCTTCAGCCGCCGGTCATAAGTGTATTTTCCCACCACCTGCCGATGGCGCTCCTTCAGCCATTGCCGACCGCTGGTATCGTATACGCGGATTTCGAGATCCAGCGTTTCACCGTCCGACTGAAGTATCGTGCCCGTGATGTAGACGTCCATTACCACGTCGGAGCTGGGCACTACGCGGATCGCGCCCCAGGCGCCCGACTTCTCCATGGTTTTCGCCAGTTGATTGGAAAAGTAGATGGTTTCCGCAAAGCGTACTTCGGGAAAAACGGTATCGTCCTCGTCGGTCAAGCCGAGGCCATCGTTCAATGGCGGAATGGCCACGTCGAGCAAGGCCTCCGACGAAATCGGCGCGGATGGCGTATGGATCGGCGCCAGCGTAGATGAGGTTACCTTGTCCACGGCGGCATGGGCGGCGCCAGACGCCAGTATGGAAAGAACCAGTATCCATCCCCCGACATGACCGTGTGAGCGTCTGGCGACCCGGCGCATGATGTTACCTGGACCCCCTGATCCGGCGGTATTCATCCCAGAGTTTCTCCCGCAACACGGGATCCCGCTCATTCACGGCTGCTTCGCGAATCTGGCGCAACACGATGTCGTCGCTGCGGCCATCACCGATGTCTTCGGGGATTGGAATGACCTCATCGCCACCTTGCGCGCCGCCGCTCGTGGACGGGCCACCGGCGACCTTGTCACCTTGCTGTGCTCCTTCGCCACCACCGCCCGCGACGGAGCTTTGGCCATCGGACTGCTGGCCCCCGGAAGCTGCGCCGGAAGTTTCGCCCTCGCCGCCACCGCCCTCTCCCTCGCCGCTGCCTGAAGACCCACCCGAACTGTCCGAGCCGCCGGAGGCGGCGCGCTGTGCGATGCTCTGGTTCTCGGCTGACCCACCTGCTTCTCCCGGGTTACCTTCCTCGAACAGTGGTTCGTCACTCGGCGCACCGGAACCGCCTCCACCCATGGGGTCGAGGATGTCGATTTCCTCTTCACCGCCGCCTCCGGCGGCTCCGCCCGCGACGGCTTCGTCAAAATCACCCAGCGAATCCTCGAATTCTTCGTCCAGACCTTCGCCTGCGGACGAACCCATATCCCCCGAAGGCCAGGGCAGTTGCTCACCCACGGTCATGCCCCCGCCGCCGCCGGTGCTGCCGGATTCGGATGAGGAACCCGAAGGACCGGACGAGGACGACTCACCCTGCTGGCCCGCCGAACCCTGGCTACCTGATGAACCTCCCGAGCCCTCGCTGCCCGATGAGCCTTCCGAACCCTCGCTGTCCGCTGAGGCTTCCGAACCTTCACTGCCTGCTGAGCCTTCCGAACCTTCACTGCCCGAAGAGCCGGAAGAAGACTGCGAACCCTGCCCGCCGGAAGAGCCGGAAGAACCCTGCGAGCCCTGGCTAGTGGATGAACTCCCGCCGCCTTGCGGTATGGTCGTCGCCTGCGGCATGGCGCACGCAGCCAGCAGCGTGGCCAGGAAAGCGGCGAGGATGCAGCGGGTGAACTTCACGTCGACCACTCTTGCGGTGCGATCGCGTATTGCCAGATGAAGTCCTTGATGGTGACGACCTCGCCCTCTTTCACGGCGGGGCGGAAGAGGATCCCACGCACCCGCCTCTTGATATTCCCGAGGTCATTTTTCGACAAGCCCTGCGGCGCGTTCAGCACTTCAACGTAGCGCACGCTGCCCAAGTTTGTGACGGTCATGGAAATGTCGAGGTTCATTTCCTGGAGTTCCGCCGGCGCGTCTTCGAGGAAGCCCGGCGTGAGATCGAAAAAGTACACTGGTTTCGGCTGAGCCATGTAGCTGTCGGCCAGTTTCGCGTGCTCCTCGCTTTCCGCCAGGACCTGATAGGCCTGTTCATAGTGGTCCCAGGCATCGCCGGACTTGCCGAACACCAGGAACCAGTCAGCCAGGTCCGCCAAGCCCCCCGCGTACTCGAGTGGCGAGGATGATTCCTGCGCCAACAGCGATTCCAGGTATTTCTCGAACGCCTTGCGACCTGAGCGGAAATGATCGCGTGTGGATTCCTCAACGCCCTCCCGCGTTTCCAGGAAACCTTCGGAAACGGCCGAAAACATGTCCTCGCTCATCATATAGCGCACGGTCTGGAAATGAGCTTCGCCGAGGCGCCGGTAGGCAAGCGAGGTATCGGGATGACCCATCCCCTTCGACGCTTCGGTGATTTGCGCCATCTTCCCCGTCAACTCCATGGTCCTTTCGTAATCCGGATAATCCACCACGTCCGAGCCTGGCGGGCGCATCACTTGGTACCACTGGTAGATGCGCTCGAGCACCGGCAGCAGCTCCGGACTGTCTTCACCGTAGTACTTTGAATTGATGTGGTAGATGGTGTGGAGGACGTCGTCCGCGACTTCCATTTTGCCCAGAATGGCCTCCATGTTGGCGATCAGGTAGAGGCCATTGGACTGTTCCGGGCTGTTCGGGCCCGAGTTTACGCGCACAACCATCACGCCACGCTGAAAGGCATCCCTGGCCTGCTCGAAGTCCCCGCTGTCAATAAGAGACTGACCCAGGCCCACATACAAGTCCGACAACTCCGTTGCGTACGGACCGTATTCGGCCTCGATACGGTCTATCGCATTGAGGTAGTCGTTAGCCGGTTCGCGGGGGGGCACATAACCCCAGTCCTCTTCCTGCGCCACTGCGGGAGCGAGGAACAACAGACCGGTCAGGATGCAGCCGAGACCGAACACGGGCCGCCGGTGGCGCGACCCGAAGAGCGCTGTCGTACACGCTGACATGGCCTGTATTGTGTGGTTGCTCACAGGCATTCGGCTTGTTTCACATGTTAAATGGCTTACACCTTTAGCTTACACTGCTTTACGATTTTTTTGGAACTCCCAAAAGACGGGCTCCAGCCAAAAGGCGCCGACCCGACCGGATTGCCCGTCGTCAGCGGCGAGCGTCGTTTGCTGAGGGTAGTGTTTGGACCCGGGGTCCGACCGCCGTTGGCCGTTCCGCCCAGAGCAGTTGGCGGTGTTGGCTAATCCTGAGCCGTGACTTATCCGGCCCCGTCAAACCGCAGCAATTCCTCGCCGCCCCCGACGGAGTCGCCGGCTGCGAAATAGAACTCACTGACTGTGCCTGCGGCCGGGGCGCAGATGCGGTGCTCCATCTTCATCGCCTCCATGATCAACAGTGGCTGATCACGCTCAACGGCAACCCCCGGCTCGACCAGCAACTTGACGATGACTCCGGGCATCGGCGCGAAGAAGGCGCCAGCGATGAGGTCGGCCGAGTCTTCGCCAAAATCGGGCTGCGCCAACGCGAACTGCATCGCGCCGCGCTGACTGAACAGTGTGAAGCGGCCGTCGTGCGGCACCACTGCCACGCGTTGCCGGTAGCCGTCGATATCCGCATAGAGTTCATTACCCTCCAGCCGCCCGGCGGCCATCACCGACTTGTCGCCGACCGTGATGCGGAATCGGCGGCGCTCACCGCTGCCGATTTCGACCACCGGCACGTCATGGGCGACGCCATTCAGTACGATCGCACCCGTGTGCACGGCAGGCTGATTGAGTCGCCAGGCGTTCGAGGTGTTCCAGGGCGAGCCAGGATCGGCCTCGCCAGCGCGGGCCCGGGTGGCCTGCTCCATGCGCAGCAGCAGGTAAAGCGAAGCCAGCGGCAGATCCTGTACGCGGTCTTCCGCGGAGTCGTGGAACAGGAGGTCGCGGTGGCGTGCGATGAAACCGGTATCCAGTTCAGCCCGCGCAAACGGCGGACAGGTGGCCAGGTTATACAGAAAAGACAGGTTGGTGCGCAGACCACTGACGCGGTAATCGGCCAGGGCCGACGCCAATCGTACCAGCGCCCGCTCGCGGCTCTCGTCCCAAACCACCAGTTTTGCGATCATCGGGTCGTAATAAACGCTGACCTCGTCACCCTGCAGCACGCCGGTATCGACCCGTACGTGACGGCTCTCGCGGGGCGGCTGAAGGTACGTCAATGTTCCGCTCGCCGGCAAGAAATCGTTCTCAGGGTCCTCGGCGTAAATCCGCGCCTCGAAGGCATGACCGTTGATCTGCAGTTGGTCCTGCGCCAGCGGCAGCTTTTCACCGGCGGCTACCCGCAACTGCCATTCCACCAGATCCAATCCGGTGATCATCTCGGTCACCGGGTGCTCCACCTGCAGGCGGGTGTTCATTTCCATGAAGTAGAACGAGCCGTCGGCGTCGAGGAGAAATTCCACCGTGCCGGCTCCTTCGTAATCGATGGCCAGCGCCGCCTGTACGGCCGCCGCGCCCATCTGTGCACGCAAGTCGGGCGTGATACCCGGCGCTGGCGCCTCCTCGATCACCTTCTGGTGCCGCCGCTGCACCGAGCAGTCGCGTTCGAACAGGTAGACCGCGTTGCCGTGCCGGTCGCAGAACACCTGTACTTCCACATGCCGCGGGCGCTCGAGGTACTTTTCAACCAGCATGTCGTCGTTGCCAAATGCAGAAGCGGCCTCGCGCCGCGCGGCCGCCAGGGCCTCGTCGAACTCGGCTTCGGCCTCCACCAGTCGCATGCCTTTTCCGCCGCCGCCGGCCACCGCCTTCAACAGCACCGGGTAGCCGATATCGGCGGCCGCACGCTTCAACCTGTCCTCGGACTGGTCCGCTTCATGGTAGCCGGGCACCAGCGGCACCGCGGCCGCGCCCATGATGGTCTTGGCCGCCGACTTTGAGCCCATGGCCTCGATCGCACTCGTCGGGGGACCTATAAATACTATTTGATTGTTCTTGCATTCATTTGAAAATTCAGCATTTTCTGATAGAAACCCATAACCGGGATGAACTGCCTCGGCGCCCGTCCGGCGGCAGGCCTCGATGATCCGCTCGGCGCACAGGTACGATTCGCGCGGCGGCCCGGCGCCGATGTGCACAGCTTCGTCGGCCATGCTCACGTGCAGCGCTTCGCGGTCCACGTCGGAATAGACAGCGACCGTCGCGATGCCCATGCGGCGTGCGGTGCGGATCACCCGGCAGGCGATTTCGCCGCGGTTGGCAACCAGGATCTTGCGGAACATGTCCTCGCCTCCTACATCCGGAACACGCCGAAGCGCGTATCCCCGATCGGCCGGCTGAGCGCGGCGGAAATGGCCAGGCCCAGCACCTGCCGGGTCTGTGCCGGGTCGATGACGCCGTCGTCCCACAACCGGGCCGAAGCGTAATACGGATGGCCTTGCTCCTCGTACTGCTCGAGGATGGGCTGCTTGAAGGCGGCCTCCTCGTCGGCCGGCCAGTCTTCCCCGGCCCGCTCCTTCTGGTCGCGCTTGACCTGGGCCAGTACGTTAGCGGCCTGCTCGCCGCCCATTACCGAGATCCGCGCATTCGGCCAGGTGAACAGGAAGCGCGGTTCGTAGGCCCGGCCACACATGCCGTAGTTACCGGCACCGTAGGAGTTGCCGATGATCACCGTGAACTTCGGCACCTGCACCGAGGACACGGCCGTGACCATCTTGGCTCCATGCTTGGCGATGCCGTCCGCCTCGTATTTCTTGCCGACCATGAAGCCGGTGATGTTCTGCAGGAACACCAGGGGAATTTTGCGCTGGCCGCACAGCTCGATGAAATGCGCGCCCTTCTGGGCAGACTCGCCGAACAGGATACCGTTGTTGGCCACCACGCCCACCGGGTAGCCGAAGATACGGGCGAAGCCGCACACCAGCGTAGTCCCGTAGCGGGCCTTGAACTCGTCGAACACCGAGCCGTCGACAATGCGCGCGATCACTTCGCGCACTTCGAAGGGCTGCCGCGAGTCCTTGGGAATGACGCCATACAGTTCCCGGCTGTCGTAAAGCGGCTCCCTGGATTCGGCCACATCGATAGCGACGGGCTTCACGCGGTTCAACCGGCTGACCGCCCGCCGCGCCAGCTTGAGCGCGTGGTGGTCGTTGTTGGCGAAGTGATCGGCCACACCCGACAGCCGGGTGTGCACGTCGGCGCCGCCCAATTCCTCGGCTGTGACGATCTCGCCGGTCGCCGCTCGCACCAGCGGCGGGCCACCGAGGAAAATGGTGCCCTGTTCCTTGACGATGATGGACTCGTCGGCCATCGCCGGCACGTAAGCGCCGCCAGCGGTGCAGGAGCCCATCACCACGGCAATTTGGGGGATGTTCCGCGCCGACATGTTGGCCTGGTTGTAGAAGATGCGCCCGAAATGCTCGCGGTCCGGAAAGACCTCGTCCTGCCGCGGCAGAAAGGCGCCGCCGGAGTCGACCAGGTAGATGCAGGGCAAGTGGTTCTGGGCGGCGATGTCCTGGGCCCGCAGGTGCTTCTTGACCGTCAGGGGGTAATAGGTACCGCCCTTCACCGTGGCGTCGTTGGCGACGATCATGCACTCCTGCCCGGCCACCCGGCCGATGCCGGTGACGATGCCGGCCGCCGCCACGTCTTCGCCGTAGACGCCGTAGGCGGCAAGTTGCGAGAGCTCGAGGAACGGCGAGCCCGGATCAAGCAGCGCGTCGATGCGTTCGCGCACCAACAATTTGCCGCGTGAAGTGTGCCGCTCCTGGTACTTGCCACCGCCCCCCAGGCGGGCTTCGGCCACCCGCGCCTGCAGGTCGTCTACCAGCACCTGCATGTGGGCAGCGTTGGCCTGGAACTCTTCAGACCGGGGATTGATGCGGCTCTCGATGCGAGTCATGACGTTTGCTCCGGACTCAGTGCAGCGCCTTCACTGCGGCGCGGTTTCGGCGAACAGTTCGCGGCCGATCAGCATACGCCGGATTTCCGAGGTACCGGCCCCGATTTCATAGAGCTTGGCGTCGCGCAGCAGGCGGCCGGCCGGATAGTCGTTGATGTAGCCATTGCCGCCCAGGCACTGGATCGCCTCCAGCGCCATCTGGGTAGCCCGCTCGGAGGTATACAGGATGACACCGGCCGCATCCTTGCGCTTCTCACGGCCGCGGTCGCAATTTCCCGCCACCGCGTAAAGATAGGCGCGCGAAGCGCTGAGCGTGGTGTACATGTCGGCGATCTTGCCCTGCATCAGCTGGAACTCACCGATGCGGCGGCCGAACTGCTTGCGCTCGTGCAAGTAGGGCTCGACCACGTCCAGGCAGTTCTGCATGATGCCGACCGGCCCGGCTGCCAATACCGTGCGCTCGAAGTCGAGGCCGGACATTAAAACGCGCACCCCTTCGTTTTCACCGCCCAGGACATTCTCCGCCGGCACGCGGCAGTCCTCGAAGAACAACGCGCAGGTGTTGGAGCCACGCATACCCAACTTGTCCAGCTTCTCACCCTGGTGGAATCCCTCGGCGCCGCGTTCCACGATAAAAGCCGTGATGCCCCGTGGGCCGGCAGACGGGTCGGTCTTGGCGTAGATCACGTAGACGCTGGCTTCGGGGCCGTTGGTGATCCACATCTTGCTGCCGTTGAGGATGTAATCGTCACCGTCCCGCACGGCTTTCAGCCCCATGCTGACCACATCGGAGCCGGCATTGGGCTCGGACATCGCCAGCGCGCCGACATGCTCGCCGCTGCACAGCTTCGGCAGGTACTTCTGCTTTTGTTCTTCACTGCCGTTCTTGCGAATCTGGTTCACGCAGAGATTCGAGTGCGCGCCGTACGACAAGCCGACCGAGGCCGAGGCGCGGCTGATTTCCTCCATCGCCACGCAATGCGCCAGGTAGCCCAGGTTGGTGCCGCCATACTCTTCCTCCACGGTGATGCCGAGCAGACCGAGATCGCCCATTTTCACCCACAGGTCTGTCGGGAACAGGTTGTCACGATCAATCTGCGCGGCGCGCGGCGCGATCTCCGAACGGGCGAACTGGTAGACCGCCTCGCGCAGCATCTCGATGTCTTCGCCGAGGTCGAAGTCAAGGGACGGGAAATGGGTGTTCATGGGCTGCTGTCTCCTGTGTCTTGGTTCGCTCGCGTCAACTCTTGAGCGCGCTGAGCGCTTCGTGGCATTTGCCTTCCGCATCTGCCAGTTCCTTCAGCGTAGCTTCGAGGTCACGTTGCTGACGCTGCAGGTCTTCCCTCTTTTCCCGGATCTTGTCGATCAGTTTTTGCAGTTGTCGGTGGTTGTTGCCCGGGGTGCCGTACATGCCGATGATGTCCGCGCTCTCGTCCAGGCTCAGCCCGAGGCGTTTGCCGCGCAGAATCAGGCGCAGCCGGGTGCGGTCGGCCGGGCTGTAGATACGCCGGGTGCCTTCACGGCGCGGCTTGAGCAAACCCTTTTCCTCGTAAAAGCGAATTGTCCGCGTCGTAACGTCGAATTCGCCAGCGAGGTCACTGATGCTGTAGGTCACGCATGGCTCCGTCAGTCGGCTATGAGAAATGCCGTTCAGTATAGATTACGTTTACGTTAACGTAAAGTGGTTTGACCGGCGGATTCAATCCGCTCGTCAACGCTTGAGATAGTCGGTATTCAGCGAAGATTCAATTGCAGCGAGCCAGATTGGACTCGTTTCCTGGCTGTCTTGTCGCTGAATGTGGCTTAATATCCGGCCAGGCGGCAGGAACACCCAAGAATTAAAGCAATTGACCTGGATTACCGCCATGTGGCGTTTGCAGGAATGGACCTGATGAAGCAGATGGACGACAAATCAAAACTCCGGGCTGGATTTCCCTCGACTCCGAATCCAGATCATTGTTTCCTGAGGCGGCCAGGCGAGCCCGGGGTCGACTACGATCCAAGATACGTTGCAAATGCCCGGCAAGCGGTCGAGATATTCGTCCAATTCTTATCGACGAACAAAAAAGTATCCAAAGATTCGCTGATTTCGATAAATGCCGAAATGCATCGGGTATTTAAAGCGGGGAAATCTGGAAGCAACGCCTACAAGAGGCTGGATCTGAAAAGTTCAGACAGCCAAACCGGATCTGACACTTTCGCTGAATGGCCCGCTGGAGAATTTCGGCCTGAAATTCCGGCAATCTCGTGCAGGCCCAATTTGACGGCGTATGCGAATTTCATCAACAAGGCGATTCTGCATAACAGTGAACCTTTGAAGGTCGGCCCGATAAGGATCGAGGGCATTCCAGCCGATGGTTGGCCAACTAATCAACATGCCTACAATCCCAAGCAACTGCAGATCACTACCTGGCATGTCTACCCTTCTGCGACTCATCTCGACCGTTACTTCGCCAAGGCAGCGCCTCTCCTGGAGGAAGCAATAGGCGCGCAGCGAGGCTCAGACAACGCAGTGGCAGCAATAGCAGAATATTATTTTGTGATGGTGAACGCGCGACCGTACGCCTCGGTCAATAACGGACTGTTCATGGCCCAGGTGAATACGTTGCTTCAATTTCACGGATTCGAGCCCGTATCTCACGGTGAACTGGACCACCTGGCGCACAGGTTTCAGCTCCAGGATTTCGCACCTCTATTCAGGCAGCATATAGCTGGCAAACTTCCTTCGGAGCCGGAGCCTGCAACCTGCCAGTGCGTTATCGCTCATCCGTCGCAACCCAAATTTATGGCGATCAAGCACAAAGGCGGACACTTGCCTCCCACGGTCAAGATCCCGTACGAGTTTAATCTCGCCCCAAACATCAACTATGTTCTGGATGGCGTGGAGCGCAAGTACGGCCTGACCACGATCGCTTTGCGCCAGCTGGCTGGCTATGCCGACTATCAGTGTATTGAGCTGGAAATATTGCACAAGGACGCACGCCGCATGCAGGCGGTTTGGGTTGGCCTGGAGGACTATAAACGGATTCGTGGAGAGGACCGCAGCGGTTATGACCCGCTTGCCGACTGGCTGGAAGAAACAGCCCGGAGAGCAATACCTCCACAGCGCCCGCCGTGGGAACGTCCTGGCTGGTTCAGGGAGGCTTCGGCCTGGGTCAGTTCCCAGCTGGATGAGCTTGATCTCCAGGGCGTTGGCACAATCGTTCAACAAGGAGCATTCCGCTCAGCGGGAATGGTTCTGCGTGTGCCGACCTCGCGCGGTAAATTGTATTTCAAGGCGGCATGCGACAAGGCACCCAGCGAGGTGGCACTGACCCGATTCCTGGCCAACCGATGGCCCGAGCACGTGACCGAGGTACTCGCTCATGATGAAGCCAGGAACTGGATGCTCATGCCCGACTACGCGCCGGAAGAACACGTTCGCCGAACGCCGGAAGACCTTGCCGTGGCTGCCTCCGCAATGGCGCGAATCCAGGTGGAAAGCACGCCGTTGTCAGGGGAACTGGAAACCCTGGGCTGCGAGATCCTGGGACTGCGCCAACTGAAAGACTTTCTGGTAGAACCCGAACTGCTGGATACGGTCTCCGAATTGACCGGCGCGGGCTTGGCGGACGAGGAGCGCAACCAGCTGGGTGCCCTGGCGCCCAGGTTGGCTGACTTGTGCGACCGCGCCTCTGATTTCGACCTGCCGAAAACGCTTATACACCCCGATTTCTGCGAGGCGAACTTCTTCCTGCATTCAGGCTCCGTGCGCATCATCGACTGGGCAGGCACCAGCATCGGGCATCCTTTTTTCAGCTTGCTGAAGCTTTTACGGGAAAACCATGGCAAGGCATTGGTTGCCCCGGAGCGCGATCCTGTCGCCCGAGCATACCTCGAGCATTTTTATGAGTTTGAAACGGAATCCCGGCTGCTGCAGGCGCTCGACCTCGTCATTCAGCTGCAGCACGCATGGAGGTTGTTGCGCTGGAGCCGCGAAGTCCCATATTACGAACCAGGCGGCACAGCCATAGCTCGGGCCCAGCGATTCAACCTCGGCGTTGCGAGGCAGTTACTCTCGGCCCACAGCGTCCCAACAACGCCACTCGAGGTGGGTCGGTAGCTGCAAAGCCGAGTATCGACAGCGGTGACGGTTACCGGCCGAACGCTGCCGGCGCCCGAACTCCAAATGGTTTGATCAGTGGTGCACCACCTTGTCGATGATCTCGTGCACCTCCTTTTCCAGTTTGGCCGATGGCGTGACCACCACGTTTCGGTCCTGCACGGTCGTACAGAATCGGCTGACGTCCGCATTGCGCTCGTAGGCATCGCGCAGTTGGTCCAACACCTTTTCCACCTCCAGTGGCTTCAGGCCGTGTTCCTCCACCAGGGTATTCAGACCGCTGATCTTGCCGTCATGTATCCAGGCCAAGCCGAAACGTTTCGGCGGCTTGCCGATGAATACGTAGGCGGCATGCTTGGTGGGGATGACTTCCAGGGGATCCTTGACCTGCCCGGCGAGTTCACCGAGCTGGTTCTTGACCTCCGCGATCCTTGAGGCCGCTGTGCTGGATGGATCGATGGCCGGATAATCCGGCTTGCTGGAAAAAAGGTTTCCAAAGAGACTCATGACTTCCTCCCATTGCTAAGGCGTCTCTCGACGGGACTGGTCACTATTTATCCTAGCCTACTCGCATTCGCGATGCCAAGTAGAAGGAGACCAGCGACCAATCAACGCATAGTTCTAAATGGGATTATGACTTCAACCGGTCGATGCAACACATTGGTCAAATCGTTCAGCTGGTGTTTCGAAGTTTAACGTTTCTCTCGGCCTCTCGTTAAGGCGTCTGGCGACTGCGTTCAACCTGTTCTGGTGAAGGTTGGAAAGATCCATTCCTTTCGGGAAGTACTGCCTGAGCAAGCCGTTCGTGTTCTCATTGGAGCCGCGCTGCCAGGGGCTCTGTGGATCGCAGAAGTAGACCTTGATGTCCGTGTCCAGGGTGAAGCGTTTGTGATCGGCCAGTTCTTTACCGCGATCCCAGGTGAGCGACTTGTACAACTCCCTGGGTAGTTTATGGGCCTGCTTGATGAGCGCGTTGATCACCGTCTCTGTGTCTTTGCTTTCTACCCTGGCCAGCAGCACGTAGCGGCTATGTCGTTCAACCAGGGTGGCGATCTGGCTGTTCTTGCTGCCGAACAGGAGATCACCCTCCCAGTGACCCGGTACCGCACGATCCTCAGCCTCGGCCGGTCGCTCGCGGATCGAGACAGCATCGCTGATCTGGCCATGATCGGCTGTCTTCTGCGTGTGGTGGCGCGAACGGCGCATCCGGCGGGTGCGCCGCAAGTGCTGCAACAGCTCTTTCTTCAAGGCCCCACGGGCTTGGATAAAGAGCGTGCGATAGATGGTCTCGTGTGACACCTGGTAGGTCTCATCGTCCGGATAAGTGCGCTTCAGCCACCCAGCGATCTGTCGCGGTGACCACTCGAGCTGCAGTTTGCTCGCCACGATACGCGCCAGCGCAAGGTTCTGTCCCAGTTTACAGGTCTTGGGGCGATGCGCTCGATCCCAGGCGGCCTGATCCGCCACCGTGGCTCGATACTGCTGCCGACCACCATTGCGCTTGATTTCTCGGCTGATGGTCGACGGCGCCCGCCTCAAGGACGCCGCAATGGAACGCAGTGAGTGGCCGGCAACCACGCCACGCGAGATCTCTTCGCGCTCGGCCAGTGACAATGCTTGTCTGGAGCGTGTTCGTTTTGGCGGCCTGATCCCCCCCGTTTGTCGAAGAATGCGGGCTACCGAGCCATGGGTACGATCAAACAGCTGTGCGATCTTCTCCAGAGAATCGCCTCTCTGCCAGCGATCCCACATCAGCGCCTTATCAGCCTCGGTGTAGTAAATTCTGGGTCGATACTTCCTCATCTGCAACATCCTCCTTCCTCTTCTCAGAGGGTAGGTGTTGCATCGACCAGTTGAAACCGCACCCGATATACGCAATTCCGAACGACTTCGACTTATCGGTATTCGTCAATGTGCACGATGCAAAACCAAGAGAAAGCTTGGAGATCGACGGTGTACCAGAGCGGCCATTTCAGGGCTCTTGCATACACAACCCGGCGTTAATTGACGCAAGGCAGCGATTCCTGGACCGAGAAGAAGTTGTTCTCTCTCTGATCAGGAACGAAATTCGCCTGCCGGAAGAATCGAAGAAAAGGGCGCCCGATTTCCTTGATGGATTCTTCAACATGCTGCAGAACCCGGAGCAATTCGACAAGAACAACACCGCAGGTTGTCGACACTGAGTGCAACCGATGGGTGGTGAAACACTCTGTCCGGTAGCCGGGCTTCAGAGCAGTTTTTACGGCAAACTCGGTACGCCGCGCGGCAGGGGTGTATTGAAAAAATGCAGATGGTACGGGTACTGAATGAGTGTACTCGGGTATCTCGGCGTGCTCTTGTCGGTCAATTCGATTCTACATCGAGCTATCGCAGGTGAACGTGTGTGACGTGTGCCGGAGGGCTTCAGGGTGGAGCGGTCAGCCAAGCGTTGCAATCGCATCGACAGGTGACGAGAGTCCCAACGTAGCCGGGGCGAAGGCGGCAACCCAGGCTCTCGATCGTCACTTCGAACAGCACCTGGATTACCACGGCATCCGTGATTGGCGGCATGGCGCGCTAGGCGCTGATGTGTTCAAATACGCCGCTACTTTCCCGTTGATCTACCCAGAGGTACTTCTGTGAAAAAGCTCATAGCCCTGTTGGCAGCATTGCTGGTCATAGCTTGCAGCCATGACGACGAATCAGCCCAGATCGCAAGCGAAACGCCGGAAGTGGCTGCGCAAGCCACTGTGGCAGAGAGCGCTGGCCTTGAGGAGCAGCCGGAAGCCTCGCAGGTCCAGGTCGATCGCTTTGCCGATGTCCAGGTTTTGAGCTATCGGGTACCGGGTTTCGACACGCTTCCGTTGCAGGAGAAGAAACTGGTCTATTACCTGTCGCAGGCCGCGCTGTCGGGGCGGGATATGATCTATGACCAGAACTATGAGCACAATCTGCGCATCCGCCGGCTGCTGTCGGCGATCGTCGATTCCTATCCGGGTGACAGGGCAAGTGCTGACTATGCCAGCCTGCTCGAGTATGCCAAGCGCGTCTGGTTCGCCAACGGCATCCACCACCACTATTCTTCGGACAAAATGATGCCCGGATTCAGCCCCGAGGCCCTGGCGAAAATGGCCAGCGAAAGTGACCAGTCACGGCTGCCACTCGATGAGGGGCAGACCCTGGAGGAGCTTCTGGCACTTTTGTACGAGCCCATGTTCAGCACCGTAACCGCCGCCAAGAAGGTAAACCTCGACCCGGATATCGATGCGCTCGAGGGTTCTGCAACGAACTACTACCGGGATGTTTCCGCAGACGAAGCGACGGCATTTTACGCATCCAGGATTGACGAAGATCCCGAGCGCCCGATTTCCTGGGGCCTCAATTCCCAGCTCGTCAAGGAAAACGGGGAATTGCGTGAAAGAACCTGGAAAGTTGGCGGGATGTACAGCCCGGCTATCGAACAAATCGTGTACTGGCTCGAAAAGGCCGCAACGGTGGCTGAAAACGAACGACAAAGGGCCTGGATTGAAAGACTCGTCAGCTTTTACCGGAGTGGCGACCTCAGAGAGTATGACGCCTACAACATCGCCTGGGTTGCCGACACGGACTCGAGGGTAGATACGGTAAATGGTTTCACCGAGGTATATGGCGATCCGCTGGGGTATCGCGGCGCCTGGGAAGCGGTTCTTTCCATTCGTGACCTCGAGGCCACTCATCGCATATCTACCATTGGAGGTCAGGCACAGTGGTTCGAGGACCACTCCCCCATCATGGCAGAACACAAGAAAAAGAACGTGGTGGGAATCTCGGCCAAGGTCATCACTGTGGTCGTGGAGGGAGGCGATGCGGCTCCTTCCACTCCAATCGGCATCAACCTGCCCAATGCCAACTGGATTCGCAAGGAGCACGGCTCCAAATCCGTGACCCTCGGTAACATCATGGAGTCGTATGAGATCGCCTCAGCGGCCAGTGGGCTGAGCGAAGAATTCAGCTACACCGACGAAGAAAAGGAGCGCGCCAAGAAATACAGTGCGCTGGAGTCCCTGCTGCACACCGATATGCATGAGGTTATCGGACATGCCTCCGGTCAGATCAACCCGGGAGTCGGTACGCCGAAGGAGACGCTGAAAGCCTATTCCTCGACTCTGGAAGAAGCGCGTGCCGACCTGGTTGCGCTCTATTTCATAATGGATCCCAAACTGGTCGAACTCGGTTTGATACCCTCGCTGGATGTTGGCAGGACTTCCTATGAAAAGCATATCCGTAACGGCCTGCAACTGCAGCTGAGGCGCGTCAAACTGGGTGACGATATCGAGCAGGCGCACATGCGGAACCGGCAGCTCATAGCAGCTTGGGCATACGAGCATGGCCTGGAAGAAAATGTCATCGAAAAAATCGTTGAGAGCGGCAAGACCTACTTTGTCATTCGGGACTACGATGCTTTGCGCGCTCTGTTCGGTGAACTACTGCGTGAGATTCAGCGCATCAAGTCCGAGGGCGACTATGAAGCGGCCAGTGCGCTGGTCGAAACCTATGCCGTCAGGGTCGATCAGGCCATGCACAAAGAAGTCCTCGAGCGAGTTGCGCCGCTCAACATCGCAGCCTATGCCGGTTTTATTCAACCACGTTTGGTACCGGTGGAAGAAAACGGCGAAATCATTGATGTGAAAGTGGAGTATCCGGACGATTTCCCGGCACAAATGCTGGAGTACGAGAAGAAATACAGCTTTCTTCCGAATGCCAATTGATGCTTTGGGCTCTTACCGGACCCCGGATGATCGCCAAACAGGCAGCCTGATATAAAGAGTCTCGCTTCCCTGCTCCCGCCTGCGGCGGAAGGCGGCTGCGCTCGACGGCATGCAACGAGCGCACGACCCCTCTGGTACCGCTCGCTTCGCTCGAATTACCCAGCCGGGGTTGGCGGGGCGCCTGCGGCTCCGATGAAAATTCAACCTCATCAATGGTACAGATCGCGGGCAAAGGTCACCTGATCGGCTAATCATCCTGCTACGCGACTCGGTCCCGAGCACCTGCGGGCCGAAAACCGGGACTTGGGAAAAGTGCTACTGATTCACCACTTGCGGCAGAGCGCTGATCAGCGCCTTGCCCTTCTCCTCCAGCGCCAGGCACAGTTGAATTTGTTCAACGGTCTGCGCCAGGCTGCGCTGGTAACCGGCGGTAAGCCTGCCCTGCATTGCAAACAACCGCTGCAATTCATCAATCTTTCCCATGTCGCAGAAGCTACGGGCAAAGTAAGGTGTGTGGCGGCGTACCTGAGCCGGTATCTTGTCAATTACTGCAGCAAAATTCTGTTGCAGCCACAGCCAATTCTCATCCTGTACAGCCGGCTCCGCCAGAGAGCGCTGGATCAGCCCGAATGCCTCGCGCGGGCCCATATCTTTTGCAAGCGCTGCTTGGTGTATTTCCTCCAGCTGTTCGCGATCATTGCTGCTGCCGATCGCGTTGGCACTGGCGTTTTCGAAGCGTGGATCATCCAGTTCAGTGCGCACCTTGATCAAATGCGTCAGGAAGTCGTCACCAGCATCCTGAACCGCAACGGTGAGCGCCGCCTCGTAGAGATCGGAATCCAATGCCCCTGCGTCGCGTTCCTGTTTGAAGCCGGTGAAGACAATGGCTTTGTCCCGCAAGGTTTTGCGCGCATCTTCATCACCCGCGACTAGAGCCATGAAACCAAGCAGCTCGCTGTTCAGCAACTGTTCGTCGCTGTCACTGCTGTTGGCAGTCGCAGCCAGAACCGGCTCGTAGAGGTTTCGGGCGAAAATCAGGAATGCGTGCTGATCCTGTTCCGCCACGTAATGCTGCCCGTACTTCTCCAGATAGCGCAATGGCGCCGCGATCACCTGGCGTTTGTTCGCCCTTGCCGACGCCCGCACTACCTGAAGTAGCAGGGACTCGGGCAGCTTGCCGGCTTCGAACGCGGCAAATGCGCTGTCAATTATGGACAGCTGTTCAGTGGGCTGAAACGCGGAAAAGCGTTCGACCAGCGCCTGCCACAGGTCTTCCTCCATGGACCAACGATAGTAGCCGCTGCCCCGAGCATTGGGCATCACCCAATCCGGGCAGGTCCCACCAGGGATCTCGACCGCCTGCTCCGCACCTGACAGCATCTGGCACTGCTCAATATCGCCATTGCTTCGGTAGCAGAACGGGATACTCCAGTGCTGATCCGCATCGACAATAGCGGAGCCCAGCGGCTTGTAGCGGCTCTGACGAACTCTTAATTCGGCTGCGCCTTCTGTCACGCAGTCCACTTCCAAATCCAGCTGCGGCACTCCTTTCTGCTCGACAAAGGTGCGGAAAGTTTCCGTCAGCTCCGGAGCCTGGGTTTCATTGCCAATCACTTCGAAAAAGGCCGGAGAGTCAGCCACGGCGCCTGCGAAATTCTCTATATAGCGGCCCAACGCCGGGCGGAAGCGTTCCGCACCGAAATAGTGGTCCACCATATTGATGACACCGAGGCTTTTGGAATAGGTAATCGCGTCGTAGGCATCGCGGATCGAGTTGTTGTCGATAACCGGTTCGCGAATCGCACGGGTAGTGGCCAGGGAATCCAGCTGCATGGCGCTGATCGCGGCGCTCGCAGCATTAATGTCATGTCCACCTTCCGGGTCGAAGAGGGTCAGGACCAGAGGTTCGGCCCAGGTGGCGAAACCTTCCTTCAACCATAGGTCATCCCACCATGGTGGAGTGACCAGGTTGCCGAACCACATATGTGCGAGCTCGTGGGCGTGCACCTCGAGTAGAGCCAGACGCGCGCCGGGTGCCGGTGCGTCGCCCACCAGGATGCGTTGTTCTCGATAGGTGATTGCCGCGGAAAGTTCGGTGGCTCCACTGGGCCACTGAGGTGCAGCGACGATATCCAATTTTTCGAATGGGTAGGGACGCTGCAGCTGCGTTTCAAAAATCTCAACCATCCGCGGGGTGATATCAAGAATGTAATTCATCTCCTCGCCACGGCCATTGCGCGCGAAACCGCGCAGCGGAATCGGTTCGGAGCGGTACCTGTTCGGCGGAATAGCCGGGCGCTCTACCTTATCGAAAGGACCGGTCGACAGCGACAACAGGTAAGTGGGCATCGGCAGGGTTGTGAGAAAGGTCACTTTTTCCATGCCGTCGGGCGTGGGCTCCCGTTTTTGTTCGGCACCATTACTGATCGCGGCGTAGCCCGCGGGCACGGTGAGACTGATATCAAATGGGGCTTTCAGGCCCGGCTCGTCGAAACCGGGAAGATAGTTGCGCGCCTGGATAGATTCCGATTTCGCCAACGCGTAAGCATCACCTTGCTCCTCTACCTTGAACAGGCCGGCGAGGTTGCGATCGAAATCGGCGCCATATTCAATGCGCAGCGTCAAGCTGCCGGCGGGTAGCTTCTCTGCGAAACCAACTCTGGCCACTCCGCTGTCCAGCACCTGCTTGTACTCAGCCGGCACCGTTTTGCTATCGGGGAGCCAGGCGCTGATGTCACTGACCCGGAGGTCCTTTCCGTGCAGCCAGATATGGTCGGAAGCCTTGGCCATCTGGATATCGATCTCCACGCTGCCGAAAAAATCGTCGCGGCGTGGATCCAGCACCAAATCCAGGCGATAGGCCTGCGGACGCACCGACCCGGGAAGCCTACCCTCAGGAGCATCACTATAATGTGTCTGCCCTGCTGCGGTGTCCACAGTCGTCTCCACGACGAGTTTCTGAGCGGTTTGTTGGGCGGTGCTTTCAGTTCGCTCGTCGCTTGGGCCGCAACCAGCCAGGAGTAACAGTGAAGCGGCCAGTGTACTCAGCGCTTCAAACCAAATGTGTCGCAGGTGCATCCTATGCATTCCCCTTGAAAGCCTACTGCAAGAGCGGCGCAATATCTCACGGTTGGATGCCAAACAAAAGTCCCGTTAGCTGCCTTGTTGCTCTGGCCCCTTTATCCTGCCACCCCCCCGGAGCGTCTGCGCAACCACCAACTCTTGATGCCAAAAAACAACCCCAGGTAAAGCGTCGCCGCCAGGTAACCGAGCGCCGTACCCCAGTAGATGCCGAGTGGTACATAGCTCAGCGCCACGACCAGCGCATAGACCATCAGTGAGCCCAACCCGTCCGGATAGTGCTTGACGATGGCCACCACCACCTGCGGGCCGTAACCCAGGTGCATCAGCAGCAGCAGTGGATACATGGTGAAGGGAAAACCAGCCAGCAATCCCGCCCAACGGTCGGGCAACACGTGCGCCAATGCGGTGACCAGCACGACGATAGCCGCGGCGATCACACCGCGCAGCAGCATGACCGCCAGGGTCATCGGGCGGCGCTGCACGGGCTGCTCCGGCAGCGCACGATAGGCGAAGGAAAACGCAGCGATGGCCAGTGCCGTCAACGAAAGCTGCACAGGCAATTCGCCCGGCACCCACTGCAGCAGGTTTCCAGCCAGCAGGAAAGCCGCCACCCCGAGCACGCTGCCCCCCGGCAGTCCCCAAAACCCTGGCAGTCTCTGCCCAAGCAGGTATCCGGCGGTCAGGCAGAGGTTGCAGATGAGCCCCGCCTGGGTGAATACCGCGCTGCGCGCGGCGAACTCCGGGCTGATTTCATAGCCGATAAAAAACAGTGCGATGGCAATGCCGAGCGGATACCCCGCCAGGATACCGGCCATCCGGGGCCCGGAACGCTCGGCGATAAGCGACAGCAGCACCACCATGCCGACGGACAGCGCGATTTTGACCAGTTGATAGGTTTCCAATAAACATTTCTCCGGTCAGTGCGCCGAGAAACCAAACCACTGCGGGAACACGACCAGGATGGCGAGCACGATCATCTGCAGGATGATGAATGGAACGACGCCGGCATAAATGTCGGTGGTCCTGACCTCGGGTGGCGCCACCCCTTTCAGGTAAAAAAGGCTGAAGCCGAAAGGAGGGGTCAAAAACGAAGTCTGCAGATTCATCGCGACGAGGATCGCATACCAAACCGGGTTGATATCGAGGCTGGCGGCGATCGGCGCCAGGATGGGCACCACGATATAGGAAATCTCGACGAAATCGATAAAGAAACCGAGGGCCGTGATGATCAGCATGGAGAGGATCAGAAAGCCCCACTTTTCTCCGGGCAGGCCGAGCATGAACTCTTCCACGACCCAGTCGCCGCCAGTATAGGTGAAGACCATCGAGAAGGCCGTGGCACCGATCAGGATGGCGAATACCATGGCGGTGATCTTGACGGTCTCCAGCGAACTCTCCCAGACCATGCGGATCGAAAACCGGCGGTAAAGAGCCGCCAGTATGATCGCGCCGACGCCACCCACCGAGGACGACTCTGTCGGGGTCGCCACACCCGTCAGAATCGAACCGAGCACCAGCGTAATCAGCACCAGCGGCGGAATGACCGCCAGCGCTGCCTTCCCGACCTGCTGCCTTTTCGAGCCCGACATCTGGTCCAGCCTGATCGGCGGCGCGAGATCCTTGCGCACCAGGGTGACCAGGACGATGTAGACCACGTAGACACCGACCAGCGAGAGGCCGGGCCACAGCGCGGCCTTGAACAGGTCGCCGACCGGCTCCTGGAACACATCGCCCAGTATGATCAGGATGATGGACGGGGGAATAATCTGCCCCAGAGTGCCGGCGGCGCAGATCGTTCCGGACGCCAGCCGCTTGTCGTAGTTGTACTTGAGCATGACCGGCAGGGATATGACGCCCATGGCCACGACACTCGCGCCAACCACGCCGGTGGATGCGGCCAGCAAGGCGCCCACCAGAATCGTGGAAATGGCGATGCCGCCGCGAATCTCGCCGAACAGGAAACCCATCGATTCGAGCAGGCGCTCGGCCAGCTTCGACTTCTGCAGGACAATGCCCATGAAGATGAACAAGGGGATGGCCATCAGAATGGTGTTGTTCATGATCGACCAGATGCGGTGCGGCATCAGGGAGAACATTTCGGGCCCCTCGGTCAGCAGCCCGAAAAAAACCGCCACACCACCGAAGGTGAAGGCCACCGGAAAACCGAGCAACAGCATGATCAGCGCCACGGCGAACATGATCAAGCCGGTCATGCGCCGCCCCCCCGGTTTGCAGGCATTGAATGTTCGGCCAACGGCTGCTTGCCGGAACGCCGGATCGCGCCGATGAAGGCCCGGGACCGGTGCACCGCTGGGTGGATGACCGGGCGCGCCATCAGAGCAAGTCTTCCTTGTGATGGTGCTCGGGCAGAATCTCAACACCCCTCAGCACGTTGACATTGTGGAGCAGGAAGCCGATCGCCGAGACCACCAGGAAAACAAACGACGCCGGAATCACCAGTTTGATCAACCAACGCTGCGTCAGGCCGCCGGGGTCACCGCTGATCTCGCCGGACGTGAACGCCTCGTGCACGTACCAGACCGAACCTTCGATGACCAACAGGCTCAGCGGCAGCAGCAGCAGGAACATGCCGCCAATATTGACGATGGCTTTCCAGCGCGGTGAAAAGCGATCGTACAGCACGTCGACACGGACGTGGCCGTCCTCCTTGAGCGCATAGGCGATACCGAACAGGAAGACCATGGAGAACAGATGCCACTCCATTTCCTGCAGGGCGATCGAGCCGGTATTGAAGAAATAGCGCGCGATGGCATCGTAGAAAACATTGAGCAGCATGATCAGGTTGAGCACGCCGGCCAACCAACCCATCACGTCGGAAAAGCGGTCGAAATAGTGTTCGAGCTTCAGCAGCATGGCACGCGTTCAGGCCCTGGCGAAAAGTCCCCCGGCACTAGCCGGGGGACCTGGGGCTGAACTACTCGAGGTTATCTTTGAGATAAGCGTAATCGGAAATCTCGGTCCACTTGCGCGCCATTATCAGGTAGGCCGTCTGCGAATCGAGGATCTCCTTGAAGACCGGATCGCTTGCCGCATGCTCGGACAGCAGTTCTTTGTTGGCCTGTTTCATCGCCGAGATGATCTCCGGGGAGAACGTACGGATCTTGACTTCCGGATACTCCTTCTCGATCGATGCCCAGTTGACCGCGCTTTCGTGGTAAGAGCGCGCGTACATGTCGTAGGACGCGAATTGCATGGCGATGGTCAGAATTTTTTGCAGGTGCGGCGGCAGGGCGTCGAACTTATCCTTGTTCACCAGAAACTGCAGTTCGGTGGCGGGCTCATGCCAACCGGTGTAGTAGTAGGGCGCGATCTTCTGGAAACCCATGTTCAGGTCCAGCGACGGGCCCACCCACTCCAGCGCATCGATCGTGCCGCGGTCGAGGGCCGTGTACAGTTCCCCGGGGGCGATGTTGGTCACCACCACGCCCAGCTTGGACAGGACTTCTCCGGCAAATCCGGGGATACGCATCTTGAGCCCCTTTAAATCGTCCAGGGTATTGATTTCCTTGCGGAACCAACCGCCCATTTGGTTGCCCGTGTTGCCGCCGGGGAAGGAGTAAACCCCGTGGTCTGCGTACACCCTCTTC
>Ga0316188_10000181_pt1 | contig 23168 bp, 18 predicted proteins | sample Phiworburrow1_MG_FD_204933 | JGI IMG/M metagenome (GOLD analysis project Ga0316188, IMG submission 204933) | Coastal sediment microbial communities from Maine, United States - Phippsburg worm burrow 1 | ecosystem: Environmental > Aquatic > Marine > Coastal > Sediment | place: USA: Maine... | reverse complement strand
GACCGGGCTCAGATTGTCTACAACACCTTATTTAAACCTGAAAATGAAAAGGATGAGTTTATTGTTTTTCTGGAAGAGACTTTACTGACCTAATTGCATCTTATCTTAAGCATTAATATTAGATAGAAACTATTTTATCATATGTTGTAGAATTAATACTACTATAATGTTGTAGGAATAATTTTAAAGTAGTTTTAAATAATAGAAAAAAATAGTACATTAACAGTCGACCAAAATTAAATTAACCAAACCAATGTACCTTACTGAACGATACTCATGTTTTTCTATAGACAAATCCGGTTTGTTAATTATTTTCGGGTATAAAATCATATTTTTACATACATTCTTAAAACTATAAAATAGTCTATATGGAACTAATCACATTAGGACTGGGATTAATTGTAAATACCTGTGCAAAGAACAAAGAGGTGAATGCAGCTATTGATGACTTTGTTTCCGATTCTGTAAAATGGGTTCGGGGCTGGTTTGGAAAAGGAGATAATGTTGGACTAATGACGAAGTTGGAAGAGGAACCCGAATCGCCAGAAGTCAAAGAACAACTTAGTAGTGCCATGGGTGAAATGGCAAAAAATGGGCAATTCATGAAAGAACTGGAGCGCTGGATTAATGAATCCAAGAAACCTAATCCCACTATGAAGAATGTCCTTGAAGATATAGATATAGACGTGGAAGGGGATATCAACATCGGGGATGAAGGTGGTAGTGACCAGAAGTATGATATGAAGAATGTTATTAAAGGAGGGAAAATAAAAGCGGTGAAAGGTGGCTTCAACCTTGGCGATCGTAAATAAAACCATATATTTTATAAAGTTTTTATAACAAATTGGAGAACGTTATGGGGGAAAAAAAAAAGAAAAATTTTGTTGACGACACGATAATTGAAGCAGAGGGTGATGTAAATATTGGTGACAGAAAAATTATTAATGTTTATGGAATGGAAACCAATCAGGCTGACATTAAATTCTTTGCTAAAATTTTTATGGGCCTGGTTATATTTTTCCCATTAGCATCGATTATCTTTTTAGTATGGCCAAATAGACCGGAACTATGGCCTAACGACTTTGTAGCCAGTTTTTTCTGTGGGGCCTTTTTTGCCTTATGCCTTCTTGCCCTGGTTTTTTTATTACGAATCAGACAACATAATATTCACGTAAAATAAGTTAAAATGAAATTTAAATTAAAATTTAAATTAGTGGTATATATTCTTATAATATTAATTTTAGGAATGTTCGCTTATTCGATAAAACTAACTTACGATCTAAAAGATGCTGTAAATAATGAAAAAATAGCGGCCACTAAAGCAGCTAATGCAGCGATAGCCGCTGAAAAGTCTAAAGATTCCATCCAGGTTCTCAACACTCAATTAGAGGATGTCCTCAAGAAACTGGACGTTTTTGAAGATAGTGACAGGGAAGAGAGGCAAAAACAATTGAATAGAAAAAAATTTCAACTTGGTTTTACAGTTCAAGCCAGGAACAAAGAATACATGGATCTAATAGCTTATTGCATTGGTTCCGGTTTTAAATTGGAGTATGCCAACCAGGAACGAAGATATATCCCTAATCCCGTAATATATTGGTATTCTGAAGAAGGAAGAGTCGCCGCCGAAGATTTGAAAACAGATTTAAAAGAGAAATTTCCCAAGTTTTCAGACTTTGAAATAAAAAAAGGGGGCAGTTCTAAACCACCTAACACGCTTACGGCAAGACTAAATTTTGTAAATTGATCAACTATATAGGACACTTTCACGATTCTTCATGTAGTATATTTTAATTTTCCTTATCCGGGGAATCCTTAAATAATATGCTTAAGCAACGATTTTAAAAATGAAATATTTTATTATTTCTAATTAAGAATATAATAACTTTTCTACTTTGTAATACATTACTATATTTGCCCCGCAAAATAATTATGTGTTTTGTAGGGTCGCGTAGCTCAGCTGGATAGAGCATCTGCCTTCTAAGCAGACGGTCACAGGTTCGAATCCTGTCGCGATCACAGATGAATAGAAAAGCCCGACTTTCGTCGGGCTTTGTTTTTTAGAGCAACCGTCGAAACTTTAGTTTCGAAAGGGAGCGAGGAAAAACAAAAGCGAATCTGTCGCCAGAGAGATTGAGGGCTTTTCTATTCTCAAAATGGGATCGAAAGGATCATGAAAATAATCCTGTCGCGATCACATCACTCAAGAAACCACGCACAAAGCGTGGTTTTGTATTTCCGGATAGGATGAAAGCGATTAGCTTTTAGAACGATCTGGAAATGCAAAACGCGATAGCGATAGCTATCTGGTTTCTTAATTGCAGCAGGGAGGGTTATCAGGATCATTTTTTAATAATCCTGTCGCGATCACTTAAAGCAGAAAGTCCATTACGCAGGTAATGGATTTTTGTTTTAAGAAACGTCAAAAGCCTGCGGCTTTTGGAAGTGCATTAAAATAAAATAATAACTGCGCCCGCAGTTGGCCTTTCTATTTTCAAACGGGACTGCAAAGGCAAACCGTCTTTGTCCTCCATAGCGTAGCGAAGAAGGAAGGTAATCCTGTCGCGATCACATCACTCAAAAAACCACGCGTAGAGCGTGGTTTTGTATTTTCTGGAGTGTTGAGAGCTTAGGCTTTCATAAATGAATGGAAATACAAAATAATAAGGCAGCGCCTTTTGTGGTTTTTTATTTGCAACATTGAGCTCAAAGGAAAACCAAATGTAGTGAGGTAATCCTGTCGCGATCACATCACTCAAAAAACCACGCGCAAAGCGTGGTTTTGTATTTCCGGAAAGGATGAAAGCGATTAGCTTTCAGAACGATCTGGAAATGCAATGCTCGATAGCGCTAGCTATCTGGTTTCTTAATTGCAACCGAACTGTTTTACGTTTTCTCTCAAATAAACCTGTAAAAAATGGCAACAAAAAAATTAAGCTTTCTTGACAGAAATTTGACGCTGTGGATATTTGTAGCTATGGCTATCGGGGTCGGGCTTGGGTATTTCATTCCTACTTTTCCCGATTTTATAAACTCTTTCAGTAGCGGCTCGACCAACATTCCCATTGCTATCGGTTTGATATTGATGATGTATCCACCATTGGCAAAGGTCAACTATGCCCTCTTGCCCAAGGTGTTCAGAAATACGAAAATTTTTTCCATTTCCCTTGTCTTGAATTGGATAATCGGCCCCGTTCTGATTTTCGTTCTGGCGATTACATTCCTGCGCGATTATCCCGAATATATGGTCGGACTGATTCTAATTGGTCTGGCACGTTGTATCGCCATGGTCCTAGTCTGGAACGACCTTGCGGAAGGCAGTAGCGAATATGGTGCAGGTTTAGTTGCTTTGAACAGTATTTTTCAAGTTTTTGCATATAGTTTTTATGCATGGATTTTTATAACCGTTCTTCCTCCATATTTCGGATTCGAAGGTGCTATCGTGGATATTTCAATCGGAACGATTGCAGAAAGCGTAGCTATTTATTTGGGGATACCGTTCGTGATGGGAATCTTGAGCAGATTGATCTTAGTAAAACTAAAGGGAGAAGAATGGTATACCAACAAATTTATTCCCGCCATTTCGCCTATGACCTTGATAGCACTCCTATTTACTATAATCGTGATGTTTTCTTTAAAAGGTGAATTGATTGTTGAAATCCCAATGGATGTATTGATCATCGCAGTTCCTTTGCTTATCTATTTTACCTTGATGTTCATTATTGGATTTTTCTTTACCAAAGCAATGGGAGCAGAATATGACAAGACCGCTTCAGTGGCATTTACAGCAGCAGGAAATAATTTTGAGTTAGCCATCGCGGTGGCCATCGCTGTTTTTGGACTGAATTCAGGACAGGCATTTGCAGGAGTAATTGGTCCACTAGTTGAAGTGCCGGCACTTATTTTACTGGTGCGGGTTTCCTTTTGGCTAAAAAAGAAGTATTACAAGCCCCAAACAATAGGATAGTATTATATCAGGTCTAGGCCGAACCTCCGAGAATTGCTAAAGAAAGAGACGGTAATATTAGGGTCTGACATGACAAATATCATACTTCAAAGATAAAACCAATCGTAATTTTACGATTGAAAATGAAACCCACATTAGAAAATAGTAACGGCGAAAAAGAAAACAAAGTCTTGGCAAGGTTTGCAAAGGCTCTTGGTCATCCTACACGAATTGCCATCTTAAAACATTTGGAAAATCAATCCTGTTGTTTTACCGGCGATTTGGTCGAGGTACTCCCTTTGGCGCAATCGACTATTTCGCAACATTTAAAGGAACTAAAGAACGCTGGTTTGATTCAAGGAGAGCTGAATCCTCCGAAAATCAAATATTGCATCAACAAGGAAAATTGGGAAAAGGCAAAAGTCCTTTTTGAGGTTTTCTTTGAGGGTTGATTTTTACATCTCAATAGTATATGTGTGTTAAACCATTTAAAATGAAATTATGAGCATATCAATCAAGATTCTCGGAACAGGTTGTCCCAAATGTAAGCAGACCACTTCGGTAGTAGAAGAGGTCATTCAAGAAAACGGGATAGAAGCCACAATCGAAAAAATTGAGGACATCATGGAAATCATGAAATTCAAAGTCATATCGACCCCTGCATTGGTCATCAACGAAGAGATTACCATAAAAGGACGGGTACCTACAAAAAACGAAGTGTTGGAACTATTGAAAAAATAACGGAACGTTATGAACTACTCCATTAAGGGAACATCCAAAGTAACCGATGATGCCATTATCCATGTGAAGCAATCGGATATTGGCTTTGGAACGACCGAGAGAACATCGGAAACTTTGCCAAATCCGGCCGAATTGTTTTTGGGTTCTTTCGCGGCCTGTATACTGAAAAATGTAGAACGCTTTTCGGGCATGATGCGATTTGGTTACGAAAAAGCCGAACTCACAGTAAATGCCGAACGTCTTGAAAACCCGCCAAGAATGGATCATCTCACTTACAAGTTAACCATTTATACCCAAGACAAAAAATTGAATAGCGAACTGCTGAAAAAGAACATAGAAAAGTTCGGTACGATTTATAATACCGTAAAACAGGTTTGCGGAATATCCGGCAACATCGTTGTCCGTAAAAATGTTTGATTGGATCCAACATATAGCGGATTGGTTGGTTTATGATGTTTTGAACATGGAAGCCAAAAGTCATTTGGCCGAGGCCCTGAACTTCTTTATTTACGATAGTGCCAAGATTCTTATCCTGCTTTTTGTCGTCATCTTTTTTATGGGAATCGTTAATAGCTATTTCCCAATAGATAAGGTCAAGAACTACCTTTCGAGAAATAAATTATATGGTCTGGAATACCTGATGGCAAGTGTATTCGGGGTAGTAACCCCGTTCTGTTCGTGTTCATCGGTTCCTTTATTTATCGGTTTCGTAAGAGGTGGCATACCGCTTGGGGTAACCTTTGCTTTCTTGATTACCTCGCCTTTGGTCAATGAAGTGGCCATCGGTCTCTTCGTAGGTCTTTTCGGGATGAAAACCACGATACTTTATGTGGTCAGTGGTGTGCTTCTGGGAACGATTTCAGGGGTCATACTTCAAAAACTGAATCTGGAGCACTTGCTGACCCCTTGGGTAAAAGAGGTTCTCTCAAACGCCCAACGGGAACAGGATAAGTTCCAAGCCGAAAAACAGACCTTTACCAAGCGACTGCACGTTATCTGGCGCGAGGTCGTCAAAATATTGAAAGGTATCATACCCTATGTAATCGTTGGAATCGCGATCGGGGGATTGATGCACGGTTATATTCCCGAAGGCTTATTTGAGCAATACATGAACAAAGAGAATTTGTTCGCCGTGCCCATCGCTACGATACTGGCCATACCTATGTATTCCAACGCTTCGGGTATACTTCCCGTAGTTCAGGTCTTGGTGGCCAAAGGAATTCCGTTGGGAACCGCAATCGCCTTTATGATGGGCGTTGTCGGCCTTTCTTTGCCCGAGGCGATGTTGTTGAAAAAAGTAATGTCGATAAAACTCATAGGCATTTTCTTCGGTGTGGTAACCCTGTGTATCATTATTTCAGGATACATTTTTAATCTAATCTTGTAACATTAAAATCAAATTGATGAAACTATTGAAACTTTACGTTGCACTTCTGCTTATCGCATTAGTATCCCAAGATGGTCTCGCGCAAAAGTCTGGCAAGGTCTATACCGTCGGTGCCATGAACGAGATGGGAAAGAACAACTTTCAAACACAGGTCTGGTTGGACACCCTGCCAGACAAATCACATCTTTTCGGCATGGGCCCTTACGACCGAATGAAAGGGGAAATAATGGTCTTTGACGGAAAACCTTTTTATACTTCCGCTTTTGAGGAAGGAAAAGCCGTGATGGGTCAGAGTTGGGATATACGGTCCCCATTTTTTGTCTATTCGAATGTTTCGAATTGGCAGGCTTTTGAGCTTTCTGGAGATATTACAGCATTGGAGGATATCCAGAATAAGGTAGCGGCCATTGCAGAGAAAAACGGCTACGATACCAAAGAACCCTTCCCTTTTAAAATCATCGGGAACTTCGATGCTATCACCACTCATATTGTAACACCAAAAAGTCCCGATGTGGAAGGCTATCGAGCGGATATCAAGCAGCAGCTATTTACCTTCAACAATAGTAAGGGTTCGTTGTTGGGTTTTTACTCCGAAAAGCACCAGGGTATTTTTACGTCCTCGAAAAGTTACATCCATGTGCATTATCTAAGCGATGACCAAACTTTTATGGGGCATTTAGATAAAATCGATACGAATGTCAAATCACTTACTCTTTTCCTTCCTGTACAAAAAAGCTATAAAACAGGGCTACGAGTTAATGACACGGATTTCTCGAAAGGTAGGTTAGGAAACGTCCAAGAAGTGGAATTAAATGACTTGGCAAAGTTTCATGGTCATCTTTGCGATGGTCTAGTCGTTGGTCATTTGGCCTTACAGGAAGCACTTTTGCAACTCTACCCTGATGGCGTTATCGACCGTACCAATACCCGCATAGTCAGTAAGGCTTCTCCCTGTCTGACAGATACGGCGATATATCTTACTGGTGGCCGTTATCAATTCAATTCCTTTTATGTCTCCGAAGCAATCGAGGGATTGTTTACAGTACAACGTATCGATAATGACAAAACGGTATCCGTTGCAATGAACAGGGGCGTCAAACCGGAAGAGATTAACAAACTGGGGGCTAAAGCTATAAAAGGCGAGTTAAGTCCATGCGAGTTGGATGGCTTAAAGGCTATGGAGGATGAATTTTCCGAGAAGCTTTTACAGACCGATTCAAAAGATAATTTTACCGTTACCGAATTATCCGATTTCAAATGGAAACCTGTATTGAACAACTATTTTGTTAAGACCGATATTCTGAATAAGGCTACTGAGAGATGTTTGCGCTAATGTGTTATAAGAATTAGTCTCTGGGAAAATATTGCATCATAGATTTGTAATGATGTAGTTTTATAAAACGAACGTTTTATGGGACTTTTCAAAACGCTGATATGATATTGATTTTTCCACTAGGCGTTTTTCCTGGCGCTATTTTCCGCTTCATACCATGACATATGTATAGTGGTTGGTGAATGGTTTTGTATTTTCTTTTTTAGCTTCAATCGTCAAAGACGAATTGGTATCGCTGAAGCGGAGACCAGAAGTTGGATTACCCTCTGCACCCTCATAATCATAGCTTTAGTTGTCTTTAATACAAAAAAAGAAACCATAAAATCGTGAAAATATAGTTATACCATAGGCGTCATTAAATAGTTATTTTCGATATAATCAATTAATCCCTGGGCATATTCTATAACTCCCTTCCCAACTTCATGGATCCACGCCGCCTCACGTATTAGTACTTTTATTAAATACACGCGTTTCGGATTGTCTTTAATCGCCTCCAACGGATCATCTAGTTTAAGAAACATATTGGTCATTAAGCCTTCTTCACCTAAAGAAGCTTCCCATTCTTTCACCTGATTATGAAATTTGGTTTGATTTCGTTCCCCTAAACGATGGGACCAATAATCATAATAGCCGTTTATGGCATTTTTAAGTTCATGGTTCTTGATATATGAGAAAAACCCAGTACTTTTTAATTCGTCAATCGTAGCTGTATTTAAATTTTGGGATACTGACCGGTGTGACCATAAAAAAGCCAATCCAATGAATTCTTTATCATATTCCAATGGTACTTCATCCGCCCATATCTCACTTGGAATATGCTTAGGCATAAACAGCTCATCTGTGGTAGGATCGTAGATATCTTCCCCAATTTGCATTAAAACATATTGCAACGAATGATATCTAAAGTTATGGACTTTCAAGGCATCTTTCATCGTTTCCTGATCTTCCTTAAGATCTTCAACAAAATTCTCAAGGTAGAGTTTAACGGTCTTTTGTCTTTGGACGTCTTCATTGTGATTATCAATGCTCAAAGCAATCAAAATTCCAATTACAACAAGGATTATTTCGCCAATGGCATAAATGAGATATTTGCTGAATTTGTTTTCAGTCAGCAATTGTTGTCTGATCTTTCTAAAGAATTTCATTATTTATATACTTTATGGTTATTTCGTTCTTTAAGCTCTTATGTCCCTGAAGTCGGATTCTGTTTAAAACATAATGTATTATTCTTATTCTAAGCTATCCTATCTTTAGGGAAAGCTACAAATCTTAGCTATGTAATTTCAATTTTTAATTCAATTCCCTAACCCAATCCTTGATTTGATTTTGAAAATTTGAATCAAAATCATTTTTTTCAGTTTCACCCCATGGCACACATCTGTTTTCAACTTTATAAAATCCATGTTGTCCCTTTGGCATTGTTTTTACGGTGATGTTATTCGGAATTTTATTTTGAAAGATTTGATTTAAATGATCAATATTTTCTTTTGGATCTACATTGATGTCAAATTCTGCAAAAAGTAAAAGGGTAGGACATTTAATAGATTTCAAAACCTCATCGTTGTCATAGTCGAATATTAAATACAAATGTTTCGCAGCTCCAATAATGCCGGAGTTTTTACCGATATTATACGATTTATCCAGTCCTTTTTTCCTTTTTGCAATTTTCTTCTCAAGCTTATCACCTTCATATCCTTCACACTCAAATTGGAACTTATCATTACTATAAATTTGCTCCTTCACACCAATGGTAGGGCCTGCCAGGCAAATAATAAAGGCTACATCATCGTGTTCGGCCGCTACAATTTGCGCAATCCAACCTCCCTGGCTATGACCCGAGACACCAATGCGATTAGCATCTATTTCCGGTAAGGTTTTTAGATATTGTATTGCAGCATAAGCGTCATCGGCTCTTCCGTAAAAATCATTTTTCCTCCAATTCCCGGTTGAACCGCCTAAACCTCTTTTGTTGCAATACAAAACTGCATATCCTTGTTCTAAAAGAACATCTTCGATGTAGAATTTATGGGGTCCCCAAGCTTCATTTTCATATCCATCGAAAGCAAAATTTCCAGATCCTTGCTGAAAAACAACAACAGGTAGATTATCGCCAGAATTAGGTTTGACCAAAATTCCGGTTATCGTTTCATCTCCACTTTTGAATGAAACGTTTTCAGCTATTCTATCCTGACCGCTAACGGTTTGAATTGCAATGGTCAATGCCAGTATTATATAAATCGTTTTCATTTTATTACTTGATTTTAATAGTTGAATAACTCATTTTTTTCCACAAGTATTCCATTGGTCCTTGATTCCATGTCTTTAACCAAAAATAACTAGTGATAGATTGAAGGATAAAAAACAGGGAGGCTAGCAAGTATGTTTCGGGCTCAGAAATTTTTCCATACAACTGAAATAGATTCGTACAATGGTAAATAACAATTAGATAAAATACAGATTGACTCAAGTAATTAGTCAAAGCCGTTTTTCCAACGTACTTGAATCCTGACAATATCTTACGAATGAAGCCAACTCTGTATAGTTCTACAAATAAGGTGATATAAGCCAGGCTTTGAAACAACATCCCAACGATGATCGCAAATGGAACCCACAATAATGGCAAGTCCAACTCTAAATTTCCCGTCATTACCAAATGAAAATAATAACTTGCTGGAATTCCAAGAACGACACCTAAAATAACAAACCACCTTTTGAGTCGTTTTAATCCATTTTCAGCATTAAAAAAATGAATCTTTCCTAAAATCATTCCAATAAGCATATTGCCGAAAGTGAAGAATAAGGTCAATGGCATATCATTTAAAAAGTTAACCCAGGGAGATGTAATCCAATTGATTTTTAAATATTCCCAGTAGGAATTGGTTAACCCAAATTCAGTAATAAGTGCATAATCATAATCATAAACGGCCCATCCTAAGGCGCTATTACCAATAAATACTGCTCCCGTTAAGATCACATTAAATATTACGGCAAGAATAATTAATTTTTTAACGGACCAATTTCTCAGCAGCAATAAGAAGACGCCGCCAAAAGCATAGGACATGATGATATCTCCGTTCCAAAGCACAAAAGAATGTATACAGCCTATTAAAAAAAGAAGCCCCATTCTTTTTAAAAAGTAGCTATTAAAATTAATCACTTTTTCTTTAGATCTTGAGAATTGGATATAAAAACCAAAACCAAATAGCATAGAAAATATGGTGATGAATTTCTTTGATATTAAGAAATTGAATAAAAAGTGAATTGTTTCATCATAAACAGATTCTATTGGAGGATTTCCTCCAACTGGGATATTGGCAAATAAAACTCCTAAAAGAGCAAAGCCTCTTAGAGCATCTACAACTTCAATCCTGTTCGAGCTGTTTGTTGGTTTGAATAGTGCTTTCATATCGTTCAAATTTTAGTGTTTAACTTCTCGTAGTTAAGAATGTTACAACGAAACTATACGATATACAAGGACTAAAAAAATGAAGTATGTACTCGATACAGGATGTAGGACAAACCCATATTATTTTTACAATAATCAGGACAAAATGATTACCGATTACAGGATTCAGGACATCAACTCTCTCTATAATGACCCGGAGAATGTCCTAATTTTTTCTGGAAAGCAGCGTACATAGCAGAACGCGATTTAAACCCGGAATCACTTCCAATACCCTCAATTGAAAGCATGTTTTTTTCATCTGATTTAATTAATTGAAGTGCATTTTCTACTCTGTAATTGTTTACCCATTCATTAAAATTATACCCCATATTTTTATTAATACAGGATGAAATCAGTCTAGAGGACATATTGATTTCTTTGGCAAATGAATGTAATGTCAATTCTTCATTTAAATAGAATTGTTGATTCTCCATTTCTGAAATTATTCTTTTGCTGTTCTGTTCTGTACATGGATGATTTTCCTTTCTTTCATTTCTAACACCAATTTCTTTCTGAACGTTTTGAGGCACATGCTGAAAAAGATTTGGGTTTCTAAACGCTTTAAAGCTGAAGAAATAAAGAAATATGAAAACGAAGATCCAGGTTATACTTAAAAAATCTGAAGGTCCTGTTCCTCCCCTAATGATGTATGCCAATTCTAGGCCCCAAAGAAATATAATAGGGAATAATATAAAAATAAATTGCCAAAGCCAGTTAATTTGGAGCATTCCAAAGTCTGTAAACTCATTCTGGGCCATTTTCCTATATCGATACGTCTCTGCAATTGAAATTATGAATGCCGCAACTGTTATAACAAAAGCACAATACTGTGACGTCATGAATATGCTATTTGTAAGCTGAACTCCGACAACATTTCTGACTGAAGAATCTAATGCGAGGTGAAAAATAACGTTCAACGGGGTCAAACAAAAAATCAGGATAGCAATAAAATAGTTAGCCCTTAAATAATTCCTGTAGGCCGAAACTCGGTCGAGCTTCTCCAAAACGTAATTCAAAAACAAGGCAGGAAAAAATAATTTTACCTCAGGAATCCCAAAATAATCACCCACAAGGTAATTTCCGATGTAATTATACGGAAAGAATTCACTTGACAAGGCTTCAAAAACAAAGGCCAGTAAAAAAAAACCTAAAATTTTATTTGCGTTGCTTTTCGACTTTTTAGAGAATATATAGGTAAATCCCAGGAATATTCCTTGAATTACGATTACCCATATAATAACATTCGCTATTTGGTCCATGAGATAGCAAAAATTGAATATTGGTTGGTCATAATGAAGTACAACTTAGGGATATAGTTACCACTAACTATATTTCACTTTTAGCAGTAATTTAATCAAATTACTTTAAATACTACTTCTATATATTGGTTTATCTACACATAATACCTATAATAACCGTTTACAAACTATTATATCAAGGATGAGTTGTGAAAGGCCCAATACGACATTATAGAACTTCATAAGGAAGAGCAGCTTTTTATAGACTACTTCAAAAGAACTTCATTAAACAATAGATTCATAAAACGGCCGTTTTATAGAACAGCTTTTTACAAGTGTAAGCGATTTCTCTGATAGTCCCATTTGTGGTCTCTTTAAATAGTTTTGTTAATTCACCTTTTATGGGACACTTCTATAATACGAATTATCAAATAAAAGTTCTAAAAAACAATAAATTCAATGTGTGATTTCAAAGATTTTAGCGATATTTGAAATTAAATATGTTCATATAATATACGAGAGCAGTCCGGTGAGCACTTTAAAAAAGGTTATTGTAACTTTTTTTATATCAAATAGATACCTTTAAAGTATTGATCCTGTCCCGATCACATTACTCAAGAAACCACGCGCAGAGCGTGGTTTTGTATTTTCTGAATTCTACAAAAAATGCAATTTCATTTTACTTTTTTGTGCAAATTCATAGAAAATGGATGTCCGATTACCATTAATCCTAAAAATGTAACAGTACATCCCGTTATTAGCAGAATTAAGTATCTTAAACTAATATTAATATTAAATTAGCTAATTAATAGTCGACCCCATCTTTGCCTGTTATAAAGTATTGTTCCTGTCTTGTTTCCAATGGCAGTTCATAAAGTTGTGTTACAGAAATAAAAGTTACTGTAACGCCTCTGTTAAAAAATCCCCGCTTAGTGCTCGTTGCTACTGATAGTTATCTTAAGAATAGATAAGTCTGAATTATATTGATTTTTTTAAATGTTTTTAAGATTACATAGACTGTATTGTGATGCGAGGTAAAACCTTCAGATTGTAGGTGAAATCTCTATTTTAATATGCAAAAGAGTAGATAATTAATAAGTATCAATGAACTATATTTAAAGTAAAATTCGGCGACCTTTTTTATAGTATCAAAATTATATCTAAGTGTCCTTCAAATAAATCAACAATGACAATAAATTACTTGTTATATCATTCCATAAAACCTTTTGGCAAGAATAAAAAATCTATTCAATTGCGATGGTTATTAACGCTGTTTCTGATGGTTGGAATTTCTTATACAGGATTTTCACAAAAAACGAAAGGTGGTGGTGGCGGGACTACGAGTAATAAAGACGTTATTCTTCATTCCTGTGCTGAAGACATTGGTAATGGTCTTTACCGCGCCTATTTTGGGTACACCAACCCAACCAACAAAACCATTATAGTAAACCCGGAAGACAGTTATATTTTTTTAAGTGATAAGATTGATGAATCTCAATATGAAGGGATTCAAAAATTTCCTGGTATCAATACCTTTGAACCAGGTACACATGAAAAGGTAATCCCGGTTGTATTTGCCACTAACGGACATGCCAAGTGGACCGTAGTTTTTGATCGGTCCAATGAGGTCAAAATCAGGGCCGATTCCAGTACACCAACCTGTGAAGAAGATAGCTTTATTGTCCCGGTAATAGGTCCGGGAAATGGAAAAACCAACGGATTTATAACCCCTGAACTCATCTCTTTGGGTGCTGGCACTGCAGGAACTAACCCGTCAGATATCATTTATCAGATTAATCCGGCAAAAAAAGTTCTGATTCAAATAATTCCGTTTAATGGGCAAACACAGGCAGTTATTGATGCATTGGAAAATGTCTTTGGATTGGTTTATGATGCCAATCCTCAAAATTCGGACTTTATTATAAATCCGGCTACAATCATTTCAGAGGGATTGGCTGCTATTGATATCTTTTTTCCGATTGACAATATTCTTCCTCCCTCTCCTCCTAACCCTTCACAACCTGCGCTATCTGATTATTTTGATATCATCAAAACGGCACAGGCACTTTATACGCCTTTCACATCCGGTAAAATTGAGGAAACGGGTAAAGCCGTCACCCAGGGTGACAGCACACAAACCACTGATATTGTCCGCCAGTCGTTCCGCATCGTAACCGAAGAAGGAAGCCGACCCGTAGACGGCAGAGGAGTCAAAGTTGCCGTGATCTCCAATAGTTTCGACGCCGATGGCACTAATCTGGTTTTAGATGTGGGCAACGGCGATCTTCCCGGCACAGCTGGTGACGGTAACCCCAATGGATATGATATTCCGGTACAGGTCATTAAAGAGTATCCCTATACCTTTGGTCGAATCTCGGACGAAGGAAGGGCTATGCTACAAATTGTTCATGATATTGCTCCCGGGGCCAGTCTGGCATTCAGTACCGGGGTATTGTCGCCCAGGGATTTTGAATTGTCCGTACAAAATTTAAATTTTATTGCCAAGGCCGATATCATCGCCGATGATATCACCTTTCCGGGAGAACCTATGTTCGGATTAAGTAATATTGGACGAGCAATTCAGGAATTTACTGCTTCTGGCGAAAATTTTTATTTCACCTCTATTGGAAATTTTGCAGACAACGCCTACCAGGCCTTATTCCAGGCTTCCAGCAGCGTAAACATCCCCGAATTTGTAACGGATGCCAATGCTGTGGCGCATGTGTTTGGCATCAATGAGGAAGGTGAAGATATTTATCAAAGATTCAGGGTGAAAGCCGGTGAAACCTATATGATTGTTACACAATGGGCCGAACCCTTTGCTTCTCAGGACAACGGCGCGGGTGCAATCAACGATCTCGATTTTTGGGTGGTGGACGATCAGGAACGACTGCTCGTGGGGAATAATTACTTTAACAACACTAAAGATGCTATTGAGTATAGTACTTTTAAGGCAACTGCCGATGGTGAGGCTAATTTTATGATCACCAGTGCGAATGGCAATCCGGGAAGTTTAGCATTCAGGTATATCATCTTTGCTGCCAATAGTATGAAAGTGTTGGAGTATTTTGACGGTGCTCCAACCATCAGTGGGCATGCACTCACCCCGGAAGCCTTTGCCATTGGTGCTGTAGATTTTCGCAAAGCTTCAAGCCCCGTACCTCAGCCTTTTTCCTCCTATGCGGGCACCCTTATTGATGGCTCTTCACCACAAGCTGTACTGGCTTCCTATGATGGTGGAAATACCAATGTCCTTACTATAGGGCAGGATGATGTTGCAGGTGTTCCCGTCGATGGGGATGAGTACAAAAACTTTTTTGGAACTTCCGCTTCAGTAGTACATGCCGCGGCAGCCTTTGCTTTGATGAAATCTGTAATTCCCCCCTGGTATGGCCCTGGTAGTTCCCTGAATATATTGCAATTATTTAAGGATACCGCCGTTCCGGCCGGTAATACAAACCAGGTAGGTGCCGGACTCATCAACGCGGCTGAGGCTTTTAAGCAAATTGCAACACAAACTGCCGTTATAACCGATTTTACCACAGAAGAAGGTAAGGTAGTCAGTGCAGAAAACTTTGAACTTACCATCAATGGACTCTATTTTCCCGAAAATCCAAAACTGCTCTATGGTGATGAAGAACTGGAAATTACATCTGCAAGTGATACCCAAATAATAGCGCTGGTAGGTCCTTTTACCGGTAATGAACCTGTGACGGTTTTTACAAATTCAACCGTGCCATTGGGTACAGATGGAGGTAAATCTAACCCCATCTTATTATTGGACGACGGTAAATTGGCTATTAACGTCATTGCCAGTGATATTTCCATAGAATACGGACAAGCCTATGAGGAATTGTTTGATATTACGGTAGAGGGCCTTCCGGAAGATGTTACCTTTGAAAGCCTGGGGCTCCCTGAGATAATTTTTACCACACCGGCGGAACCTCCCTACCCAAAGGTTTTTAATTATAATATTTTTCCCTCTTTTGACCTGGAGAATGCTACCCCTGAGCAACTGGTTGCCTTGGAGGGCTTTGTGGTTAATTTTAAAAGCGGGTCATTTACGGTGACTCAGAAAAACCTTAAAATTATCCCGGAACCGGTGGTCACAACCTATGGTGAGGCAGTCAGCCTGGAATTGAATTATATCTACGACACTACCGGCATAGCCGATAATTCTGATTTTCTTGCGTATATAACCGATGCACATAATAGTACATTTTTTGAGGATAATACCCTGGCTTTAATCAATAGGTTTAATGCAGTGGTCAATACCGAAATTTTTGAAGAATTATCAGGTGGTAGTTGGATGGCTACAGAAAATACGATCAACAATCGCTTTAATGCAGTAGTCAATGAAATGGACCTGATAGATCTGGATGTACAGGATCTGGATAATTATATAGAAAACCGTTTTGTAGCTGTTGTAAACAGATTTAATGCCGTAGTTAATGGACAGGATTTGTTAACGGGTGAAGTGTTTTTTGAAAACAGGTTTAATGCCGTAGTAAATACTGGTGACCTGGGAGGAGCTGACGATGGAAATGATTATTCTCCGGTATTTGCAATTCTACATGAGGACGATGATTCCGAAACAGGGGGAAGCGTGTCCACATTCTATTCTGTAAACCTTATCACCGGGCTCGATGTAACTCCGGCACCAGAAGTTCATTATTCCTACCCCGGGGCTTTGTTTGCTCCTATCGGAAACAATTTTAATATAACCTATGATTCCAGTACCATTACCGTAAATCCGGCTATCCTTACGGTTGAAACGGGGGACTTGATCATCGATCAGGGATCCATCATAGACACCTCTCTGATTAGCACAACCATAGAGGGATATAAGTATGATGAAACGCAGGAAGATGTATTCCCCGAGGGTATCCCCTATTTATTTGAAGATGCCAATGGTGTTGCCTATACCCCCGGTGCAACCGGAGTCTTTTTTATTAAATTCATGGAACCACAAAATTATAAGATTCAATACAATAAAATTGGGGCGCTTTATGTAAATCCGTCCGGTAATAACCTCCGAAAAATTAGGACCTACCTGGATTGTGTGGAAGAAAATTTCAGTGATCCTGATGGGCTGTTTTATATTGCCCATTACCGCTATGAGAACCCAAATGAGGAGACCATTTATATTGCCGAAGGGCCGGAAAATCAATTAACCGGGCCCGCTCGATACATAGGGGAACTGCCCTTTATCTTTTTACCCGGGCAGGGTACCTTTTCAATCCGTTTTGACGGGAATACCCTGAAATGGGAACTTACCAGCAGAGATAGTACGCATAAGAGTTCAACCACTTCCAATGCCAATTCCAATTCCAATAAATGTAATTCGGGCATTGCAGGTACGAGCATTTCTTTCATATTGTACCCCAATCCGGTGAGCGGAGTGTTGTACATTGATCAGAATGTTTCGGAGGTGGTTACCCTGGATATCTTTGATATCTACGGAATTTTATACCTTAACACTTCCTTAGACGGTAGAAATAGCCCAATTACGCATGAAATAAATATGGCTGACTACCCTCAGGGAATCTATTTTATAAGGATCACTTCCAAGGACGATGTGAAGGTTTATTCCGTGCTTAAGACTAATTAAAGGTATCGATCTATGAATGTAAAATGTAATGGGAAATAAAACATTCTTTTTAGCCTGGATGGTCTATGCTGTATTGTTTTCGGCAAGTTCTGTTGTTTCCCAGGAATCTCAAATAGACAGTCTTAAAAAGATAGTTAAAGTGGGACTCCGGGATACCACCCAGGTAGTCAATCTGAACGCCCTGAGTGTTGCCATCCTACAGGATGAGGATATTTCAGGATCCCTGATCGTGTCCGGGCAGGCGGGAGAACTTGCTGATGAGTTGGGATATTTAAGAGGGAAGGCTTATGCGGAGAAAAATTTGGGGATGGCATATTATTACCAGGGGGATTATATGCAGGTACTGGACCACTGGACAAAATCCCTTGATATTTTTGAATCCATTGAAGATAGCCAGGGAATAGCCAACCTGGCCAATAATCTAGGAGCGGTTTATTACAGCCAGGGGAGTAATTCTAAGGCTATCGATTATTATCTGAGATCTTTGAGTATTGCCGAAAAAATACAGGACACCTTGCGTATTGCTTCAGCTTTGCTAAACATTGGCGGGGTCTATGGGGACACTTCAAAGGATTATGATAAAGCCTTGGCCTCTTTCAGTCAGATACCTCCGTATTTACCTGCTTTGAAAGATCCTCAGATTACTACCTCCTATTTAATGGGTGTAGGTGAAATCTACCTGCTGCAGGGAAAGTATGATGATGCTTTGAAATTCTACCGGGATGCCCTTCCCTTAACCATAAATACCGCTTATGAATCTAATAATCTCACAAAGCTGGGCATTGTTGAATTTAAAAAAGGTGATATAGCAGAAGCTATTGGATATCTGGACCAGGCCTACCAAACAGCAAAAGAGAACAGCCAACAATTGCAAATGGTACAGGCCTTAACCGAATTGGGTAAAGTGTATCAAGATACCAACTTTTCAAAAGCCCTCCAATCGTTCAAAGAAGCGGAATCTTTGGCAAATGAAATGGACCTGAAATTTGAGTTAAAGGATATTTATGAAGGCTTATCTAAGGCCTATGCCAATCAAAGAGATTATGATAATGCCTATAAATACCAAACACGGCTAATTACCACAAAAGACTCCATTTTTAATGTGGAAACCGATGATAAGATACGAGGCCTGCAATTCGATTTTGACCTTGAAAAGAAAGAAGATGAAATTGGATTGTTAGAGCAGGAAGCGCAAATTGCAGAATTACAGGCTAAGCGCCAAAAATATGTGATCTATGGGTCCATTTTATCCCTGATTTTGGTCTTTGTTATTGCGATAGGGTCCTACAAGCGATACCGCTATGTCAAGAAAACCAATAAGATCATTGAAGAAGAGAAAAACAGATCGGAGAACCTGTTGCTCAACATCCTACCCGATGAGACCGCCCTGGAACTAAAACAGTTCGGTAAGGTAAAGGCCAAAAAATTTGAATCGGTTACCGTTATGTTTACTGATTTTAAAGGCTTTACCAGTTATTCCCAAAATCTCTCCCCGGAATTACTGGTCAAAACCGTGGATTATTATTTTTCGAAGTTTGATGACATCATGGAAAAATACGACCTTGAAAAAATCAAAACGATAGGCGACGCTTATATGTGCGCAGGTGGATTGCCTTTTCCAACCAAAGACCATCCCTTTAAAATGGTACAGGCCGCTTTTGAAATTGCCAGGGTGATGGAAGAAACGAAACTCAACCCCCCCAAGGATATTGTTCCTTTTGAAGTTCGTATTGGCATCAATACAGGAGCCATTGTCGCCGGAGTGGTTGGGACCAGGAAATTTGCCTATGACATCTGGGGCGATACGGTGAACGTGGCTGCCCGTATGGAGTCTTTATCCGAACCTGGAAAAGTAAATGTTTCACAAAGTACCTATTTGCTCATCAGGGATAGTTATGCCTGTGAACATCGGGGGCAAATACATGTCAAAAACAAGGGTATGATGGACATGTATTTTGTGAATGGCCCCAAAAAAGAGCACATGACCAAGATTGAAAAGGAAAATACACTAAATATATGATGCAACAATATCAAGCCTTGCTTCCTTATTGAGCAGCAGGCAAACGTTTTTTTGGCAATTTTCAGTGCGCGGGGGATACAAAATTCCGAATTTTTATAACTTTTTCCTATTACCCGGGATTACAATGCCAATAATACAGTTTACCTGTTAATTGCTTTGAAGAAAACCTGGTGTTAAACTTCGCAAACCATAGCGGACTCTCCCCCGTAAGCCGGCTTTTACAATATGATTAAATGTACTAATGGGAAGTTTTTTTATTATCTCATGTGATAATTCAACTTTCTTCCCGGGGCCCCGAAGCCTGAATTGGGTAGCCTGCGTAGGGCCATACATCAAATGCAGCCAAAGTTTGGGGCGAAGGAAAAAGTATTCATATAAAGGCGGGTCGCAACCTATAATTGCTGCCATGCCATTCATATACCCGTGGTAATCCACCAAACTGCGGATGCGTTCCGCATTTTCTTCAAATTGTTCTCGATATACAGCAAAATCTTTCTCTGCTACTGTATCCATTTCCGCCGGATCCGGTAATTTCATATCGCCATTAAAAATTAAGGCACAATAGCGCGATTGTATTTCCATTATGGGAAACTGACTTCCAAATCCGGGCCTCGCCCACCCTATCCAGGCTATTCGATCACCATATTCAGGATGAAACATATGTTTATACATCTTCCGGGGATCACAGGTTTTAAGCCCTTCCGGCATAAAGTCTACTTTATTCTGGTAGCCGGTACTAAAAACCACGGCGTCAATATCCTCTAATGCGGTACCATCTGCGGCGATTAACTTACGCCCACCTTCTTCCACTTTGGTGATTTCTCCAACTACCTTACAACCATAATGCGCAATGGCTTTGGGTAAAGCGAGTGTTTTAGTACCGAATATTCCCCAGATACCTCGTTTAACAGTAATTTTGGCATTGAGGTCTGCAAGGGCATCAAAAACCGGATCCATCCTGGCCCTTTCCAGTTTAAGCACAAAAGGACTTAAATATTTTCCATAGTCGCGAGGCAGGTCCCAAATTCCCCGGTGTGTTGAAACATCTGCCGCATGACCGCCCCTGCGTCTTGGAACCACCCATCCTGTAGACTCACGGAGGCTTACATAGCATTGTTCCGCCACCTGTGAGATTTCAAAGGCCACATCAGACCCGGACTCACCACCACCTACTACAAGCACTCGCTTACCTTTAAAATCGTTTGCATTTTTATAATCCCTGGAATGCGAATAAGATACTTTGGTAAGCTCCCTTTGCCAATCCGGATATTTGGGAACGTTGTTATTGCCTATTGCCAAAATAAGGCGTTTGGTCTCCAAAAGTTCCCCGGATGCGAGACGAATCTGCCAGTGGTCTTCTTCAATTGAAACTACTTCGGCTACTTTGCTACTATAGCGTATGTGTTCTTTCACCCCAAAATGGCCTGCATAGGAATTCCAGTAACCAACAGCTTCATCTTTGCTCCAAAAGTGATGATCCATGCCCTCACCTACCCAGAAATCTGAAAACATGCTAAAAGTTACAGATGATGTCAGGATAAGATTGTCATACCCATTGGCAAAAACACCCCCAAGGGTATCAGACTGTTCTAAACACAGCACATTTTTAATTCCTTTTTCAAGTAGTTCTTTAACAGCAACTATACCTCCGGGCCCTGCCCCGATTACTATACAACTATACATTTTTTTATAGTATTATATTTTCGATTATTAAATCGGCCAATTCAAACAAAGGTAAAATATCATCATCAATATCCTGCTTTCGAATAGTTTCATGTACATGCCCATAGCTAAGATCGGGAGGCAGGACTTCAATTATTACGGTGTAAAGAAGTGGTCCGCCGGAAGAGGTATGTACCTTAATTGTCGAGATTAATGCTATACTATGTTCTTCATCAGTTATGAAGTCATTTTTTATCCAATCCGGTATTCTCACAGGAACAGCGCCAATAATTTCCTTCTTATAATCAATTTTGGATTTTTGCAGGGTTTTTCCCAGCAACCCTCCTGCCAGGATAGTTTTGTGGACGGTTTTAATGGGTTGGTGATCCGTGTTATAAAACTTAACCACTCCCACAGTTCTTGAAATATCCTTTTTATCCCTGAGATGAACAATCCTTATTTCATCATCCTGGCGAATAATTTCACATGATATGGGGCCATAAAGTTTCTCAAGGGTAGAGGTATGCAAATTAGTAGTATTCATCAAAATTGGTGTGCTGTTTTAAGTTAATCGTTTTATACCTCTTTTTTTTAACCATCTTAGAGAATGGGCTTCCTACCCGATGAAATTGCCGACTAAAATACACAAAAATTAGGAATGGCTTATATAACTATACAGGAGTTTTTGGCCATTTAACAACCCATTTGATTATCGGGAGCTATCCCTGACGTAGCACTTATTTTTAGTATACAAAGGCAAATCTCACAGGCTTGTGCGAATCTTCTCCCAAGACTTTTAAAGAGCCTCTCTTTTTGTGGTTATCACTCGCCGGTATGAATAAATTTTGTAAATTCCGCTAAACATAATTCATAAAGACCAACCACAATTATTTTCCAGCCAACTATGCCAAAAACTATAATGTACGCTCGCCCAAAAGAAGTAGTCCTTTTTTTTAGTTTCCTTTTAATAGCCATTGCACCTCTTTTGGCGCAGAAACAATTAGGGAAGCCTTTTATTACCAATTACAGTTATCAGGACTATGATGGTAACCCCGTTAACTGGTGGGCTCTGGAGGATAAAGACGGGATGATGTATTTTGCCAATTCGACGAGTGTACTGCAGTATGACGGGGTAAACTGGAATATAATTGATGGAAATGCCGGGGCAAGATGCATGGTAAAAGATCCTGACGGAACTATTTATGTAGGTGGTGGAGGTGACATTGGTTACTTAAGTCCTAATAAAACAGGAAAAATAGAATACATATCCCTTCTGGACAAGGTCCCGGAAGAGCATAAAGATTTCAATGAAGTCTGGGAAGTAGATTATTATAAGGGCCGAGTCATTTTTAGGTCAGAGTTTAAATTATTCTGTTGGGATGGTGAAAAAATGAAGGTCATTGTATCCGAAAATGGATATCATGTAGGCAATATTGTACATGATACTTATTATCTGCGAATATGGGGGGTGGGGCTAACCAAATTACTGGACGATGACACCTTTGAATTAGTGCCGGGCGGGGAACGTTTTGCAGACGAAAGGGTTTATGTGATTTTACCATATGATGATAGCCAAATTTTGATAGGAACCAGAACTCAGGGGTTCTTCTTATATGACGGAAAAGAATTTAAGCCTTTTAAAACAGAGATTAATGATTTGCTTAACGATAACATATATCTACCAGGTGTTGCTTTAGAAGACGGAAGGTTTGTTATTAATTCCTTTAGTAATGGCGCCTATTTAATGGACCATGACGGAAAACTCATTCAGGAATATACTGTTAA
>Ga0316188_10000180_pt1 | contig 23179 bp, 18 predicted proteins | sample Phiworburrow1_MG_FD_204933 | JGI IMG/M metagenome (GOLD analysis project Ga0316188, IMG submission 204933) | Coastal sediment microbial communities from Maine, United States - Phippsburg worm burrow 1 | ecosystem: Environmental > Aquatic > Marine > Coastal > Sediment | place: USA: Maine... | reverse complement strand
CAACACAATTTAGAAACCAATCACGATTTACAAACTTACTTCAATATTAAATTAGAAGAAATTTTAGCTAAATACAACAAATCTTTAATGGGTTGGGAAGAAATTATGACCGATAAAATGCCAACTTCAGCATTAATTCATTCTTGGAAAGGCGCAAATGAAGGCGCTGAATTGGGAAGTTCTTTAATGATAGCAGCTAAAAGAGGGTATTATACAGTGCTTTCAAATGGTTTTTATATAGATTTAATGCAGCCTGTGAGCGAACATTATTTGGTAGATCCTTTACCTCAAAATAACAATTTAACGACAGAAGAAAAAGCGCGAATTTTAGGTGGTGAAGCTACTATGTGGAGTGAGTTGGTAACGCCTTTAAATATTGATTCTAGATTGTGGCCTAGAACAGCTGCCATTGCAGAACGTTTATGGTCTGATGCATCTGTTACTGATATTGAAAGTATGTATAAACGTATGGAATATGTGAGTTTTAAATTGGAAGAATTAGGAATTACTCATATTAGAAATAGAGATGTAATTTTAAGAAATATCACCAACAATCAGCATACCGAGTCTTTAGAAACCTTAACAAAAATATGTGAGCCTGTAAAAATTTATACACGTAATGAAAAGGGTACAGAGTATAAAACGTTTTCACCATTTACATTGTTTGCAGATGCTTGTACAGCTGATGCGGCAGATAGTTTTGTATTTAAGAAAGCAGTCGATAATTTTATTGAAAATCAAAATGAAACCAACACCAATAATTTGTTTGTGTTTTTTGATGCGTGGATTTCAAATTATGAAGCTTTTAAATTGTTAAATAAAAACCCGATTTTAAATTCAATCGCTCCTTTATACAACAACTTAGCTATGGTTTCAAAAGATTTTAAAAATGCATTTGAACAAAATAAAGTGAGTAAAGAACAGCTTCAAAATATAAGCAAGTTATTGCAAATTTTAGAAGCACCTGTTGTTGATGTTGAATTGGCAGTATATACAGACTTCCAAAAATTATACAATTTATTGGTTGAAAAAACGCCAATGAAGTAGCCCAAAAAAGTAAAAATTTAAAACAATAATTGTTTAAAAAAAAACAGCATTATTAAATTTTAAAATGAAACAATTATGTTATTAATTGCAGATAGCGGTTCCACAAAATGTGATTGGGTGTTGTTCAAAAATAAAGAACAAGAGCCTATCAAGATTAGAACAAAAGGGTTAAACCCATCTATTTTAAATAAAGAAAAAATTGAAGAAATTTTAATGAATAGTGCATCATTACTTCAATATAAAAACGAAATAAAATCTATTTATTTTTTTGGAGCAGGTTGTAATACTTCTAACACAATTGAATTAATTGAAACCATATTTTCAAACATTTTTCCAAAAGCAACTTCGGTGGTGAAAGAAGATACGATGGCAGCAGTTTGGGCGACAACCAATAAACCTGCCGTGGTTTGTATTTTAGGAACAGGCTCTAATTGTTGTTATTACGATGGTGAAAACATTCGGCTAAAAGTACCTGCTATGGGATATTTATTAATGGATGAAGCCAGTGGAAATTACTTTGGGAAAGAATTGTTAAAAAGTTATTATTACAATCAAATGTCTGCTGAATTGAAAGCTGCTTTTGAAAACGATTTTTGTTTAGATGAAAATGTAGTCATTCAAAATCTATATCAATCCAATACGCCTAATCAATATTTAGCTGAATTTGCAAAGTTCTTATTTCAGCATAAAAACGATGCTTTGATTGACAAAATAATTAGAGAAGGCATTGCTAAATTTATAGACAATAACATTTTACAGTTTAAGGAAGAATTAAAAACTGTACCATTGTTTTTTGTGGGTTCTATTGCTTTTTATGCGCAAGATTATATTATGAAGGCATTAAAAGAAAGAGGTTTAAGAGCTTCACGTTTTGTGAAACACCCAATTGATAATGTAATTCATAAAATAAAAGAAGCTAATTTTTTAGATTAATTAGTTTAAATTGTTGTTTTTAGTGGTTGAAATTTGATTGTATATGGTTCAAAAAATCTTAAAATACGGCTTCATAATAATATTTATTTTAGTTACTTCTTGTAATAAACCAACCAATATAATTCAGCCTTTAAATAATAACACACTGTTTACATTGGTTGATAACCAGACAACCAAAATTCATTTCCAAAATAAAATTACCGAAACACTCTATTTTAATTTTATAAACTACCCTTATATTTACAATGGTGGCGGTGTTGCTGTTGGTGATATTAACAATGATGGTTTGGAAGATTTGTATTTTACCGCCAACCAAGGGCCCAATAAATTGTATTTAAATAAAGGTAATCTTCAATTTGAAGATATTACTGAAAAAGCGAATGTTACCGATGAACAGGGCTGGTCAACGGGTGTAACTATGGTTGATATTAACAATGACGGATTTTTAGATATCTATGTATGTAAATCAGGTTCGTTAGAAAGCCATGAACTTCGAAAAAATAAGCTATATATCAATCAACAAAACAATACTTTTAAAGAAAGTGCTGCGGAATATGGTCTTGACCATGTTGGGTTTTCAGTGCAAGCTTACTTCTTTGATTTTGATTTGGATAACGACTTGGATTTGTATTTGGTAAATCACAGAGATGATTTTCAAAACAACACATTTATAAATCCTGAAATGCAACAAGATATTCAAGATTACAGTTCAGACCAATTGTTTAGAAATGATAGCGGAAGATTTGAAAATATAACCAAACAAGCTGGTGTTGCCAATAAAGCTTGGGGTTTAAGTGCTTCAATTGGAGATTTTAACAACGATAACCTCCCAGATATTTATGTGGCAAACGACTTTTTAGAACCTGATTTTTTGTACATCAATCAAGGAAATGGGACTTTTAAAGATGAAATTTCAACCTATTTTAAACATATTTCATACAACAGTATGGGGTCTGATTTTGCCGATATTAACAACGATTTAAATCCCGATTTGTTGGTGTTGGATATGATGGCAGAGGATCATATTCGTGGAAAGGAAAATATGGCAACAATGAGCACTGATAACTTTTGGTCCTTAGTAAATGCTGGTTATCATCATCAGTATATGTCCAATATGTTGCAATTAAACAATGGAAACGAGACTTTTAGTGAAATTGGACAACTGGCTGGGATTGCAAAAACCGATTGGAGTTGGGCACCTTTAATTGCCGATTTTGATAATGATGGTTTTAACGATTTGTTTGTAACCAATGGCATAGCACATGATTTGTCGAATCAGGATTTTAGAAATCAGATGAAAACAAACATTCAAAATCGTAAAAAAGTATCGTTGGACGAAGCCATAAATATGATGCCTTCGAGCAAATTAAGCAATTATAGTTTTCAAAACAATCAGGATTTAACCTTTTCTAATACCACTGAAAATTGGGGTTTAGATGCAGCAATTAATTCGAACGGAGCGGTTTATGCTGACTTAGACAATGATGGAGATTTGGATTTGATTGTAAATAATATGGCTGAAGAAGCTTCAATTTATCAAAACAACGCCAACAATAATTTTATTTCTTTTTCATTTGAAGGTTCAGAAAATAATAAAAATGGTATTGGAGCTAAAGTGATTGTTTTTGCAGGAGATTTAAAACAATTTAAAGAGTTGTATGTAAGCCGAGGTTTTCAATCGGCAGTTTCAAACAAGCTAAATTTCGGATTGGGTAATCAATCTAAAATTGACAGTGTTCAGGTAGTTTGGCCAAATGGATATCAACAAAAAATAACAGCTATTTCAATCAATCAAAATCACTCGTTGAATTATAAAAATGCAACAATAAAAGCTGAAAAATTTGAACAAAAAAGCGCTCTGTTTGAAGAAGTATTTCCAGAAGATTTGGGAATCAATTTTCAACAAAAAGAAAATAAATTCAACGATTTTGATTTGCAGTTGTTATTGCCTCAAAAGCAATCGGAAGTAAGTACACCTTTGGCAGTTGGGGATGTAAATAATGATGGCTTGGATGATTTTTTTGTTGGAAATGCGACAGGTTCTGCTGCCGCATTGTACATTCAAAATAGCAACGGAACGTTTAAAAATTCCAATCTTAAATTGTTTGAATTGGATAAATTATTTGAAGATACAGATGCTGAATTTTTGGATGTTGACAACGACAACGATTTAGATTTGTACGTTGCTTCTGGTGGTTATGAAATGAAAGAGAACAGCGAACGTTTACAAGATAGATTGTATTTAAACGATGGAAATGGCAGTTTTAGTAAAGCAACTAATTTACCAAAAATGCTTACAAATTCTAAAGGCATTGCTTCGTGTGATTATGACAATGATGGCGATATGGATATTTTTGTTGGTGGAAGCGTCATTCACGGAAAATACCCTTTGTCAAATAATTCTAACTTATTGGAAAATGTCAACGGAAAATTTGTAGATGTAACTTCTGAAAAAATAAACGATTTATCTGATTTAAAAATGGTAAACGATGCTATTTTTTCAGATTATGATAACGATGGCGATAAAGATTTAATTGTGGTTGGCGAATGGATGCCCGTTGTAATATTTGAAAATGTTGGTGCTAAATTTATTAAAAAAGAATTACCTGTATTTAAAAATTCAAACGGTTGGGTTCAAAGTATTACAGAATCCGATTTTGATAATGATGGTTTTAAAGAGTACGTTATTGGCAACTGGGGAACAAATAACAAGTTTCACCCATCAAAAGATAAACCGTTACATATTTATGCCGATTATTTAGATGGCAACGCAACTTTTGATGTGGTATTGAGTAAAGTGTCAAAAACCGGCGATTTATTGCCAGTCCGTGGTAAAGAATGTTCTTCCCAACAAGTTCCGGTTTTAAATGAAAAAGTGAAATCGTTTAAAGAATTTGCGTCATTAACGTTACCCGATATTTATGGTGAAAAAGCATTGAACAATGCAACACATTTTACCGCGCATAATTTTAGTTCTTTCATTTTAAAATACACCAAAAACAAACAGTTTGAAATTGATGAATTGCCAATTCAGGCACAATTTAGTCCAACATTAAGTTCGGTTGTTTTTGATTTTAACAACGATGGCTATTTGGATGTTTTTGGCGTTGGAAATGTGTATGATGCAGAGGTTGAAACCATTCGTTACGATGCTTCAAAAGGAACTATTTTATTAGGCACTAATGAAGGGAATTTTAATTTTCTAAATGATTCAAGTTATTTCAATAACAATGAAGCAAAGGCTATTTCAAAAATAGTTATTGGAAATAAGCCTCATTTTATTATTTTAAACAAAAATAACACACTTAAAATCTTAAAATTAAAATAATAGAAGCTCCTATTCGTTTTAAAATTATCTTAACTATTTTTGTAGCTGTGAATGCAACTGTTTTCATAGTAAAAAAACATAAAATTGAAAAAGATATTTCTTCTAATTATATTAATCACAACATCAATAGTAGCACAAGAACGTTATGCAATTAGCGGAATTGTTAAAGATGCACGCAATGGTGAAACCTTATTTGGCGCTTCCGTTTATTTAAAAGCAACAAGTATTGGAGTGCTAACAAATGAATATGGTTTCTATTCTATATCAGCACCAAAAGGAACCTATACGTTGGTAATTTCTTATTTAGGATACGACAATGTTATTAATGAAATTGAATTAAAGAGCGATCAAAAACTAGATTTTGAATTAACTGAAAATTCAACCCAATTAAAAGAAGTGCTTATTACTTCCTCAGAATCTGAAGAAGTAAGCATTAAAAAACCACAAATGAGTGTTTTAAAATTAAGTACTACAACTATAAAACAAGTGCCAGTAGTTTTGGGTGAAGTAGATATTTTAAAAACGATATTAATGCTTCCCGGAGTTACCAATAATGGCGAAGGTTCTAGTGGGTTTAATGTTCGTGGAGGCGCTGTTGACCAAAATTTAGTATTGTTAGATGAAGCCATTATATACAATACTTCACATTTGTTTGGTTTTTTCTCGGTCTTTAATGCCGATGCTATAAAAGATATTAAATTGTACAAAGGAGGTATTCCGGCAAAATTTGGAGGTAGGGTTTCTTCAGTTTTGGATGTTCGTCAAAAAGATGGAAATAGTAAAGAATTTAAACTGTCAGGAGGTGTTGGTTTGATATCAAGTCGTTTGGCTGTTGAAGCGCCACTTTTTAAAGAAAAAGGTTCGTTCATTATTGCAGGCCGTGGTTCATATGCCCATTTGTTTTTGAAAGCTGCTAATGAAGACTATAGTGTAAATTTTTACGATTTAAACTTAAAAGGAAACTATAGTTTAAATGACAATAACAAATTATACCTGTCCGGATATTTTGGAAGAGATGATATGAATTTCACCGATAGTTTTGAAAATTCGTACGGAAACTTATCAGGAAATTTGCGTTGGAATCACATTTTTAATGATAAATTATTTTCAAATTTATCATTGATTTATAGCAAGTACGATTATGAATTTGTCATCAATATATTTGAATTTAACTGGACTTCATCCATTGAAAATTATAATTTAAAATACGATTTCAGCTATTATGCAAACGAAGCTATTAAAATAAGTTTTGGAGCAAATGTAATTTCATACAATTTTAATCCAGGTGAAATAATTCCAACTTCCGAAACTTCTTCAGTAAATTATTTAATATTAGACCAAAAAAGAGCCTTCGAATCTAGTATTTACCTAAGTGCTGAACATAAATTGACCGATAAACTTTCAGCCGAATATGGATTGCGTTGGAGCTATTTTAACCGACTTGGCGGACAAACATTGGCAAATTATGTAAACAATCAACCAGTGGTTTATAATGAGAAACTTGGCGTTTATGAAACTGGTGAGATTATAAGTGAAACAGCTTATGGTAAAAGTGAAAGCATTGCAACATTTAACAATTTTGAACCGCGTTTGGCATTAGCGTACGAACTAAACGAATCTTCTTCAGTTAAAGCAGGTTTTTCAAGAACCGCACAATACATTCATTTACTGTCAAATACTACAAATGTTACCCCGTTAGATGTTTGGACCCCGAGCGGAAAGTACATCAAACCTCAATTATCAAACCAGTATGCAGTGGGGTTTTTCAAAAATTTTAAAGACAACCTTTTTTCAATGGAAGTAGAGGCTTATTATAAAACCATTGAGAATAGAATAGATTATATTGACGGGGCTAATTTAATTGCGAATAACTATATAGAAGGTGAAATTTTAAATGGTGAATCACAAGCTTACGGATTGGAATTTTTGCTGCGGAAAACAGTTGGAAAATTAACAGGTTGGTTTGCTTATACCTTGTCAAAAACAGAACAAAGAACGTTGGGAGGCAGTGCAGGAGGTCCTGGAATTAATAAAGGGAATTGGTACAATTCATCATATGATAGAGTACATGATTTTTCAATGACAGCGGCGTATAATCTTACTGAAAAATGGACTTTTGGTGCTAATTTTGTTTTTCAAACAGGAAGACCAGTAACCTATCCAAACGGACAATATGTATATGAGGGTTTGTCAATTGCGAGTTATTCCGACAGAAATTCAAACAGACTGCCATCGTATAACAGACTAGATGTTTCTGCAACTTATGTGCCTAATAAAAGACCCGAGAAGCAATGGAAAGGAGAGTGGGTTTTTGGAATTTACAATGTGTACAATCGTAAAAATGCCGCTTCAATTTCTTTTGGTCAAAATATAGAAACAGGCGCAAATGAAGCAACAAGAACAGCTATTTTTGGAATTGTGCCATCAGCAACCTATAATTTTAAATTTTAAGAAAATGAGTAAATATTTTAAAAATAGTGTATTGCTTATTTATCTTATTTTAACCGCTTGTACGGATGTTATTGACGTTGAGGTTCCTGTTGCTCCAGAGCGATTGGTAATTGAAGCCTCATTAGCTTGGGAATTAGGAACATCAGGAAATGTGCAAACCATAAAGTTAAGTACATCAACTCCTTATTTTGAAAGCGATAAAGAAAAAATGGTAACAGGAGCTTTTGTGAAGGTTACAAACAATGTTACAGGAGCTGTTTTTGTTTTTGATGATCAAAATAATGGAGATTATATAACAAACAATTTTGTGCCTGTCATCAATCAATCATTCACTTTGGAGGTTATGTACAACAATGAAATTTATTCAGCCATTGAAACTTTAATGCCTGTTGTGCCAATTGATGAAGTAAACCAATCTAAAGATCAGGGATTTGATAAAGATGCTTTGGAGGTAAACGTTTTGTTTACAGATCCTGTTGGTATTGAAAATTATTATTTGCTTAAATTTAAACAGCAAGGTGATTTTTTACCTGACTTGTTTGATTTTTCTGATGAATTTACAGATGGAAATCAAATAGCTATTTTTCATGAAAATGAAGATTTTGAAGTTGGAGATACAGTAGCTATTGATTTGTATGGAGTTTCAAAACAGTACTATAATTATATCAGATTGTTAATTGAACAATCGTCGGAAGGTGGTCCTTTTGCTACCATTCCTGCACAATTAAAAGGAAATTGTATCAATATTACAGATCCTGACAATGTAGCTTTTGGTTATTTTAGACTGACACAGGTTTCTAAAGAATCATATACTTTTAAGTAAGTTTATTTAGTTGGAAAGTTCGAAGTTATAAGGGTTTTATAATAGGTACGAGGTTAAATATTAGATATTTTTAAACCGACAACTGCAATAGCTAACAATAAATTAGAAAACAAGGGGAGTTTACATAAAAACTTTGGTTGTGTCATAAATCAGCTACCCTTAGGAAATCAACTAAATATAGAAAAATCAAACTTCTAATATTTAATATCCTAAATCCTAAATCTATTCTCTTTTTTCTAAAATCAAAAAGCGTAAACCAATAGAACTTCCTATATTTGTAAACAAGATATTTAATACTTAAAATATAATTTGAAAGGAATTGTTACAAAATCTACAGGAAGTTGGTATACTGTTTACTATGAAAATGGTGAAAGAGTAGATTGCCGTTTAAAAGGAAAATTCAGAATGAAAGGTATTAAAAGTACCAACCCTGTGTCAGTTGGAGATCATGTAATTTTTGAATTTGAAGCAGGAAAAGAAACGGGTGTAATCAATACAATTTTAGATAGAAAAAATTACATCATTCGAAAATCTGTAAACCTATCAAAACAAACCCATATAATTGCTTCCAATATCGACATTGCTTTTTTGGTAGTGACAATTGATAATCCACCAACATTTACGGGATTTATCGATCGTTTTTTAGCCAGTGCTGAAGCATATGCTATTAAAACCATCATACTTTTCAATAAATTAGATATTTATAATGATGATGAATTGGAAAAACTCGCCATATTAGAAGATACATACACAAATATTGGTTATGAGTGTATTGCCATTTCAGCAACAAAAAATATTAGCATTGATGAAGTCAAAGCATTAATGAAAGATAAAACCACCATGTTTTCAGGACATTCAGGTGTTGGAAAATCCACTTTAATTAATGCATTGGAACCTTCATTAAATTTAAAAACCAAAGAAGTTTCAAAACAACACAAACAAGGAATGCATACAACTACTTTTGCTGAAATGTTTGAACTCAGTTTTGGAGGTTTTATTATTGATACACCTGGTATAAAAGGTTTTGGTGTAGTAGATTTTAAACCTGAAGAAATCACCGACTATTTTCCTGAATTTTTTAAGATAAAATCAAAATGTAAATTCAACAATTGTTTGCATATCAACGAACCAAAATGTGCCATAAAAGAAGCTGTTGAAGCCGGTGAAATTGCAGTATCTCGCTATAATAGTTATGTGCAAATGGTTGAAGGAGATGAAGAACATTACAGGGTTGATATTTATACTTAGTTATTAAGTCGAAGCCGAAGTCTCCAACCAAGAACCAACATTCAAAAAAAATATGAAATCCGTAATTCAAAGAGTTTCAAAAGCTTCTGTAACAATTGAAGGTAAGGTTGTAAGTGAAATAAAAAATGGCTTACTTATTTTATTGGGAATTGAACCCGCTGATTGTGAAGAAGATATTGAATGGCTTTCAAAAAAAATTGCCAATCTTCGTATTTTCAATGATGAAAAAGGTGTTATGAATAATTCTTTAATTGATGAAAAAGGAGATGCCATAATTGTAAGTCAGTTTACTTTACACGCAAACACAAAAAAAGGCAACAGACCTTCTTATATCAATGCAGCAAAACCAGAAATTGCCATTCCTTTATACGAGCAGTTTATTGCAAATTTTGAAATACAAATCAATAAAAAAGTGGGTACAGGAACCTTTGGTGCAGATATGAAAGTTGAGCTGTTAAATGATGGTCCCGTAACTATAATTATCGATTCAAAAAGCAGGGTTTAATAGAAAGAATTAGTTAAATATTTATTAAAAAGAATAAATTTTTTGTGAGTTTTTAATCAAAAAGTGTACTATTGTAGTTATTACTAATTAATTAAAATTGATAAAAATGAAAAAAATAGGAATTTTAGTATTGGCAGTTGCATTTGTAACGATGTCTTTTGTGAAGCCAACACCAATGGTTGTAGATACATATAAAGTAGATGCTGCAAGTTCAACATTAACCTGGAAAGGATATAAACCAACCGGTTCACATACTGGAACGATTTTGTTACAATCAGGAACAATTGAAATGCAAGACAATAAAATAAAATCTGGTTCTTTTGTGGCTGATATGTCATCGATAAAAGATGCTGATGGAAGTGAAAAGTTAGAAGGTCATTTAAAATCTGCCGACTTTTTTGAAATTGAAGTATTTCCAACATCTAAATTTGAAGTTACAAAAATGCACCATATGGATGGGAAAACGCATGTAACAGGAAATTTAACAATTAAAGATGTCACTAAAGAAATTACGTTTGAAGCTGCAGTAGTTGTGAAAGGGAATACAGTTACTTTAACAAGTGGAACTTTTCAGGTAAATAGAGCAGATTACAATATTAAATACAAATCACAATCTTTTTTTAATGATCTAAAAGAAAAGTTTATCAATGATGAATTTGATTTACAGGTAACTATTGTGGCTAAAAAATAAGTATTAGCTGCACCGATTATAAAAAGGCTGTTTTGGAATTTTCAAAACAGCCTTTTTAATTATAGAAGCTCTAATTTAGAATGCTCTTTTACTGTACTCATCACAAAGTTACTTTGTACCGTTGAAACCGATTCTAAAACCGAAAGCTTATTCTTCAAAAAAAGCTGATACGATTTAATGTTAGGCGTTACTATTTTTAACAAATAATCAAAATTCCCTGCAATGTGGTAGCAGCCAATAATTTCATGCATTTTTGATATCGAATTTTCAAATTGAGTTATCAAGGTTTTTGAATGTACTTGTAAGGTTACCTGACAAAAAACCACCAAATCCAATCCTATTTTTTCTTTATCAAGTTCAGCGACATATCTTTTTATAACACCCGATTTTTCCATACGTTTAATTCTATCGTAGGTTGGAGTTGCTGTTAAATCAACTTTTAAAGCAATTTCCTTAATGTTAATTTTAGAATTTTCCTGTAACAGCGCTAATATTTGTTTGTCAATGGTATCTAAATTGCTCATTTTTAGTTTTTTTTTCTAAAATTAGCAAAATAATTCAACTTAAATAGTTTTTATTTCTTTAAAAGAATAGTATAAGAGTAAATATTACTGAAATATATAAATATATCAGAAATTATAGTTGATATATTGTAAATTTGAAATAAAATAGACTTATCATGAGCAATAAACCAGCAAATAACATCCAAGATTTACAGTATTTTGGAGAATTTGGAGGTGTTAATCCTTCAATTTCAGATTCAGCAACTTATACGTTTTTACACGCTAAAACAATGCTTGATACTTTTGAAGGTCATGCAGAAGGTTGCTATTTATATTCCCGTCATACCAGTCCAAGTAATTTGTATTTAAGCGAAGCTTTGGCTGCGATGGAATTTACAGAAACTGCGAATGTTGCAGCTTCAGGAATGGGCGCAATAACATCGGTTTTTTTACAAGTTTGCAGTGCTGGTGATCATATAGTTTCGGCAAGAACCATTTATGGAGGTACCTATGCTTTCTTAAAGAACTTTACCCCTAAACTGGCTATTACAACTTCGTTTGTTGATATTACTTCTTTAGAAGCGGTTGAAGCGGCTATCACTTCAACAACAAAAATGATTTATTGTGAGGCTATTAGCAATCCGCTTTTAGAAATTGCAAATCTTGCGGAGTTATCTAAAATTGCTAAAAAACACAATATCCTTTTGGTGGTTGACAATACATTTTCGCCAATGTTAATTTCACCTCAAAAATTGGGAACTGATATTACCATTCACAGTTTAACTAAATTTATAAACGGAACCAATGATACCGTTGGGGGTGTTGTTTGTGGATCACAAAAATTTATTGATAGTCTTCGAAATGTGAATGATGGAGCTGCTATGTTGTTAGGTCCTGTGATGGATAGTTTAAGAGCTGCCAGTATTTTGAAAAATTTAAGAACCTTGCACATTAGAATGAAAAAACACAGCGAAAATGCTTTGTATTTAGCTGAAAATTTTGAAGAAGATGGTTTGAAGGTTGTATACCCAGGTTTGAAAAGCCATAAAGGTCATGAACTTTTTAAAACGATGTATAACAAAGAATATGGCTTTGGTGGAATTATGACAATTGATGTTGGAAATTTAGAAAAAGCCAATGAATTAATGGAATTAATGCAAAACGAAAACTTAGGCTATTTGGCTGTAAGTTTAGGATTTTATAAAACGTTATTTAGCGCACCAGGAACCAGTACATCTTCTGAAATACCTATAGAAGAACAAGCTGAAATGGGACTTTCAGATGGAATTATTCGTTTTTCAATAGGATTAGATAACGATATTGAAAGAACGTATAGAGCCATGAGGAAATGTATGAAACAAGTTGGTGTGTTATAATTATCTGTTCTTTTTTTTGATTTATTCCCCTACTCAATTTTGAGTGGGGTTTTTTTTGCAAAAACTTTTAAATTTCCGTACTATTACATTTCATTAAAAAATACAGCATGCAAGACAAAGAAAACATATCAGAAATAAAAACAGGGAACCAGCATATAATTCAAAATAAAGAACTAAATATTTTTGAAGCGCTTATTCCTGTAGTTTTATTAATGTGCATGTTGGCTTATAATATCTTTTTTGCTGATGGTGAATTGTTGGGTGAATATTCCAATCAGTTTATTTTATTGACAGGAGGATTTTTTGCAGCAATAGTGGGGTTTTTAAATAAAGTTTCTTTAGAAAGAATGTTTAAAGAAATTTCAGAAAACATTAAAAGTGTATTGGTACCTATTATGATTTTATTTTTAGTAGGTGCTTTGGCAGGAACTTGGTTGGTGAGTGGTATTATACCTGCAATGGTATATTATGGATTGCAAGTATTAAGTCCAGCGATATTTTTACCAGCATCTGTAATAATATCGTCCGTAATTTCTATTGCGACAGGAAGTTCTTGGACTACTTCTGCAACCGTTGGTATTGCATTGGTTGGTATAGGTACAGCATTGGGAATTCCAACAGGAATGATTGCTGGTGCTGTAATTTCTGGTGCATATTTTGGAGATAAAATGTCGCCTTTGAGTGATACAACAAACTTGGCGCCTGCAATGGCTGGAACCGATTTGTTCACACATATTGGTTATATGACCTATACAACGGTACCGTCTTATATAGTTACTTTAATTGTTTTTTCTATTTTAAGTTTTACAATTGATACAACAGGAAGTACTGATTTAAGCGGATTGTTACATTCAATAAATAGCACATTTAACATTTCACTTTATTTGTTTATTGTTCCATTAGCCGTTATCATTCTTATTATAGCAAAAACAAGACCGTTAGTTGCTTTGGGAATTGGGGTTGTTTTAGCCGCCATATTTGCTTTTATTTTTCAGCCTGAAATTTTAAGCAGTTTATCTGATTCAAAAGGAAGATCTTTATTTAATGCCATTTTTATTGATACTGAAATTAGTACAGATAATGAAAAATTAAATGAACTCTTTAGTTCTGGTGGAATGAAAGGAATGCTTTGGACTATTTTTCTTATTTGTTGCGCCATGGTGTTTGGGGGTGTTATGGACGCAATTGGAGCTTTGGCAAGAATTACCAATGCCCTGTTGAAAATTGCAACATCTGTTTTTGGTTTATTTGCTAGTACGGTTTTAAGTTGTATTGGTTTAAATGCAATTGCTTCAGATCAGTATTTGGCAATTGTAATTCCAGGTAAAATGTTTAAAAAGGCTTATGAAGAAAAAGGATTGGCACCAGAAAATTTAAGTAGAACTTTGGAAGATTCAGGTACAGTAACATCGGTTTTAATTCCTTGGAATACCTGTGGAGCTTACCAATCAGGTGTATTAGGTGTTGGGGTTCATGAATACTTTTTCTATGCAGTGTTTAACTGGTTAAGTCCAATTATGACCTTAACATTTGCAGCTTTCCAAATAAAAATAAGACAATTGGTTATTAAGAAGTAGTAGAGCTGTTTAATAGTGTAATTGTTTAGGCGTTTAATTTGTGAAAAAATATTATTGCCTATTTGCCTACTATAATTGACAATCTTTATATAAAGAAATTCCAAACCAATCCAATTCTAAAAGTAAAATCTCTATATGGATAAGTTGGTGCAGAGTAATAATTTCTACCAGTTAAACTAGAAGTGATATTTTCGAATTGCAAATAAATACGAGTGCGTTGAATCCTCATATTAAAAAAGAAATCTAACATTGGGAAATTTCCAATTTCATCTGTATTTTGTATAGTAAATTCACTAATTAAAGGATTGTAAGCATTCATTTTATAGCTGCTAAAATAGCTGAAGGTAAAACCTGTTTGTAAGTACAAAGGTTTGCCTTTAAACACATCGGTAGCATAATAAAAAGAGTTTCTAGTGACCCAAGTAGGAACTCTGAAAAACGATTCTCCTGAAATTACACTTTGATACATCACTGTATTGTCAAGTGAAAATTTCCCATACGTGAATTCCTTTAATAGTTTTATTTTAAAATAGTTAAGGGTTTCTACAGCTTGATCAGATTTGCCGTCCTCATTAAAATAGATATAATTATCAATTGCATTATAACTAGCTTCAACACTTCCCCATTTTCTAGAATTAAAAACACCACCAAAAGTGACGATTTTTTCGTTTCCAAAATTGTTTTGCCAATTGTAATCTATGTAATCACTTTGGTATAATTGCTTGTTAAAATCAGGTGATTTTGAGGTGAATTCAGCAAAACCCTGAAAGTTAAAAACACTATCCATTTCATAAGTAATAGCTGTTTTTATAGTATTTCCGTGAATATCTCCAAATAAAATTGTTGAAGCGTCAGCTTTTAATTGTAGATCCCCAAATGTTTTAACCCATTCTGCACCAATTGAAAGTGCATCGCCTTTTAATTTGTCTGAAACAGCATAGTCATCATAATATAAAACGCTGTTATAGTGGTAATTATAATTAAAATAATTGGTTTTAAATTTTACACTTCCTGTATAAATAGAGTAGAGTTGCAAATACAATTGTCCTTCAAAATTTTGATATGATGTATGATCTTCAATTTCATTTACAAAAGCTTCTCCAAAAAAACTGCTTGCAGCTGATTGAGAATAACGATAATGTTTTGTTTGATACAATAAAGAATTTCCCAGTTGTAAATTAAACAGGGATTTTTCTTTTGAATCAGCAATTAAAATTGAATCTTTTTTAAAGCCCTTTGAAGCAATTGCTAAAGAATCAACAATCTTAGTTGTATCGGCAATTTTAAGTGGTGCACTGATAGTATCTTTTAAGGCAATTTTAGAATTTTGATTAATAGTGTCAATAACCAAAGTGGAATCAACAGTTTTTAGATTTGAATTGATGGAATCATTTTTTATAACTCGAAGCTTATTTTGTTGTTTAGTATCCGTTTTTTTTTCAAAACTTCTATTTGAAAATAACGTAACAACTTGATCTATATAATAGCGTTTTCCCTCAAAAACATTGTCGGCATTGTTAAAATTAACTTCTAATCGCTCCCGGTCTGTATAATCGGGATTGTTGGTTTCAAAATAAGCAACAGATTGAGGCGTTAAGCCACCGTTTTCCTCGTTGAATATATCAAAACTATACATATGTCCTCGAACATAGTAACCTTTATTTTTAGTGTGGTAATTAAATGTTGTCCTAAAACTACCGTGATTTGAAAGTGCACTTTGATAATTTCCCAAAGAACGCAATCCTTTATAAGCTGCCGAAACATTTAGTTGTTTCGATGTATTTGCAGTAAGCAAAGCATCTAAAACTTGCCCTTGTTGCATACCTTTTTTATACATCATTTCAGATGTTGGTGTAGGTACGTAATAATAATCCAAGTCGTTTAATGTATAATAATTATACTGTTTAGCACTAAAACCCATTTCTGGAAACATAGCACTTCCATTAAAATCGTACCCTAATTTATTATAGGTTTGTCCCTGATTGTGAAAAGCCATCAATTCAAAGTTGTCTTTTCTAATATAATTAAACTTGTATTGTTTTTGAATGGATAAAGTAGTATCAATAAAAGTAGTGTCATTTTTTAAGGAAATTACTTTATAGTCTGTATAATGTGTTTTTCCTTCAACTGTAACTTTTCTTTCTTTATTATATCGAGAAGAACTGTCACTTTGGTATAAATTACTTGTACTAGTTGGTCTAGTTCTGTCAGGCTTTGTAATCTGAGCATGGCTACTCAAAAAAAACAGGCCAAAAAATAATATTAACAATAGGTTCTTCATACAATGAAATAATTGGCAAAGGTAAAATATTTGAATGAAATGAGCGAGAATAAATTATTTCATAAATAATGCTAAATTTGTTTACTTAATTTACAGAATGGGACTTCAAAAATACTTTTTAAAAAACACTGTTGAAGTTGGAACGGATGAAGCCGGAAGAGGTTGTTTGGCAGGGCCAGTAGTTGCGGCTGCCGTAATCTTACCAACAAATTTTATTCATCCATTGCTGAACGATTCCAAACAGTTAACCGAGAAACAGCGCGAAATTTTAAGGCCAATTATCGAAAAAAGTGCGCTGGCTTTTGGGGTGGCATTTATTTCAGAAGTAAAAATAGATGAAATTAATATTTTGCAAGCTTCAATTTTGGCCATGCATCACGCAATTGAAAAACTTTCTATAAATCCAGAACACATTATTGTTGATGGCAATAAATTCAAACCTTATAAAAATATACCCCATACAACTGTTGTAAAAGGCGATGCTAAATTTATGAGTATTGCAGCAGCTTCAGTATTGGCAAAAACTTATAGAGATGAATTTATGGAGAAAATTGATGCTGAATTTCCCGACTATAAATGGAATCAAAACAAAGGCTATCCAACAAAAAAACACAGAGATGCCATAGTAAGTTTTGGAATAACAAAGTATCACAGAAAAACATTTAAATTGTTGCCAGAACAATTAAAATTAAATTTGTAGTTGTAAAAATTGGCTTTAAAATGATACATTTGCTTTCCTTAAAAATGTACCAATGATTAAAAGAACAAGAGTTGCTATTTCAAAATTTATCATTCATAAAGTTGGAAATAAATTCAACAGTGCTACCAATATTTTTTCAGAAAGCTTAATTACTTTTGATGAAGAAAGTTATGAATTAATGAAACCTTTTTTGTTGAAGTCGTTTGCTAATGTGGCTGAAAGTTTTCGTTTTAACCATCATGCAAACATTGAATTAAATGAAATAAACAATTATACCAGTCAAATTTTTAACGATAACAGCACGTTTGTTGATGTTTCAAAAAACATAGTGAAGCATTTGTATGAACAATCAAATTCAGCACAAATTAAAACAGGTGATGTCATTATTGCATTGTTTGAAGATATTGAATATAAGGATGTTGTAACACAGGCTGTTGGGATTTTTAAAATTGAAAACAAACTCAATTTTTTTCAAACTTATACTGAAAATGACAGTTTGGATATTTTTGTTCAAAAGGGAATTAGCACTAGAAAGCTAGATAAAGGCTGTATAATTATCAATTCATCTGATACTGAAGGAAGAGTAATTTTAAGTGTTGACACTAATAATTATGATGCGCAATACTGGATTAAGAACTTTTTAAATGTAAAGTTTGCGGATGACAGCAATCAACATACACAAAATTACCTTGAAATGTGCAAAGATTTTTCAGAGGAAATTATAAAGGAAGATTTTGGTGTTCAGGAAAAAACCAAGTTTTTAGCAAAAACTGTTGATTTTTTTAAGATCAATGAAGATGTAAATATTGAAAGTTTTAAAGAAGAGGTTTTTGAAGAAAATGAAGATTTTAAACCTTTGTTTGATAATTATAAAAAGCAATTTGAAGAATTGAACAATGTGTTGGTTCGCAATCAGTTTGCTATTTCAGATATTGTTTTGAAAAAGCAAAAGCAAAAGATAAAAACGGAAATCAAACTAGATACCAATATTCAAATTAAATTAGATATTGACGCTCCCGAGGCTTCAAGTGAATACCTGGAAAAAGGCTACGATGAAGCGCGTAAAATGAAATTTTATAAAGTATTTTTTAACGAAGAGGATTAGTTATTTAGTAGAAAGTCAAAAGTTAATATTAAAGGTTAGATTTTAAATATTAGAAGTTTTTTTCCAATAATTAATTTATGCAAATTCCGCTTTAAACAATTCAGAAAAGTGTTTTAAGATTTTTTCTTTCACTTCGTCTAAAGGGATTTTTTTATCCAATTCGGCTTCCATAGAGGTTACCGCTTTTCCTTTTATTCCGCAGGGAATAATATTGTCAAAATAACCCAAATTGGCATTTACATTTAAAGCAAAACCGTGCATCGTAACCCAACGACTGGTGCGAACGCCCATAGCACAAATTTTACGGGCAAACGGTGTTCCAACATCAAGCCAAACACCTGTTTCACCTTCACTTATTTCCCCTTTTATACCGTACTCAGCTAAGGTCTTGATAATTACATCTTCTAAAAAGCGCAGGTATTTATGGATATCAGTAAAAAAATTGTCTAAATCTAAAATAGGGTAGCCAACCAACTGTCCGGGACCGTGATAAGTAATGTCGCCACCACGATTGATTTTATAAAAAGTTGCCCCTTTTTGAGTCAATTGTTCTTCATTTAATAATAAATTACTCATATCGCCACTTTTTCCTAAAGTGTACACATGTGGATGCTCAACAAATAAAAAATAATTAGAGGTTTTAGCGGATAAATTATTTTTTCTATTATCAATTTTTACATCAATAATACTTTGAAATAATTCTTCTTGATATTCCCAGGTTTCTTTGTAATCTTTTAAACCTAAGTCAATTAAAGTAACTTTTTGCATTAGTTATTTGGATTGTTATTAATAATTAAAGCAGCAATTACGCCGGGAACCCAGCCTAAACAAGTTAAAATAAATACAATAACTAAAGATCCACATCCTTTATCAATAACAGCTAAAGGTGGAAAAATAACACAAAGTATAACTCTAAAACAGCCCATTTAATATTTTTTCAAAGGTCTTATAATTATATGTAGTATGCAACGTTAAATTGTTACAAATAATTACAATTAAAATGTATTTTTGTTGAATGAGTATTGAAGTAAAAAATATCACCAAATTCTATAACGAACAAATAGCTTTGAATGCTGTGAATTTCACCATTAATAAAGGTGAAATTGTTGGGTTTTTAGGGCCTAATGGCGCTGGAAAATCAACGATGATGAAAATTATTACGGGCTATATAAAAGCTTCGGAGGGTGAAGTTTTGGTGGCGGGTTTTAATATTACTTCAGAAAAAATTGAAGCTCAAAAAAACATTGGTTATTTACCTGAACACAATCCATTGTATTTGGAAATGTATGTGAAAGAGTATTTATTGTTCAATGCTGCAATTTATAAAGTTGCTAAAACTGAAGTGGATAATATCATTAAAAAAGTAGGCTTAACACCAGAGGCGCATAAAAAAATAAGTCAACTTTCAAAAGGATATAGGCAACGTGTTGGTTTGGCGGCAGCTTTGTTACACAATCCCGAAGTGCTGGTTTTAGATGAACCAACTACAGGTTTAGACCCAAATCAATTATTGGAAATTAGAAATTTAATTAAAGAAGTTGGAAAAGATAAAACAGTGCTTTTTTCAACACATATTATGCAAGAAGTGGAAGCTATTTGTGATCGCGTAATCGTAATTAATAAAGGTGAAATTATAGCCGATAAAAATTTAAAAGAACTCAAAGAAAATCAAGAGCAGGTGATTGAAGTTGAGTTTGATTATAGAATTGAAAAACAATTTATTGAAAGCATTTCGTTCTTAAAATCTGCTGAAAATATTCATGATACTTTGTGGGTGTTAACTTTTTCAACTTCAAAAGATATGCGTTCAAAAGTATTTGATTTTGCACATGACAACGGATTAAAAATTCTGCAATTAAACACCAAAAATAAAAATCTGGAAAGTTTATTTAGAGATTTAACTACTTAAAAATCAGATTTCCGTAATTGTTTAAAAGAGTAACCTCAACAATTGGAGGTTTGTTATAAGAAATTACATCACCTGTTGAATGAATGCTGCCTTTTAAACTTTGAACAGGGTAAACAATCATATCGTTTGAGCTTATTTGTTTAACATTTATGTGCTCAGCTTTAAAATTTCCACCTTCAAAACGCGTATCGCCATCGGAAAAATTGAGATCTAAATTGTTGGTGGTACCTTCTAAATAAAAAACAGCAATACCATTTCCCCAAATTTTTACACTTTCGTTTTCAATATTTAAATGCCAATCACCCACAGATAAAAAGCTGCTTTTATCGCCAGCAGACATAAGGTATAGCGATGGATAGGTTAGCACACCATTTGACGTAACATTAAATTCGGAAGCATTTCTAATTCGTGTTAAGTTTGGGACTGTAATGTATATTTTGGTTAAATCGTATGCTCTTATAAAATTACAAGTATTGTGGTTTTTCAATATCAATTCGTTGTTAATAATTTCAACACTAATATCGTTTTGTAAATTTTCGCCTGTTTCTACAATTACTTTTTGAGTATTGCCTTGGGTAATAATTAATGATATATGTTCGTGTACTACTACTTTATCAAAAAAGGGAACATCAACTTCTTTTTGAGTTGTTTTTCCTGCAGTTTGGAAACAATTGTTGGCATTTTCACTGTTGCAACTTCCTAAAAGTATTAGCGTAATTATGTAAAATATTTTTTTTAACATGATTTTAAATTCTAATTCCTATTCCTAATTCAGCCGTTTCGGCATTGGCAGCATGGGCTTTTAAGCGTATTGATAAAAACCATTTGTTGTTGATAATGTATCTTTTTAAGCCCAAAGTTTCATAAACCCTTCCATCATAAGGAAAAGGATATTTTACATAATAACCAACAGATCCAACTATAGATAATTTGTTGATAAACAATTCGTAACCAGCAAAAAGGCTAATTCTTGAAAACGAATCAACTTCGCCTAAATCCGAATGTGGAACGTCTAAATTAATATCATAATAATTTTTTAACATAGGTGAAATATACAAATCAGAACCCAATTGAAAAGCTGATTTTCTGCTAATTCGTTTGTCAATATATGCAGAAGCTACGAAAAACGGTTTTATACCACTATTAATAATTGACGACTCATTAGCGCCACCTCTAATTGCCAAATTAAGTTTTATTGGCTCTGTAAATTTTTCAGTATTAGAAGGTTGAATAAAAGTAATAGCAGGTTCTTTTGGTGTTAAATTGTAGTTTAAACCTGCGGTAAGTGCCCAAGTATTAACACCTGAATTGGGTGATTTTAAATTGGCGTTTGATGCGTGAACAAAGGTCAATCCTGCTGTAACGCCTAAATTGTCTAATAAATAATTGCGTTGGTAATACAATTTAAAATAAGTGCTAGAGTTGATGGCGGTTCCAAAAGCAGTATTTTTATTGTTATTATCTTTATTGTATGGTTTTGTGTTGTATGCCAAACCAATTCCTGCACGAACTATTAACTGATTGGGACAGGTTCTGTTAGTTAAGTAAAAATTATAATGTCCATAAAGCGAATAAAGTTCGCCAAGTACTTTTGATTTATAATCCTGATATCCAAATGAAATACCAACATCAGGATACTTGTACAGTCCTTGCCAGTTTTTTAAACCAGTGGTTTTTATATTGTAGCTTGCAAAAACACCTGTTGGATGTCCTTGTAAAAATACAGTTGCATCTGGATTTGTGTTGAGGATATTTCCATAAAAATAATCGGCTTGAAAATAGGAAGGTTTCGTTTGACTAAAAGCAATAAAACAGCTCAAAAATAAAAATACACTTAGGGTCTTTTTCATTAAAAACAAATTGTTTAATTCAGTTTAAAATGAATTTGTTCTTTATTTAATACATCAATCAATTCATTCGAAATATCAACTTTATAGCTTCGGCTAGGAAGATTTAATTTTAGGTTTTCTTCGGTGTCAAAAACGGTAAAGTTCAAATTTTTAGTTCCTTTGAAATTAGATAAAATTGTATTTAATTTTTCAATATTAGCTTCATTAATGTCTTTTATGGAAAGATTTAGCGTAATTTTTTTTGAAAATTCTTCTAAAATATCTTGCAATAATTGAATACTTCCAAAAGTAAATCGCACATCATCTTTCCAACCTTTTCTACAGAAAATTTTAGCGTAAATAAAAGCATTTGGGACTAAAAAATGTCTGAATTTTAAATATTCTTCACTAAAAAGTCTGAATTCATGAGATCCGCTATAATCTTCTAAGCTAAAAGAAGCCCATCCTTTTCCATTTTTTGAAACCCGGTGTTCAATATTTGTTATAATACCGCCAACAGCCAAATCTTTACCCATTAATTGATTTTCATTTTGAAAAACGGTTAAGGGTGTGTTACAAAAATAGTTAATCTCAGTTTTAAAATCATCTAAAGGATGCCCAGAAATATAAATGCCAACAAGTTCTTTTTCTTTGGAAAGTTCTTCCATCACGCCCCATTTTTTTGCTTCAGGAATTTCTGGTTCAGGAAACTGAATTTCAGAAGCATCTCCAAATAAAGAGACTTGCGCTGAATTCTTGTTTTCTTGATATTTGTTTCCGTATTTAATGGCTCTTTCTATAAAAGTAACCCCTTTTTCATCTAATTGATAATATTGAGCGCGATGCACATTTTTAAAAGAGTCCAATCCACCA
>Ga0316188_10000179_pt1 | contig 23199 bp, 19 predicted proteins | sample Phiworburrow1_MG_FD_204933 | JGI IMG/M metagenome (GOLD analysis project Ga0316188, IMG submission 204933) | Coastal sediment microbial communities from Maine, United States - Phippsburg worm burrow 1 | ecosystem: Environmental > Aquatic > Marine > Coastal > Sediment | place: USA: Maine... | reverse complement strand
CGGTGTAATACGACCTCCATTATTATTGTAAAAAAAAAATAAAATTCGGGAATTTTTCAGAATATCAGGTCTGATATTTGTTAAATATGTGGATAGTGTCCAATTTTGCCAAATAAAATATTAACAATAGTAAGTGTTAAAAAAAAACGACTTATACAATATTTTGAATTTGTTTTTATTTAGTCTTTGGCTTTTACGAAGTTTTAACTGCGTTTTTATTTAAAGAATAAGACTGAATGTGTGCGCCAATATTGAATAGTATTTTTTATTACCTTAGAAAAAGATTACTTTGCGACAATGAGATTGAAACTTAATAAAATTAAATGGGTAATTTTTTCCCCGTTTTTCATTCCGCTGTTGTTTCACACAATTAATGTTGTAGGTCAAGACCCACAGTTTTCACAGTTTTATGCTGCGCCTCTCTATTTGAATCCTGCCTTTTCCGGTGGGACGCAACAAGCAAGAGCCGGAGTGAACTATCGAAACCAATGGCCATCAATAGACGCTAATTTCGTGACAGTGTCAGCTTATGCCGACGTATTCCTAGAAGACCAAAATAGTGGTGTCGGGGTATTGATAACGCGAGATAATGTCTCAAGTGTGAATTTACAGTCGATTACTTTGGGCTTGCAATACTCATACCAACTTAGGCTTGCCAAAAGTTGGTATGTTAAAGCAGGCACGCAAGTAGGTCTAATAAATCGCTCTATCAATTTTGATAAACTCACTTTTGGAGACCAATTTGATGCGGCAACAGGCGAATTAGTGAGAGCCACTGCTGAATCTCTTTCCGGACAAGCTAATAAATTTTCTTTCGACTTATCCTTTGGCGGGTTATTTTTCTCGCGAAATGCCTGGGTAGGGTTTGCTACCCACCATGTGACACAACCCAATCAATCTCTGTTGGGTTCAAAGGATAAACTTGATTTGAAATATTCCGGGCATGCTGGTTGGAAGTTTTATTTTAAGCCAATAGTTAGAGGAAAAGGAGTATTTAGCAGATCAACGGAAAGAAGTATCGCTCCTGTAGTCCAGTATCGCCAACAAGGTCTGTCATCTCAAGCTGATGTAGGCATGTACTACACTTTCGAGCCGGCAGTGCTGGGTGTTTGGTATCGGGGTATCCCTTTCAATAAAGTTAATGGTATTTCTAACAACGAGTCGATAGTCTTTTTAATAGGATTTACGATGCATCGAGAAAAAGATGCCTTGAATATTGGGTACAATTATGACTATACAATTTCGAAACTAGGCATCTCTAGCGGTGGAGCGCACGAAATAACACTTTCATATTCTTGGTCAGTTCGCAACCCTAGAAAGCCGACTAAAGACAAGTTAATAATTCCTTGCCCAAGTTTTTAATAATTGTTTTATACAATTGAATACTGAGCAAGTTTTCCTATCTTAGTATATTAATTAAGCTAGTATGATAGTCTAAGATTTGATAGTACCGAATCCGGTTTTATCGGTTCATTTATATAATAAGAAACAATTTCAGTTATACCTTTGAAACTTGGTTTCTACCTTGCATGTTGGCTAAAAATACCCCGACAAAAATTATAGCCATACCAAAGACGTGGCTAAAATTCAAAACTTCGCCATCATATAACCCCCAAAGAACCGAAACTAAAGGGATTAAATAGGTCACAGTGCTTACAAACAAAGGAGAGGCTATTTTAACTAACTTATTGAACAGCCATACCGCAGTGGCAGTGCTAAATAAAGCAAGAATGGCGATATAACCCAATGATTTCCAAGCGTCTGCATGAGTCTGTAGTCTTTCGACACAATCGGTAAAACCAAAAAGATATACAATTGCCAGTGGTGCAACAGTTACTACAGAAAAACTAGTTATTGTCATAGCACGTAGGTCATGAATATGGTATTTGACGAAAAATAAATTATATCCATAAAAAGCACAAGCTAGCACGACCAAAAGACCATATCCATTGAAATTCAAATTTTGATTTCCCGATTTAGAAAAAATAAGAATAACAGCACCGACAAATCCAAATAATAATCCCAAAAAGGTAGATCTCTTTATTATCATTTTATAAAAAATTGCCCCAATCAGCAATGTCCAAAGCGGGGTTAGAGAATTGAGTATTCCCACTATTGAGCTATTCAAATGAAGCTGAGCATTTGTAAACAAAAAAGCCGGGATAAATACTCCTATCATTCCGGAAAAAAATAATTTTGGGTAATGATGGGCCGATGCATGTTTGATTTTTCTTAATGCAAAGGGAAGTAGAAACACACTTGCGAACGTTATTCTCAGACCTGCAACTTCGCCGGCTGTAAAGGCAACAAGTCCCCTCTTCATTAAAATGAAAGATGTACCCCAAATTATGGACAGTACAATTAACAAGAAGACAGAAAGTGGAGAAATTTTATTTTCCAAGTAAGGATAAAATAACTATTTACTGCAAACTTAGATTTATTTTCAAGATAAATTTCAATTTAATTTAAAATTTAAATAAATCTTTTAAGTCAGATGAATGAAACTAAAGCAAATATGAATTCTCAATTTCATTCAAAATATCATGAATTTCCTCAACTGTATTGGAGGTTACCAATTGAGTGCGAAAAGGCTTAAAGTTAGGCACCCCTTTGAAATAGTTGGAATAGTGTCGGCGCATCTCAAATATTCCAAGTTTTTCGCCTTTCCAGCGAATTGAAAAATCTAAGTGATTTCGACAAACTTGGGTACGCTCAGAAATTTGAGGATCGGAAAGTAATTCATTGGTATTAAGAAAATGCTTAATCTGACGGAAAATCCAAGGGTTTCCAATGGCTGCCCTGCCAATCATGATTCCATCAACGCCAAATCTAATTTTGTATTCCAATGCTTTTTGGGGAGAATCAATATCTCCATTTCCAAAAACGGGTATCTTCATTCTAGGGTTGGACTTTATTTCGTAAATTAAATCCCAATCGGCACTTCCTTTATACATCTGTTTGCGAGTTCTGCCATGTATGGTCAAAGCCTGAATACCAATATCTTGCAATTTTTCAGCAACTTCGACGACATTTTTGGTATTATCGTCCCAACCAAGTCGAGTTTTAACAGTCACGGGAATAGAGGTGCACTCTACAATAGCCTTAGTCATTTTAACCATTTTGGGAATATCTTGAAGGAGAGCCGCCCCTGCACCCTTACAAGCCACAGCTTTGACAGGACACCCGTAATTGATGTCTATGATATCGGGGCTGACGGCGGTTGCTATTTCGGCTGAACTAACCATATTATTAATGTCCCCGCCGAAAAGTTGAATTCCTATTGGTCTTTCATATTCAAATATGTCAAGTTTTTTGCAACTCTTGGAGGCATTTCGAATTAGCCCTTCAGAAGAAATAAACTCGGTATAAACCAAATCTGCGCCATAAGTTTTACATATTGAACGGAATGGCGGATCACTAACATCTTCCATTGGAGCTAAGAGTAATGGAAATTCATCTAATATTATATTGCCGATTTTTACCATATTTGCTACAAAATTAAATAATTCTACTTCATGAACATTGTTTCGGATAGCCACCCGGGTTGGTCACTCTTTAGAATACTCGCTGTAATAGTCTTTTTCGGGTGGATAGTAATAGGTCAGCTCGCCATTGGCTCATTATGTGGTGTTCTGATTTATGGAGATAGTTTTATGATAGACTTGTCTGATCCGCAAAATCATCCGGAAATTAAAAATGCTTACCTGCTTACTGTGGGCATGAGTACGTTGATTGGGCTTATTTTCCTTCCTTGGGTTTATATAAAATTTTATGAGCGAAAGCCCGTTAAGTTATTTTTCAAAAACTCAAAGAATTGGTCAATTTTAATTGTTCTAATTGCTTGTGCCTCTTTGGGTCTAGCCATCGCTATTGCTCCGGTGGTAGAATGGAATGCAACTACCAACTTCCCAGTTTGGATGAGTGGGTTTGCCAATTGGGCTAAGCAACTAGAAGAGACCGCTACCATACTTATAAAAATGATTACCTCAGAACTAACCCCAATTAGCTTCGCATATATATTCTTTATTGTAGCAATAATTCCGGCTATCGGAGAAGAAATTGTATTTCGAGGACTAATTCAAACTGAATTGCAAAGGTGGTTAAAAAATCCTCATATAGGTATTTGGTTGGCTTCGGCATTATTTAGTGCTATTCATTTTCAATTTTATGGATTCGTTCCCAGAATGATAATAGGGGCATTTCTTGGTTATATATTCTATTGGTCAGGCAATCTTTGGACTTCGATGTTGGCGCATTTTTTCAACAATGGGTTTGCATTAATTGCTGAATATCTATTTCAGCTCAAAATTATTACGTTGGATGTAAACGACCCAACAGTGAGAATCCCACTGACATTAGTGGCGACAGGAATAATAATTACTACAATTTCAATAGTAATTCTAAAAAATAAATACTTAATTGCCCCGAATGACAATAATTAGCAAGTACAGCAACCTAACCCAACGAATAGTTACCGCCTTAGTTGGGGTAGCTGTAATTATAACTTGTGTCGTTTACAATCCTTGGACATATTTTTTGATTTTTTTTGTTACATGCTTTTTAACCCTTTTTGAATTTTATGGATTGGCCTTACACGACGGGATGATAGTACAGAAAACGTATGGTATGTTCTGTGGCATGAGTATTTTTTGTCTTTCCTTTTTGATAGAAATGAAATACATATCCTATCGGTATTACTTTGTAATTTTTCCGCTGTTAGCGGTTATTTTTTTAATTAAACTTTATAAGAAATCGGAAAAAAAACCATTTACGAACATAGCCTACACTCTTTTAGGAATCATATATGTGTCAGTTCCCTTTGGACTTATAAATATAATAACCTTTGAAGATGGGTTTTACAATTTTGAAATTGTATTTGGATGCCTTTTCATCCTCTGGGCATGCGACAGCGGGTCTTTCATAGCAGGATCGCTATTCGGTAAAATGAAGTTATTTGAGCGTATCTCTCCAATGAAATCTTGGGAAGGAGCCTTTGGCGGGGCAATCTTTGCTTATGGCTTTGCATTGTTAATGAACAACTACTTTCATTCCCTCGCATTATGGCAGTGGCTATGTGTTGCTACTATTATGATTGTTGGAACTGTTTATGGAGACCTGGTTGAATCATTACTGAAAAGGAGTATTTCGATTAAAGATTCGGGTACTAGTCTTCCCGGGCATGGCGGATTCTTAGATAGATTTGACGGTCTTTTGATTTCCTCCCCGTTTATCGTGGCCTTTTTAGAAATATTTTGATAGTTATTGAATATCCCAACAAATCTTTGAACCCAATATTTTTTATATGTATAGCTTCGAAATTAACAATTTCATAGAGTCTATAAAGTTTTATTAGTAATTTTAAATGGATAAAGTAAGAAATATTAAATATGATAATTCATAAAGAAGGAAGAAGTTTATTACTTTTTCTATTTGCTTTTTTGTTTGTAACAAATTGGTTGTTAGTTATGTTATTACCTCAAGAGGCTACACTCCACTATATTGTATTGGCTGTAAGTGTGATTCTGTATATATTGATATTGCAATTTTTTCGCAGTCCTCAATTCCCAATTCAAGAAGATGAAAGTCACGTTCTAGCACCGGCGGACGGCAAAATTGTTGCTATCGAAGAAACCGAAGAAGATGAGTACCTTAAATCAAAGTGTTACCAAATTTCAATATTCATGTCGCCGTTTAATGTTCACGTAAATCGTATGCCTGTTGCGGGTACAATTTCTTATTGTAAGTATCACAAAGGGGTTTACTTAGTGGCATGGCACCCCAAATCCAGCACTGAGAATGAACGCAACACAGTAGTTGCGAAAATGAAGGACGGCACAGAAATTTTATTCCGACAGATAGCCGGGGCAATGGCACGTCGCATTAAGTGTTATGCAAAAACAGGTACGACCTTAGGTCAGGGTTCAGAATTTGGTTTTATTAAATTTGGCTCAAGGGTAGATGTTTTTTTGCCTTTAAACTCAAAGATTAAGGTGTTGGTAGGAGACAAAACCTACGGAGGACGAAGTATATTGGCTGAATTAGAATAAAATAATTAACAAATAGAAGAAAATCAACCTCTTTCCAAGGCATTAATATAGCGATCGGGAATATGCCCATTTGTGGCCTCCTGATAGTCACTATAGTTGCAAGGAATAATTGACTTACGGGTGTAGGTTGACTTGTTGGTAACAGGAACTTCCATCCACCAGCGGTCTGTAAATTTGCTTTTATAAAAAATTATTGATTCGGGCTCTACTACCACAATAAATTTGGTTATGTCGGTACTTCTAAAATCGGTTTCATGCTTTCGACTATAAAAACCTTCTACAAAATACCAAACCATAGTTGCGACTACGGAAGCGGTCTTTTTCTGACTATCGTCATAATCGGAGCAATAGCCATAAATGCCTAAAGAGCTCAATTTCTCATTCAATCCGGCGAACCAACAAATTTGGCAAGCCTCTTCGCAACTTAATCCAAACGGCTGTGAACGGTTGCCACCCGGAGCATCGGCCGAACGAATGGCACAAAGATCAAAAGTAAGCATATCAGCCTGCCGAATAGACGGTTCAATTTTGCTAAGATTATTCCTTATTTCACCAATTCTGAAAGCTTCAAAATAGAGTTTTTCAAGAGTCCGAATATGACTTGAATCCACAAGGTAGCTTTGATAAGCCAAGTGAGAATAGCTAACTAAATAATTGGGAGTATGACCAAATATTTTATGAATATGTTTTCGGTCCAATGAAACATTATGTTTGCTTTCTAGGTCAATAAAAGCATCCACATTCACGATACCGATAAATTTTTTCAGCCCTTCGTAAGAAGAAAATTGGGCATAGTCCAAATCGTGAGAACCGCCAAGAATAAGAGGCAGTACATTGTTGGAAATCAATAACTTACATACTTCGGAAAGTAGCCTATGTGATTCATTCAAATCAATACCCAACTTTAAATTCCCAAGATCAACAATTTTATAGGAATAATTCCCCTTTTTTAAATTATACAGTTTTTTACGAATCTCATCAAGAGAGTGGTCTTTTCCGGAGCTATATCCTGCACCTCTCATCTCATTTATTCCAATCAATGCAATATGAGCTTCCTTAAAGTCGGGGAATGCTTTTCCAAAAAAATTTATACTTTTTAAAAAAGAAGAATCTGAATGAACCCCACTGTAAATGGACTCATCTATGGGGGAGAAAAGCGGTGTTAAATCCATAATTCATAGCTCGTTTATAGTTATCAGGTTCAAAAATCCGCCAACACTAGTAGTTATACAAATGAAAATAACTCAGCCTCCGAAATCGTCGAAGCGAATATTCTCTTTTGGGATACCCATGTCGTCTAACATCTTAAATAAGGCCTGATTCATCAAAGGAGGACCACATACGTAAAACTCTACATCCTCAGGGGATGGATGGTCTTTCAAATAATTATCATAAAGACACTGATGAATGAACCCAACATATCCGTCTGATTTAGTGTCGTCCAGGCTTTTACTTATTTTCCAATTGTCTTCCGGCAGAGGCTCGGAGAGAGCAATATGAAATTTAAAATTAGGAAACTCCTTTTCCAAATCCCTAAAATGCTCGGAGTAAAACAATTCCTTTTTAGATCGTCCCCCATACCAATACGAAACTTTTCGATCAGTTTTTTCGGTATGGAAAAGGTGAAAAATATGAGCACGTAAGGGAGCCATACCTGCACCACCGCCTACATAAACCATCTCCCGTTGCGTTTTATTTATGTGGAACTCACCGTAAGGACCAGAAATTGTTACCTTGTCGCCAGGTTTTCGTGAGAAGATAAAAGAAGAGCAAATACCCGGGTTTACATCCAACCATGCATTATTTTGTCTATCCCATGGAGGGGTGGCAACTCTAATGTTAAGCATAATCCTGTTTCCCTCTGCAGGATGATTAGCCATAGAATAGGCTCTAAAAATAGGATCTGTATTTTTCATTTTCAAATCCCAAAGTTTGAACTTATCCCAATCGGATTTGAAAACATCATTAGCATGACCTAAATCCGGATGTGGAGAAATATCAATGGTCTTAAAGTCAACGGTAATAGCAGGGACATCAATTTGTATATAACCACCGGCATCAAATTTAATTTCTTCTTCGGGCGGAAGTTTTACGACAAATTCCTTAATAAAAGTTGAAACATTATAGTTTGAAACAACTTCACAATCCCATTTCTTGATTCCAAAAATACTATCCGGAATTTTGATGTGTAAATCCTCTTTTACTTTTACTTGGCATCCCAATCGAACTTGGTTTTTCTTTTCTTGCCTTGTTAAATGCCCAATTTCTGTAGGAAGAACATCGCCACCACCGACTTCCACAACACATTTGCACATGGCACAAGTACCACCGCCACCACAGGCCGAAGGCAAAAATATTTGTTCTCCGGCAAGTGTGCTCAGAAGCGAACTTCCCGCCGACACAACCAGTGTTTTATCATTGTTGATTGTAATTTTCACTGACCCCGATTGTACCAAATACTTTTGAGCAAATAACAACAAGAGCACTAAAAGCAATATTACAACCGTAAAAGCAACTATAGACGTTAGTATGATTGGAAACATAAACCTAAATTTTGGTACAAATATATGGCATAAATACGACTAGACAATTTTTGTTTCTGATTTATTCAACCTCTTAAATTACTTCTAATGCTTGATTGAGGTCGAAAATAATATCTTCATAGTTTTCAATACCAATAGAAAGTCTGATCATTTTTTCTGTAACTGATAGTTCTTCCTTAAGTTCATGGTCCACGTCTGCATGTGTCATAGTTGCAGGATGTTGAGCCAAGCTTTCAGTACTTCCCAGGCTAACGGCAAGTTTTATCAATTTCAAAGAATTTAAAAATTGAAACGCCTGCTTTTCTTTTCCTCTCACGTCAAAAGAAATCATGGATCCATTGGTAGTACATTGCTTTACTTTTATTCGGTATTGCTCATCGTCTTCCTTGTTTAAGTTTCCAAGGAAATAAACCTTTTCAATCTTAGGGTGAGAGTTCAAATAGTCTGCTACTTTGTTGGCATTAAAAGCCTGAATATCCATCCTTGCCTTCAAAGTTTCTAAACTCCGAAGTAGTAGCCATGCAGTGTTAGGGCTTGTCATGTTGCCCAAAAAGGTGCGCAATTTTTTAACCCTGCCTATAAGTTCAGACGCCCCCAAGCATGCACCGGCGATAAGGTCGCTATGACCGCCGATAAACTTGGTTGCGGAATATATGACCAAATCGGCACCATGCTTTAGTGGGTGTTGCCACAAAGGCCCCATGAAGGTATTATCAACGGCAAGATAAACTTGTTTTTCTTTACTACTAAACTCATCCGCAATTTCTTTACACGCTCTTATATCAACTAATCCATTAGTTGGATTAGCCGGAGTTTCAATATAAATAAAGGATAATTTATCTGAATACCCGGAATTAGAAACAATTTCTTTTACCTCTTTCTTGAGTTGGCCAACCTTAAATTCAACTACGTGAATTCCAAATTGAGTTAGAATATGTTTAATAAAATGGTCACTTCCGCCATACATGGGGCTACTCATGAGGATTAAATCACCGGGTCTGAGAAATTCCAAAAGCATAGTTGAAATCGCAGACATCCCGCTTTCAAAAACGACACACTCCTCGGCATCATCCCAAAGTGTCAATCTATTTTCTAATATTTCAATATTTGGGTTGTTTAACCTACTGTAAATCAGTCCCATTTCTTCCCCACTATTTAATTCACGCTTTTTCCAAAGAATTTCAAAAAAGCCTTTGCCTTCTTCTGCGGTTTTAAATACAAAAGTGGAAGTTTGGAATATCGGGCACTTTATTGATCCTACTGATAGCTCAGGAACATAGCCGTGCGACATCATTAGACTTTCCGGTTTCATTTTCTTTTTCATATAAACTTTTTAAAATTTAAGTAACACCTAACTACCAATACTCCAATACTAAAATTTCTAGACCGTAACATCATAAATGATTGACTTGATAACTAAAAAAAGTCCAAAAATTTAACTGTCAAAGATAATAAATAATGTGAATAGCAAATTAATATTTACCCTAGCCTTTTATATATCTAAGTAATGCCCGACAAAATGTGTAGAGGAACATAAAAACCGGATAGAAAAAATAAAAATTCTAAAAGGAAAGGTTGTTAAAAAGTTGTCTTTGGAAACAGTGGCTTTGTAATTCCTAATGCGACCTAAACGCTAGAATTTACATCAGCTATTGTAAGAACGCGCGCAACATCAAGAACATATTCAAACAAAAAGGATTTTAAATAACTACAATCTCATTACAAAATATTGCAACTAATTGAAATATAGTATGTTACAATCCTGCTTATCGGTATTAGATTAAGAAATTTTTATTAAAATAATCGAAGTTTTTCAAAAATTCCTCAAGTGAAACCGCCAATAGGTTCTTTGCCCGGATTTCAGAGAATTATAAAAAGGAGACCCCACCACACCTGCAAATTCAGAAAATAGTTTTTGTGCCCTTTTGGGTATCATTTTCTCAATATGATTTCTCTTGACATGGTCTTCAGCCTCAATAGCTTTTAACACGTGTTGGCTAATATTTTCTTCTTCAATAATGGTCATGTTTGATTCACTTAATTGTTTTTTCAAAATTTCAAGCGTTTGTGGCGAATTACGAAAATCAACCATCAGAAAATGACCGGAAGGCTTTAAAACTCTCTTGACCTCATTAAAAAACTTGGGTACTGACCCGTACGCATGACTAGATTCAACATTCAAAACAACATCCATGCTTTGGTCTTCAAGCGGGATTGCCTCTGCACTACCAACAATAAATTTTAGATTGGGTAAAGAATGAATTTCGTTACAGAAATTAACTGCATTCTGAGAAAGATCTATTCCCACGTACTGTAAAGGGTTAAAATGTTGGGATATATGTTTACCGCCACCACCTCTGCCACTACCTACTTCCAAAATATACTTCCCTTCAATTTCGGTTTTGTTGGCTAGAAGATGATACATGGCCGTAGAATAAAACTGTGGCGCTGTCTCGGGATTAAATTGTGGTGGCATTTCACCGTCATTCGGGTAGTAGCCATAATTCATAAACTGCCAATCTTTTGAGCGAAAATATTTACCTAAAAGTTCGTAGGTCACTTTAGCATTCAAACGCTTAAACCAAGAATACTTTTTGAATAGTCTGATAATTGTGTTAACCATAATAAGAGTCTAAGTGAAGTAACATCTAAAACAATTGTTTAATTCAAAAGGTTAACAAAAATAGTTTCATACAAATAAGCTACCAATTTAAGATATTGTGAAAGAGATAATCCTCCGGTTTGTCCAACAATTTTTTTGCTTCCTCAAGGTCGCTTTCAACTAAATAGTGAAGGCTATCCTCAAACACCATACGCGATTTTTGGCTTTTCATGTTTACCATTCTGGTTTTAATCTTACCATTTTTGTCTTCAACATCTTTCAAAAAAAGCGGGGAAATATCTCCTGCAGGATCGCTAGTAACCATACATCCGGTAAGTCCTTGGTCGAATAATTTTTTTACCCCAACCCCAAGCAAACTGCAATACAGCAAATCGAAAGCAACCGGTTTAATACAACGCAATTCATAGCCCATCTCAACGGGTCTGCTTTTAACATCGATATTCAATTGTTTCAACCTAACTTGTAGCAACATATTATAAATGTGTGCCTTGCTAACATTACCCAATTCCGGGTGTCCATGATCATCATAAGTTAGTAGAACTCCCGAGTTCTTTATTTCTTCATCAGTCATAAAATGAAACACCCCCTCGCTAATAACGACTACTCCGTATTGGATTCCCAAAATTTTTCTTTTAACGATAGAGGAAACCGTGAGTCTGGTAATTTTGTCCAAAGAAACCTTTGTCTTATCAAAAATCTCAGGAATGATAATCATAGGGTAGTGACAAGCAGCCCCAATTCCAAAAGCTAAATGTCCGGCTTCTCTTCCCATAGCCGAAACCACAAACCAATTTCCGGAAGTACGGGCATCTTCATAAATGGTAGAGCCTATTCTAACTCCCTCATGCTTAGCACTTTGATAGCCGAAAGTTGGCTGTCCTTCAGGCAGAGGAAGGTCGTTGTCAATAGTTTTTGGTACGTGTATATTCTTAATTGGAAAATTTTGTTCAGCAAGAAATTTGGAAATTCTATTCGCAGTAGAGGCCGTATCATCACCACCTATGGTTACCAATAGTTTAACATTGTTAGAAACAAAATTATCAGTTTTAAACTCAGTATCTTTAGGTTTATATCTACTCATCTGTAGCATAGAGCCGCCCACACTGAAAATACGATCTGCTATTTCATAGCTAACGTCAACAATTGGGGGATTTTTACTAAAAAGAAATTTATAGCCGTGATTCAAGCCAATAACTCTAAATCCGGCTCTGAGAAATACTTTAGCTACGGAACTAACAACAGTGTTAATACCTGGAGCAGGGCCACCCCCTGCAAGAATAATAATAGAAGGTTTCACTATAATTTGATACTTAAGTTTTAAAAATTATTACAGGCGCAAATATGAAAAAATATGTTTAAACTTTAGAGTTCAATCAATTATCCTCTTCATTTTTTATTTGCTTAGGCCGTTTTTCTTTCCTTTTACGTTTATTTTGCTTTGGTTCTTCTTGCTGAGAAACTTCCTCACCAACTTCAGGAACCGGTTCTTCCGCTTCTGAAACCTGCCCTAATTCCGGATTTTCTTCAACGTTCAAATCAGTGGAATCGGTTTTATGCTTCTTTTTAAATAATTTTTTTAAAAAACCAAAAAATCCTTTCCGAGTCTTTTTTTCTTTTAAATTCTCTTCCTTCTTTTTCTCTTCGTTAATCCTTACATCCGGAAGAACTAAAAGATCTCTAAAATACCACATATACAGGTCTTGATCCAAATTGTATTTTTCTTTCAATTTGGTAATCACATAAACACTATCTTGAGCATCTAGGGAGGTAGAATCTAATTCTTGCTTTCTTACATCTAAGGAATCAATATCAGCACCAATATTGTCAACTGATAAGGAATCGACTGTGTTAAGAGAATCTGCAATTACAGGCATAACTGCCTTCATTTCAATGGTTTGTAATTTCCTAGTTCTCTTTTTGTAAGACTCAGGAACTGCAATCAAATAATTGTTCTTGCTGGCCGACAAAACCCTAATTGTTGAATCATTTTCGAAAATACTAAACTTCTTTTTCAATGCGGTTTTATCAAAAATAAAGTAACTCTGATAGGCAGGGCATATCATGTTTCTGTTGCATGAAGAACACAACATTAATAATACGAATAGCTTAATATAATTATTCACTAGATGTTCCTTCTGAAAAAGTCGCCCTTATTTGAGCCCCCAAATATAGTTAAAATAGCTTATTTTATATATATACCTTATTTACGAACTAGGTAAATATTTAAAAATCAAAAAAATAACCGTTTGATAATTACATAAGTCAAACCAATTAAAAAAATAATGATTGAGATTTTGTTTATCCCATGCATCAATTTAATATTTATATTGGTTGGTCTATTCACATCTTTCTTTCTAAAAAAATAACCTCCAACTTCACCGAGTGAAAAGAAATTATTCCAAAACGATTTTTTCTTTTCATCAACATCTTTTTGCGCTTTCATATTATTCTATTTAGTATCGAACCATTTACCATCGTCAACAATCAAGCCAATCAGTTCATCCACGGCTTTGTCTTCTTTTACATTTCGTTTTACCACATCCCTGCCCCGATATAGAGTGATAAGACCATGTCCGGAGCCAACATACCCATAGTCGGCATCAGCCATTTCGCCGGGGCCGTTGACGATGCACCCCATAATTCCAATTTTAAGCCCTTTCAAGTGGGCAGTTTTGACCCTAATTTTGGCTGTCGTCTCTTGCAGATTAAAAAGAGTGCGTCCGCAAGAAGGACAAGAAATATATTCAGTCTTAGAAATTCTCGTTCTAGTAGCCTGTAATATCCCGAAAGCAACATCATTCGCAATTTTATAACCACCACAATTTTCAGCGGCAATAAAGATACCATCACCGAGTCCGTCAACAAGCAATCCACCCATATCAATAGCACTATTAATCAACAACTTGTCGGAAGATAAATTTTGATAAGACCTTCTAATGATAACAGGCACATGACACTCCCGTTCCATCAATTTAACAAAAATCCGCCGTTGTTCTAAAAATCCTTTACTGTGGTAAGTATCAAGAAACAAAACCGCGGTATTGTCAAATTTTAGTTTTTCAATTAACTCTGAAGAGAGATTATCAAAGCAGAGAAGAACAAAATTAAGTTTATCAGAACGTTCAATATCCTCTATGTATTGCTTTGAGTTTATCAAAGGAAAACTTAGCGAATTTCCTCTATTCTTGAGCCAAGAAGCATGATTATAAATCAGTCCTAGAGATTGAGGCATTTCAAAATCCAAATCTCTATCTCCTAAGAAAAGGTAATCGCAAGCTAGGTCGGTAATATTCCATTTATCCAAAGTAACTGAATATCTGTAACCAAAAGGAAAAAGTTTGGCCTGATGAACTCCATTTTTGGGTTTGCCGGCTAAATCCTCACTCAAAGAGAACTCGGCGACTACAACCGGAGGCTGTCCCCCGCCTATGTTATTAACTTTATGAGTTTCTCTTCTATTGTATTCAAATGGATTAACAGGATAGTTTTCAATATTTGGAATAGTTTCGTGCTCACCACTATTGTTATATCGCTCCAATATTTGGTAGCAAACGGGTATTTCGGCCTCAGGCTCTTCGGTCAAAGACACTCTAATGGTGTCGCCAAGACCGTCTTCGAGCAAAGCACCAATTCCTACAGCGGATTTTATTCTTCCATCTTCACCATCGCCGGCCTCGGTCACACCCAAGTGAAGTGGGTAAGGCTTTAAACCCTCTTCATTCAATTTAAAAACCAGCAACCTATATGCTTGAATCATTACTGTTGGATTGCTTGATTTCATTGACAATACCGTGTTATAGAAGTTTTGATCTTCACAAATTCTGATGAACTCCAAGGCCGACTCAACCATACCGAGTGGTGTGTCGCCATACCTATTCATAATTCGGTCAGATAAAGAACCTTGGTTTGCTCCTATTCTGAGGGCAGTTCCATACTCTTTACACACATTTAGAAGAGAAATTAATTTTTTTCTTATTTTTTCTAAATCTGCTTGATATTCAGAACTGCTATACTCTCCAACTATTAACCTTTTTTTATCGCTATAGTTGCCCGGATTAATTCTAACTTTTTCAACAATTCGAGCAGCAACCTCAGCAGCATTGGGTGTGAAATGGATATCTGCAATTAATGGAACGGTACAACCCCTGGCAAGCAGCCCGTCTTTAATAACCTGTAGATTCATAGCATCTTTGATACTAGGTGCCGTAAATCTAACAATTTCGCAACCGGCATTTACCATTCGGATTGCCTGTTCAATTGAGGCATCAGTGTCCATAGTATCAACGGTAGTCATTGATTGGATTCTAATTGGGTTAGTGCCTCCAACGCCTAAATTCCCAATTTTAACTTCAATAGTCTTACGTCTGGAATAACGAACAAGGCTATCACAATAATTAGCAGTCTGATCTTTTGTTTTCACTTTATTTAATTCAAAAATATGTAATTCATGAGCAAAGAACAATTGTTTTTATTCTAAATGTCTCCCAGTTGTGGTCGAACAATTATTTCTTCAATAACACTTTGAGGGCTCATCGAGTAAGCATCAAAAATAGATTGAGCTATGTGCTCGGATTTCATTAACCTACCGGGTTCTATGTCAACTCCATCCCAACTTCCGGTAAAAGTAGCACCGGGCATTACAGTTGTAACCCGAATATTTTGTGACTTTAATTCTTCTCTTAATAATTTTGAAAATGCTACCATAGCAAACTTAGAAATCGAATAGGAACCGGCGGTTGGGAAAATTTTGATTCCTGCCACCGAACAAATATTAAAAATGTACCCTTGCTTAGATTTTTTTACGGTCTCAATCAAACCTCTTGTGGTATAATAGGCTGAATAAAGATTTGTGTTTATCATACTTTCTAAAACTCCATCCGGCTCTTCTAATATATTCCCGGTAACAAAATTTCCTACGTTATTGATTAATACGTCAATAGGTCTGTTAATTTTATTAACCTGATGGGAAAATAGTTTTCTATTCTCACGTGAAGACAAGTCAGAAGTGTAAACATGTACTTCAACTTTGTGTTTAGATTCAATTTCGACTTTTAAATCCATAAGTTCTTGTGCTTTGCGAGCGCAGGTAACTATATCAAACTTTTGAGAGGCAAATTTTTCAATTATTGCATTTCCAATACCTTTTGTACCCCCTGTAATTACTAATAATTTATTCATTTTGAATTGTTTATTTAACTTTATGGCAATATATGCAATTTATGAAGGAATTTGGAAGATACGTGACATTCTTAGGATTATTATTCGTTCGGCGCGAAACATTAAAAACCTATTATAAGCTAACTGTTGATGAATGTATTTTGATAGGAATCCAATCAGCAACTTTGGTGGCAGTAGTAGCTGCCTTTATGGGAGCGGTAACCACGGTTCAAACCGCCTACAACATGGTTAGCCCTTTAATACCAAAATATATCATATCACAAGTGGTTCGAGAGATGACAATATTGGAATTAGCTCCGACGATAATAGCAATTATTTACGCCGGCAAGGTTGGTTCAAGTATGGCCGGCGGATTGGGTAGTATGCGTATTACCGAACAAATTGATGCCTTGGAGGTAATGGGAATAAATTCAGCTTCCTATCTTGCGCTTCCAAAAATTTTAGCTTCAATTTTGATGTATCCACTGTTGGTTATTCTGGCCGGTTTTTGCTCACTATTGGGCGGGTACGTAGTAGGTGGCTTAGCAGGAATAATTACCCCCGCCGATTACACTTACGGTCTCAGATTCTTTTTTGATAGTTATTCGATAACATTTGCATTGATAAAAGCTTTTGTCTTTGCTTTTCTAATCTCATCAATTTCTTCTTTCAAAGGATATTTCACCACAGGCGGAGCTTTGGAGGTGGGGATTGCAACCACTTCGGCAGTGACAACAAGCATAATTGCAGTACTACTTTCAGATTATTTTTTAGCACAACTACTATATCTAAGATAATGATTAAAATAAAAAATATTTCAAAGTCATTTGACGGAAAAGAGGTTATTAAAGATATTTCAGGTGAGTTTGATCAAGGTAAAACTAATCTAATAATTGGGGCAAGTGGTACCGGCAAGAGCGTGCTTTTGAAGTGCATTGTCGGGCTAATTGTCGCCGATACCGGAAAGGTATTTTACGACTTTAGAAATTTTACCGAAGCCGACAAAGATATGAAGACACAAATACGCAGAGAGATTGGAATGCTATTTCAAGGCGGGGCACTTTTCGACTCAAAAACTGTGGAACAGAATGTAATGTTTCCATTGGATGTGCTCACCGAAATGAAGCAAGAAGAAAAACTTGACCGCGTCAACTTTTGTCTTCAGAGAGTAGGATTAGAAAATATAAACAAAAAAATGCCTTCAGAAATTTCCGGTGGCATGAAGAAAAGAGTTGGAATTGCCAGGTCAATCGTAAATAAACCCAACTACTTATTCTGTGATGAACCCAATTCCGGTCTTGACCCACAAACAGCGATAAAAATTGATGACTTGATTATGGAAATAACCCATGAATTGAATACCACGACCATAGTAGTTACCCATGATATGAATTCAGTTATGGGTATTGGGGAAAAAATAATGTTTCTTTTTAATGGTATGAACTTGTGGGAAGGATCATCGAAAGATATTATGGACTCGGAAGTATCTGAATTACAAAATTTTGTGTTCTCAAATAAAGTGATGCTCAATCTCAAAAGTCAGAAATAAAATAGGAGTGTATTAGTGCCTCATTCAGCCAATAAAAGAACTAAACCGGATCAACGTCAAAAGAAATTCTTACCGTTCTATAAGCATTATTAGAAAGAAATTTTGAACAAATAGAAGTCAGTATTTCTTTTATTTGAACAAGTTGCCCTTTATCTCTAGGTATCTTTAAAAGAATAGAATACAAATATTGATTTCTAATTTTAGAAACCGGAGGCTCGGCAGGCCCTAGAATAATAACCCCTTTCAATTCTCGGGATATTAATTTTGTAAACTCATTCGCAGCGACAAGACATTTATCTTTAAAATTATGTTTTACGGTGATTTCTATTAAACGGGAAAATGGCGGGTAAAAAAATTGCTTTCTGTCGGCTAATTGGTCAGTAATGAATCCGATTACATTCTGTGCTCTAACGTAAGAAAATATTGGATGCTGTGGGTTGGCGGTTTGAATTACTACTTTGCCAATATCGCCACGTCTTCCGGCTCTTCCACTGACCTGTAGTATTAGCTGAAACGCCCTTTCATGAGACCTGAAATTTGGAAAGTGCATCATTCTATCAGCATTGAAAATACCGACAAGAGTAACCTTATCAAAATCTAGTCCTTTAGTAACCATCTGAGTACCAATGAGAATGCTTGTTTGTCCGGTCTCAAAGTCTTTAATAATTTTTTCATAGCCCTTTCTTGAGTGGGTAGTGTCAAAATCCATTCGACCAATGTTGATATCGGGGAAGTAATATTTCAACTCCTCCTCCAATTTTTCTGTCCCATATCCCAAAATAAGGATACGAGAAGAAGTGCACTTAGGGCACTGTTTGGGCAAAGGTTCATTATAACCACAATAATGACAAATCATGGAATGACGAAATTGGTGATAAGTAAGACTTACGGCACAATTGATACACTCCGGAATCCAAGCACAGACATCACATTGCACAAGTGGAGAATGACCTCGACGGTTTTGGAAAAGGATAACCTGATTTTGCTTTTCTATGGTCTCAGTAATATTCTGAATCAAAAGTGAAGAGAAATCTCCTTTGAGAGTATTCTTTTTTCTTTCCTTTGACAAGTCTGCAAAAATAGTTTCCGGTAATTTTGCATCATTAAAACGTTCATTAAGAGACACATATCCAAACAGTCCAATAGTGGTATTATAATAACTCTCACAGGAGGGAGTAGCCGTCCCCATGAGAACTTTAGCATGATGCAGTCTAGCCATAACTAAGGCTACGTCTCTGGCATTATATCTGGGAGCGGGGCTTTGTTGTTTATAAGAAGGCTCGTGCTCTTCATCAATAACAATAAGACTGAGGTTGTCGAAGGGCAAAAAAATTGAAGAACGCACCCCAACAACAAAATTATATTTCCCTTGCAATACAGCATTCCACACCTCCACCCTCTCATTATCGGAAAATTTAGAGTGATAAACCCCCATTGAGTTACCAAAAATCTTTTTTAGTCGTATCACAATTTGAGTGGTCAAAGCAATCTCCGGCAGGATATATAAAACTTGAGAGTCACCAACCAATGCCCTTTTAATTAAGTCAATATAAATCTCTGTCTTTCCGCTACCGGTAATTCCATGAAGTAAAACCGTTTCCTTACTTTGGAATTCGGTAAGAATTGAATTTCGTGCTTTCTCTTGATTTTCACTTAGTATAATTGGCTGTTCGGAAATAGGTTCCTCAAATCCAAATCTTGGAACAATCACTTCAAATTCTTCTAAAATTCCATTTTTTATAAGTGTATTTAGAGAAGAGACAGAGATTTCATTATCAATAAGGCTAGTTTTGCTAACATTATTGTCCTTAGCGTCCAGTTCTTTATTCAAAACGGGTACGTGTTGCAAAAATTTGAGAATGACAGCTTCTTGTTTTGGTTTTTGAGATAGCTGGTCAAAAAGGCTTGCCAAATTATCTCGCAACAAATATTTCGAATTTAGACGAATTCTTTTTTCTCGCTTAGGCTTGTATTTCTCTCTTACATTTTCAAATATTATTATCGCCTTTTTAGCCGTGAGGGTTTTCAAAATCGAATGAATAGATTTGATTTTCAACAACTTGCTTGCCTCTGAATAGGAAAGCGAAGAGGTTTCTAAATGATTTAGTAGTAGCTTTTCATTATCTGAAAATGAATAGGCACTTTCCTCTTGATTTAGGGATGGATTAATCTGAATAATCGATTCACTAGAGAGCTTCAAACCATTAGGCAAGGCGGCATTTAAAACTTCGCCTAGGGTGCACATATAGTAGTCAGCTATCCATTCAAATAATCTAAATTGAAATTCTGTAATAGTTTCATTATCATCAAGGAGTTCAGAAATAAATTTAATTTCAAAATCTTTCGGAGCATTACTATGAACATTGGCTACAATGCCGGTAATAATTTTCCGGCTTCCAAAAGGGACAATCGCACGTTGCCCTACTTTTATCTTATCATTGAACTTAGATGGCAAACAATAAGTAAAATATCTGCCTACCGGAACCGGCAAAATCAGGTCAATGAATAGTGACCCTTGTTCTAAAGGTGTATCTTCTGTGTCCAATATTAATCCAAAATTTGCATTATAATTCCTTTAAAAGTTGAACCAACTCGCCCACCGTAGTAACAGGGTGATAGCAAGTATTATTGCGACAAACAAATATACTATTTTGAGTTTCATCTTTACCGTGTAGCATTGGCAAGTTGCTTGACTTTACCGTTCCTGCCACTATCGCCATAGGAAAATATTTGGTGGCCATCTCCTTTCTATGTTGTAATGCTTCGGCACCAACAAAAGAAATTTCCTGTATTGAATGGATAGTCTCCAAAACCAAAATAGACCAATAAGCCATATTTGGCGTATCTCTCAAAATTAAATTTTTTAATCCCCTTAACAATTTGATAGCTTCATTCTTCAGTAGCTCATTTCCCGTTAAAATACCCAAATGCAACATGTTTCTAACCATTACCGCATTAGAAGACGGAATTACATTGTCAAATATTTCCTTTCTTCTGGTAAAAAGTTGCTCCGAGTGAATAGAATTTACAAAATATAAGCCATCGTTATCATCCTTAAAACTAGATTGAACATATTTCATCCATCTATTAGCTTTTAGTAACCAATTTTCATCAAAAGTGCATTGATAAAATGAAATGTAAGAACGAATGAGCCAAGCATAATCCTCTAAAAACCCTTCAATTTTGCGTCCCTTGACCCGCAGGCAATGAGTTTCAGTAATCATATATTTTTCAATAAAAGCAATATTCCGCAAAGCCAAATTCAAAAATTGGGAGTCAGCAAAAGTTTGATAAGTATCCAGCCATGCCTGAATAAGCATAGCATTCCACCCCAATAAGATTTTATCGTCGGTTTCCGGTTTAATCCTTTTTTGGCGAGCCAATAACAGTATTTCTTTTAGTTTATTTATCTTTTTGTCATCAATAGGTGAGTTTGCCTTTCTGTGCAAAATATTTCTGCCTCCCGCCCAGTTACCATTCTCAAAAATTTGAAAATATTCGACTAGCAAATGGCCGTCTTTTCCCAAAAGATTATTTACTTCGGAAAGAGTCCACGTATAAAACCTACCCTCCTCCCCTTCACTATCAGCATCAATAGCGGAATAAAATCCTCCTTCCTCATTCATCATTTCGCATTGTAGCCATTGTGCGGTTTGATAGACTACCATTTTGAAATCCTGATTTTGGCTTTGCCTATACGCTTCGGAAAACAAGCTGATTAACTGGGCATTGTCGTACAACATTTTCTCGAAATGGGGAACCAACCACTTTTCATCGACCGAATATCTCGAAAATCCGCCACCGATTTGATCATAAATGCCTCCGCTTGCCACCTGCTGCAAAGTCAGCATTACCATATTAAGTGCCTTTTCATTTCCAAATAGATGATGATACCTTAACATCAACATCCAAATAGTAGGCATAATAAATTTTGGCGATTTTGACAGTCCTCCAAAATCAAAATCAAATCTGGTCTCAATATTTTGGAACATTTTTTTGGCATCTTCTATTCCGAACAAATCAAAATTATTAGAAATATTCAAATAATTATTTTCTTTGAGGTGATTGGTCAAGTTGATGGCAACCCTATTTACCTCATTTCGGTTTTTTTTAAACTTATTACTTATCTCAACAATTACTTTCTCCCACTGTTTTGGAGTAAAATATGTGCCTCCATAAAATGGATATTGGTCCGGGGTAAGAAAAACATTTAGAGGCCAACCACCACGTAAACCCATAGCCTGAATTGCCTCCATATATATCTGGTCAATATCGGGACGCTCTTCACGATCTATTTTAATGCAAACTAAGTGTGCATTCATTAATGCAGAAATCTCTTTAGACTCAAAACATTCATGGTTCATTACATGACACCAATGGCAAGCTGAGTACCCTATACTTATGAGAATGGGCTTATCTTCAATTTTTGCTTTTTGAAATGCCTCATCGCCCCACTCAAACCAATCAACAGGATTATGCGCATGCTGGCGCAGGTATGGGTTGTCAGAATTAATAAGGCTATTCACCTTTGGCCGTAAATATGTCATTTACCGAGTAAGATAAAATGGGGTCAAATTGAAGTAACTAAAAATTTAGCCAAACAGTCGTGTAAATTTAAGGGCAAAATATATTGAAAAACAAGAAATTAATTTAAAATGCTAATACCCTGATATTCAAGTTTTCTATAAAATGTATTTATTAGTAATTTTATCCGATAGCATTCTATCCAATCAAAAAATTAGCACAGTAGCGGTCTTATTCATAAAAAGAACATCTAAATTAACTTTTGTTGGATTACTATACCTGTTTTTTATATTGTCACGCCAATTATTCCAAGATGAAGTATAACTTAAAACATCTTCGATTTATTGTAAAACCTTAAAGTATTAGCCCCGTTTTAATAGTTATTATAAAAAGATAGCAAAAGTGCTTTCTATTAACAAGGTACTAAAGGTGCTTTTGCTTTCTTTTCTTCTGTAAACCTAAAGGTAAACTCAAAAACCCCAGGACTTATTTCTTTTCGGTTTTCATAGTTTTTTATGTTCCTTATCTCTTGCTCACACCTTAAAGTGCTCCCAATTTTATATTGCATTACTCTACAAGCAAATACATTAGTCGGAGGCGGAAAATTGTCTATATTTATATTCTCCTCTTTCAATGAATAAAAATCTCGATTAAACTTATGTATTAACGTGTCATTAGGAGGTATTTTCTTTCCTTCACATGAACCGTATGAGAAGAATGAAACTACCGTATCAGCCGATTCATTAATATAAAAAA
>Ga0316188_10000178_pt1 | contig 23204 bp, 25 predicted proteins | sample Phiworburrow1_MG_FD_204933 | JGI IMG/M metagenome (GOLD analysis project Ga0316188, IMG submission 204933) | Coastal sediment microbial communities from Maine, United States - Phippsburg worm burrow 1 | ecosystem: Environmental > Aquatic > Marine > Coastal > Sediment | place: USA: Maine... | reverse complement strand
TCGCCGAAGATGGCGCAGGCCATGCTCGCGTCGATGTTGATCCTGGCGTTCGCCGCCTGGTTCTATACCATCGCGGTAAGCCTTTCCCGGGTGCGCTCGATCATCCTGATGCGCGAGGCGCATGCCGACTGGGCGCAGCAGGTCGCCAAGGAGAGCGCGAAATGAGCGAATGGTTCGCGATGGGCGGCTACGGATTTTACGTCTGGAGCTCTTACGGCATGCTCGCGATCGCGATCGTGGTCGAGCTGGTGGCGCTGGCCCGCAGTCGCGCACGCGCCCGAGAATACGCAATCGAAGTGATGGAGGAGGAACAGGCGTGAAGCCCCGCTACAGAAGAATGATCTGGATCCTGGTGGGTGTCGTCGCGCTCGGCGTCGCCACCACCCTGGTGCTCAACGCATTCCGCAGCAACCTCGTGTTCTTCTTTACGCCCACGCAGATTGCGGATGGCGAAGCGCCCATGGGCAAGAACTTCCGCGTCGGCGGCCTGGTCGAGCCGGACAGTCTCAAGCGCGAGGGCGACGGCACGATGGTCACCTTCCGCGTGACCGACGGCGCGAAGACGATCATGGTGTCCTACAAGGGCATCCTCCCCGACCTGTTCAAGGAGGGGCGCGGCATCGTCGCGCAGGGCTCGGTGCAAACCGACGGCTCGTTCCGCGCCAGCGAGGTGCTGGCCAAGCACGACGAGAACTACATGCCGCCCGAAGCCGCGGAAGCGCTCAAGCGGGCCGGCCACACGGTGGGCGCCCCGGAGCAGTTCGTCGACAAAGCACAGAAGTCGGTCAGCAAGTGAGGATCTCCAGATGATCGTTGAACTCGGACACTTCGCGCTGATCCTTGCGCTGCCGTTGACGCTCTTCTCGGCGCTGATGTCCCTGTACGGGGCGTTTCGCAGGGACACGCGGCTGATGGCGGTGGGTGCGCCCGCGTCGGTCGGCCAGTTCGCCCTGGTGGCCTTCGCCTTCGGCTGCCTGATCACCGCGTTCGCGACCAACGACTTTTCGGTCGCGCTGGTCGCCAACAATTCGAACCTCGAGCTGCCCGACGCCTACCGGATCGCGGCGACCTGGGGCTCGCACGAAGGCTCGATGCTGCTGTGGGTGCTGATGCTCACCGGCTGGAGCGCGGCGGTGGCCGTCCTGTCGGGCTCGTTGCCGGTGACGCTGCGTGCCCGGATCCTGGGCACGCTGTCGCTCATCGCCTTCGGATTCCTGCTGTTCCTGCTGTTCACCTCGAATCCGTTCGCGCGGCTCCTGCCCGCCGCCGCAGACGGACGCGACCTCAATCCGCTGCTGCAGGACCCGGGCATGGTGTTCCATCCGCCGCTGCTCTACATGGGCTACGTCGGATTCGCGGTCGCTTTCGCGTTCGCCGTCGCCGGCCTGCTCGAGGGCCGCTTCGACGCGGCCTGGGCGCGCTGGGCCCGCCCGTGGACCACGGTCGCATGGTGCTTCCTGACGCTGGGCATCGCCCTCGGGTCGTTCTGGGCCTACTACGAACTCGGCTGGGGCGGCTGGTGGTTCTGGGACCCGGTCGAGAACGCCTCGTTCATGCCCTGGCTCGTGGGCACCGCGCTGATCCACTCGCTCGCGGTCACCGAGAAGCGCGGCGCGTTCCGCAGCTGGACGGTGCTGCTGGCGATCCTGGCCTTCAGCCTGAGCCTGCTCGGCACCTTCCTCGTGCGCTCGGGCGTGCTGACCTCGGTGCACGCCTTCGCCACCGACCCCGCGCGCGGCGTGTTCATTCTCGCGTTTCTCGCGGTCGTGATCGGCGGCACGTTGACGCTGTTCGCGTGGCGTGCGCCGACCATCGGCGTGGGGCCGGGGTTTTCCGCGGTGTCGCGCGAGTCCATGCTGCTGGCCAACAACATCCTGCTCGTCGTCGCGATGGCGGCGGTGCTGCTGGGCACCCTGTATCCGCTCGTGCTCGACACCCTCGACATGGGCAAGATCTCGGTCGGACCGCCCTACTTCGATTCCGTGTTCTACCCGCTGATGGCGCCGGCGCTGTTCCTGATGGGCGTGGGACCGATCGCGCGATGGCGCAAGGCCGAGTTGCCGCCGATGGTGCATCGCCTGAAGTGGGCGTTCGCGGTGGCGGTCATCGGCGCGCTGCTCCTGCCGCTGACCATGGGCAGCCTGAGGCCGCTGACCAGCCTGAGCCTCGGCTTCACCCTGTGGATCCTGGCGTCGGCGGTCACGATCATCGTGGAGAGCCTGCGTGGCGCCGACGGACGGATCGCGCTGCGCCGCGCGCGGCTGCTGCCCTCGTCGATCTGGGGCATGCACGTCGCGCACATCGGCATCGCGGTGTTCGTGTTCGGCGTGACGATGGTCAAGAGCTTCGAGATCGAGCACGACGGTCGCATGGAGGTCGGGCAGACGGTGGAAGTCGGCGGCTACCAGATCCGCTTCGACGGACTCAGCGACGTCCGGGGTCCGAACTACGACGCGGTGCGCGGCGAATTCACGGTCAGCCGCGACGGCAAGAAGCTCACCACGCTGCACCCGGAGAAGCGCACCTACCGCGCGACGCGCCAGGCGATGACCGAGGCGGCGATCGACCACGGCCTGCGCCGCGACGTCTACCTGTCGATGGGCGAGCCGCTCGGCAACAACGCGTGGGCCGTGCGCACCCACGTCAAGCCCTTCGTCAAGTGGATCTGGCTCGGCTGCGTGCTGATGGCGGCGGGCGGTGCGCTCGCGGCTGGCGACCGGCGCTACCGCCGGGCGTCCCGTGTCGCTGCTCGGGAAGCCGGCTCCGCCGGCGCCCAGTCCGTCGCCTAGCCGGGGGCAGATCGACATCATGCGCGCGCTGAAATTCCTGATTCCGCTGGCCCTGTTCGCGGGCATCGCGTGGTTCCTGCTCAAGGGGCTGGACAACGACCCGCGCAACATCCCGTCGCCGCTGATCGACAAGCCGGCCCCGGCGGTATCGCTGCCGAGGCTGGACGACCCGTCGCAGCGATGGACGACCGAGCAGATGCGGGGCCAGGTCTGGGTGCTGAACGTCTGGGGTTCGTGGTGTGCCGGCTGCCGGGTCGAGCACCCCTTGCTCGAGGTCTTCTCGCGCCAGGGTTCGGTGCCGATCGTCGGCTTCGCATGGAAGGACGATCCGAAGGCTTCCAAGGCCTGGCTCGATCGTCTGGGCGACCCGTACAAGATCAACGTGATGGACCGCGACGGCCGGGCGGCGATCGACTGGGGCGTCTACGGCGCGCCCGAGACCTTCGTGATCGACAAGGCCGGTGTGGTTCGCGACAAGCACACCGGCCCGTTGACCCGCAAGGCGATCGACGAACGGCTGGTCCCGCTGATCAAGAAGTTGCAGGCACAGTGACATGAGCGTTTCCAAGCAATTCGGCCTGCGCGTCGGTTCACGGATGCGGAACCTGCTCGCCGCGGTGCTGGCGGTCGGCGTGGTCTCGATCTGTTCTGCCGGCGCGGCGCAAGCGCAGTCGGCCGCCCCGGCGCCGGCGCCGGCGCCGGCGGCCGCAACGAATGCCGCGCCCGGTGCCTCCGAGCGCTACGCCGAGCGTCTGAGGGCGCTCTCACTGCAGTTGCGCTGCCTGGTCTGCCAGAACCAGACACTCGCCGACTCCCAGGCCGAACTCGCCACCGACCTGAGGCGCGAGGTCGAGGAGCAGATCGAAAAGGGCAAGACCGACGACGAGATCAAGGCCTACCTGGTCGCGCGATACGGCGACTTCGTCCTCTACAAGCCCCCGGTGCAGCGCAATACGGTGATGCTGTGGTTCGGCCCGTTCGCGCTGCTGCTCGTCGGCGTGGCCGCCTGGCTGCTGGTGCAGCGGCGAAGTCGCGCGCGTCGCGCCGAAGCGCCGGTCACCGCCGACGACGACCGCGACCGCGCCCGCAAGCTGCTCGAGTGATGCCGGCGGCGATGCCGCCCGTCAGCGCGCGACCAGCCGACGATCGCGCCTGCCGATCAGCACCGCGACGACGATGTTGACCAGGGCGAAGGCACTGGTCACCCACCAGGTGTGATGCCAACCGCCGGCGCTGCTCGCAACCGCCGCCACCAGCGGCGGTGAAATGAACTGGCCGATCGCGGAACCCTGCTGCATCAACCCGGTGGTGGTGGAGACCGCGCCGGCGTACGGGGCAAAGCGCGGAGCGGTGGTGAACAGCGTCCCCGGGATCAGCCCGCCTACGGCCGAGAAGAGCAGCACCGCCGCGTAGCGCCACCCGAACGCGAACTCGACGTCGAACGCAATCACCGTCGCGACACCCATCACCAGCGATGCGCCGGCGAGCACCGCAGTGCGCGTGGCGCCCCGGTGCAGCAGGAGCCCGGACACGATGTTTCCCGACATGTTGGCCGCGACGCCGAACGCGGTAAGCAGGCCTGCGGTGGTCGGGGCGATCCCTGCCGACTGGTAGGAGGTCGGCAGGAACCCGAAGACCGCGATGAACTGCCCCGCATAGAGCCCGAAGCAGGCCGCCAGCAGCCAGGGCCCGGGCGCGCGGAGCGTGTCGCGCGCCAGCGCGAGCACGCGCACAGGCTCGGCGCCGTGCGGCGGGTCCGGCGCGACCACTCGCCGCAGCAGCACGAGCGTCGCGAGCGCCGCGCTCGCGCTGCACCACCAGGCGAGCTGCCATCCGCCCGCGGCCATCAGCCAGGGCGTCGCGACCAGCGCCAGCGACATGCCGGTCGGCATGTAGCTCCCCCAATACCCGAGCGCCACGCCCAGGCTTCCGAACGGCACCACCCTGCGGATCAGCGCCGGCCCCGGCAGCACCGTCAGGATGAAGCCCGCGCTTTCGATCGCGCGCATCGCGAGCAGCGTGCCGGCGTCGGCCGAAAGCGCCCCCGCCACGCTGGCCAGTGCGAGCAGTCCCAGCCCGCAACCCATGACCCGCCGCGCTCCGAATCGATCGGCCAGCACGCCACCGAAGAGACCGAAGCCCATGCCGGCAGCCTGGAACACCGATACCAGGAAGCTCGCCTGCACCAGCGTCATGCCGAAGGACTGCTGAAGCGCCGGCAGCGCCGGCGGCAGCTTGCCGATGTTCAGCGCCGCGACGACGCCCGCGAGCAGCAGTACCGCGAGGCGCGCCGCATCGCTGCTCTCGGGCGCCGGTGGGGCGAGGGTTTTCACTGAACGGTAAGCGCGGTAACGGTTTGTAAGACCAGGAGCGCACGGATTCGGCCGGCGCTAGCATGGGGTTGTCGCTGCGAGGCGTCGACCGGATCACCGGAAACGACCGACCTCAAGGCAGCATTATCACGGAGGTTCCATCATGCTCAGATCAACCGTCGTCGCAGTCCTGCTCGCAGCCGCCGCGCTCGCGGCGGCGCCCGCCAGAGCGCAGGACGTCGCATGGTCGGTGACCGTCGGATCGGGCGGTTCGCTGGGTGCATACGTCGGGATCCCCGGGCCGTTCATCGCGCCCGCGCCCGTCTACCGTCCGGTGGCCGTGTACCCGAGCGCGCCGATCTATCAGCCGTCGGTCGTCGTTGCCACGCAGGGGTATTACCCGCCTGTGCGGGCCTATCCGGTGCCCGTCTATGCAGCGCCGCAGGTCGTGTATCGCGGCGCGCCGGGTTGGGTCGGCCCCCGCCCCTACGCCTACCGGGGCGCGGCACCGGTGTACCGGGTTCGTGCCCAATGGCGTGAACATGGCCACAGGCACTAGCACGCCGTCGCCGACAATGAAAAAACCGCGGCACTAGGCCGCGGTTTTCGTTTCACGGCCGCGGTCTAAGACCACGGCCGGATCGGCTGGCTAGCCGCCCGATCAGATGGGGCGAATCGCCGCCGCCTGCAGGCCTTTGGGGCCGCGGCGCACTTCGAACTGCACGCGCTGCTGCTCGGCCAGGGTCTTGAAGCCATTGCCCTGGATCTCGGAGAAGTGCGCAAACAGATCGTCACCACCACCATCGGGGGTGATGAAGCCGAAGCCCTTGGATTCGTTGAACCACTTGACAACACCAGTTTTCGTATCGCTCATATCACGTTCCTTGAAGGATTTAATGTGCGCGGGAATAGATCCGCGCGGGTGCAAGCGGACAAGAAACGTAACTTTGGAACGACCGAAGCGCGCCTGGAACAGACAGCGCGGGAGAACCGCTAGGTACACTGCTTGAATCGACTGCAGGCGGAACGATACGCGCTTTGCTGCGCGTTGTCCAGTGCTAATTGCGCGTCACCAGACAACCGTGCGGAACCGCCGCCGCGTGCCCGTCCCCGCGGGACGGGAAATTCCCCACTCGGGCGATAATGCCGAAAACATCGGACCGACGGAGAGAGGGATGGATTCAACGAGCGTAGCCGCCGTGCGAAATATCGCGGTGGTCGGGCACACCGGGTGCGGCAAGACCAGCCTGGTAGAGACTCTGCTCGCGAGCGCGGGCGTCATCGAAACGCAGGGCAGCATCGAGAAAGGCAGCACGGTCTGCGACTTCGACCCGCTGGAGAAGCAGTATGGCCACTCGCTTCAGAGCGCCCTGGTCAACTTCGAATGGGAAGGCCGCCGCATTTACATCGCCGACACGCCGGGCATGCCCGACTTCGCGGGGCAATCTGTCGCGGCGCTCGCTTCGGCCGACACCGCCCTGGTCGTGATCGACGCGCAGCTCGGCGTGCAGCTGACGACCGAGCGAATGATGCGCAGAGCCGCGGAGCGCGGCATGTGCCGGATGATCGTCATCAACAAGATCGACGGGGACAACGTCGACCTCGGCGACCTGCTGCGCGACATCCGCGAGCGCTTCGGCAATCAGTGCCTGCTGCTCGACCTGCCGGCGCGTCACGGCCAGGAAGTGATCGAAGTGCTCGAGCACGATTCGGGTGAAGCGGACATCGAGTCGGTGGCCGCCGCGCATCGCGCCCTGATCGACCAGGTCGTCGAGGAAGACGAGGACCTGCTGGCGCGCTATCTGGAGGAAGGCGCCGATCCCAACCCCGACGAACTGCACGCGCCGTTCGAGAAGGCGATGCGCGAAGGGCATCTGATTCCGGTGATGTTCGCGTCGGCGCGCACCGGCGCCGGGGTGCAGGAGCTGCTGCGAATCCTCGCGACGCTCGCGCCGGCTCCGGCCGAGGGCAATCCCCCGCCGTTCTACAAGGGCGACCCGGGCACCTCCGACACCGAGGGGTTCGAGGCGGTCGCCGACCCCGGGCGCCACGTGATCGCCCACGTGTTCAGGGTCTCGATCGATCCTTACATGGGCAAGGTCGCCGCGTTCCGCGTGTTCCAGGGCACCGTGAAGCGCGACATGCAGCTTTACGTCGGCGACGCCAAGCGCGCGTTCAAGGTCGCGCACCTCTACCGGCTGCACGGCAAGGACATGGTCGAGACGCCCGAGCTGGGCCCGGGCGAGATCGGCGCGATCGCCAAGGTCGACGAGATCACGTTCGACAGCGTGCTGCACGACTCGCACGACGAGGACCACATCCACCTGAAAGCCACGCAGTTCCCGCCGGCGATGCACGGCCTGGCGATCTCGCCCCGGCGCAAGGGCGACGAACAGAAGCTGTCGGAGGTGCTGGCGAAGCTCGCCTCCGAGGACGCGAGCTTCGTCGTCGAGCGTGACGGCGAAGGCCACGAGTGGGTGATCCGGGGCCTGGGCGAACTGCACCTGAAGACCAAACTGGAGCGCATGTCCCTGCAGTACAAGGTCGATGTCGACACCCGCCCCCCGCGGATCCCGTACCGCGAGACCATCTCGGGCAACGCCGAGGGGCACTGCCGCCACAAGAAGCAGTCGGGCGGCGCCGGGCAGTTCGGCGAGGTCTTCCTTCGCATCGAGCCGCTCGAGCGGGGTGCCGGTTTCGAATTCGTCGACCAGGTCAAGGGCGGCGCAATCCCGAGCGTCTTCATGCCCGCGGTCGAGAAGGGTGTGCAGCACGCGCTGGCCGATGGCGTCATCGCGGGATTCCCCGTGGTCGACCTGCGCGTCATCGTCTATGACGGCAAGACGCATCCGGTCGACGGCAAGGAGATCGCGTTCGTGACCGCCGGCCGCAAGGCGGTGATCGACGCCATCCTCAAGGCGTCGCCCGCGGTGCTCGAACCGATCGTCGAAGTCGAGATCAACGTGCCGGACTCCGGGATCGGCGAGGTCACCGGCGACCTCGCGTCACGCCGCGGCCAGATCACCGGCACGACCTCGCGCGGCCACGGCGGGGCCACCATCACCGGCCTCGCGCCGCTCGCCGAGCTCAGCGAGTACTCGTCGCGCCTGAAGGCGATGACCGCCGGTGCCGGCAACTTCAGCTACGCGTTCTCCCACTACTCGCCTGCGCCTCCCATGGTGCAACGGCAATTGATGTCAGCGCACAAGCCGCAGGAAGACGAAGAGTGAGCCGCCCGGGCGCCTGAGCCCGGGCCGCTCCCGAAAGACCAACCCGAAACGACAGCGAAGACGCCATGACCGCCCCGACCTCGAACGAGGGCACAAGCGACGCGCGCACCGACAGCGACCCCGGTATTCCGGTGTCGGTGCGGATCCGCGAACGCCTGCAGGCCGCCCGCAAGCGATTCCACGCGAACGACAACATCGCCCAGTTCATCGAGCCGGGCGAACTGGAGAAGTTGATCGAAGAGGTCGAGGCCAAGATGAAGGGGGTGCTCGAGAGCCTCGTCATCGACACCGACAGCGACCACAACACCCAGGAAACCGCCCGCCGCGTCGCCAAGATGTACCTGACCGAGGTGTTCCGGGGCCGCTATGTCCGCCGCCCGGCGACCACCGAGTTCCCCAACGTCGAGCACCTGAACGAGCTGATGATCATCGGCCCGATCCGCGTGCACAGCGCGTGCTCGCACCATCTGTGCCCGATCATCGGCCGCGTCTGGATCGGCGTGATGCCCAACAGCCACTCCAACCTGATCGGCCTGTCGAAGTACGTGCGCCTTACTGACTGGATCATGAGCCGCCCGCAGATCCAGGAGGAAGCGGTGACACAGGTCGCCGACCTGCTGCAGGAGATGATCCAGCCCGACGGCCTGGCGATCGTGATGGAGGCCGACCACTTCTGCATGCACTGGCGCGGTGTCAAGGACACCGAGTCGAAGATGCTCAACAGCGTGATGCGCGGCTCGTTCCTGAAGGACGCCAACCTCAGGCGCGAGTTCCTCGCACTCATCCCCGACAAATCCGCCTGAGGTCCACGCCATGCTCGTGCGTCTACTCTATGCCTCGCGCGCCGGCGACAAGCTCGGTGCGGCCGAGATCGACGCGATCCTCACCCGGTCGCGTGCAAACAACCCGCAGAACGGCATCACCGGAGTGCTCTGCTACAGCGGCGAGCTGTTCATGCAGGTGATCGAAGGCGGTCGCACCGAGATCAACCGTCTGTATGCCGAGATCGTGCGGGATACGCGCCATCGCGACGTGGTCCTGCTGGACTACGCGGAGGTCCCCGAGCGGCGCTTCGCCGGCTGGACGATGGGTCGCGTGAACCTCTCGAAGGTGAACCCGTCGCTCCTGCTGAAATATTCGGAACGCTCGACGCTCGACCCGTACACCATGTCGGGAAAGGTTTCCCTGGCCCTGCTCGAGGAGCTGATTTCGACCGCTGCGATCATCGGTCGCAGCGAACAGGGCGAGTGACGCGCCCGGCCCCGTAGCGACCCGCGGCATTTCCGCGAGAACTTCCCCATCGATGATCGACCTCGGAGCGCTGCTTCGCGAGCACGTGTACGTCGCGCTTGCCGTGGGCAGCGCCTTCGAGGGCGAGACTGCAGTCGTGCTCGCGGGCTACGCGGCGCACCGCGGGTATGCGTCGCTGCCGGTGGTGATCGGGCTCGCGGCCGCGCTGAACTTCGCGTGGGACCAGTTCTACTTCCTGCTCGGGCACTGGCAAGGCGAGCGCCTGCTCGCCAGGCTTCCCCGGTTGCGGATCGCGGTCGCCAGGCTCGAGCCCCGCATCCACCGGCACCGCCATCTGATCATTCCCGCGATGCGCTTCATGTACGGCTTACGAATCGCGGGACCGATCGCGCTGGGCATCGCCCGTGTGCCGTGGCTGGAGTTCCTCGCGCTGAACGCGCTGGGGGCGCTGGTGTGGGCCTGCACCTTCGCGCTGTTCGGCTACGCGTTCGGCGAGGGCGTCAGCGCGCTGATCGGCCGTGCGGCGCACTACGAATCGCAGGTGCTGCTCGCGATCCTGCTTGGCGGCATTCTCTTCGCCGGGTGGCACTGGTGGCGTCGCAGGCGAGCACAAGGCGGCGCCGGTGACACACTCTGAACAGCGCGCGGCCAGCTCGCCCGTCTTCCCAAGGCGCTGCGCGCACCGCACCCGGCCGCGCCCTACCCGGTCGTGATGTCGCCCGCCCTCGGGGCGCTGGCCAACTCGGTCGATCGGCGCATCGCCTCGGCCTGAGCCAGCCCGTCCAGTTCTCGACGCGGTGCGGCCTGGAGCTCGCGCAGCAGTTCGTGCGTGACCGCGCCAAGGCTGAAACGCCGCAGCAGTTCGTGCTCGATCTTCAGCAACAGGCCTGCCGCCATCTCCGCATCGGCCATCGCACGGTGGAAGCGACCGGCAACCGGCAATCCCGCGAACCGGACCAGCGTGCCGAGCTTGTGATTGGGCGCCTGCGGGTAGACGCGTCGGGCGAGCAGCATCGTGCACGCGAACTCCTGTATCCGTCTGGCTCGGATCCGGGCGAGTTCCGCGTCCCAGAACTTGCGGTCGAACGACGCGTTGTGCGCGACGAGCGGATGCCCGCCGACGAAGTCGGCGACCTCCCGCATCACCCGGGCAGCGCTCGGCGCGGCCCGCACCATCTCGTTGGTGATGCCTGTCAGCTGCTCGATGAACACGGGCACGTGCGCTCCGGCGTTCATCAGACTCTGGTAGCGATCGACGACACGGCCGTCGCGCACCAGCACCGCGGCGATCTCGGTCGCGCGCGCGCCGGTCTCCGGCGACATGCCGGTGGTTTCGAAGTCGATGACCGCTACCGTGTCCATCGGAGCGCTCCGCCCGGCAAGCCGTTCATGCACGCGGCCCGGGCCGATGCGGACCCTGCGCCGCGTGGCTCATGGCGCCTCGCAGTGGGCCCTGACCCGCGTCTCGAGCGCCTCGAGCCTGCGGTCGCGGATCCCGAGCTGGCGCAGGTGCTCCACCGTGTCGAACAGGTAGTCGCAGCAACGCCCCATCGGCCCCGCGCCGGTGGCGAGATAGCGCGCCACCGCCGCTTCGTCGAGCCCGGGAACGTACCGCTCGTGGCCCCTGTTGGCGCTGAACGCGATCGCGGGCTCGGGTCCGTCGGGCGTATGGGCGGTCGTCCACACCGGCCGATACGCCATGGTGAACATCTCGCGCCGCCACAGCACGTCGAGCTCGGTCGCCTCCGTGCCCTCGGCCAGCCGATACGCGACACCGGTGCAGCTGCCGCCCGACTCCAGGGACAGCATGAGCCCCGGCCGCTCGGGGCTGCCGCGTCCCGCACGAGCCCAAAGGCAGAACTGGCGGTGGAAGCCGTGAATGCGCGCGGTGCGCCGCTCGACGAAATGGAATGCGGGATTCCAGATCAGCGAGCCGAAGGCGAACACCCAGACGCGCCCCGGCCGCGGCGATTGCGCGAGGATCGCCTGCACCTGCGCGGTTCGCTCGGCGTCGGTCATCAGCCGGACGTCCGGCCCGAGCACCGAGCGCACCGAGGCGTGCAACGTGCCGTCGAGAATGGTTTCGCGCGTGAGTTTGACGGTGGCCATGTGGCGCACATTCTGACATGGCGGGCTCCGCAGCCGGGACCACGGTCCCGCGCGCGACCGGGACCCATGTCGCGCGAAGAGTAGGATTTGCTGCCGCGCCACCGCGCATCATGAAATGAACGCATGGACAGTCTCGCCGGCCTGGAGTCGCTGGGCCTGACGCTTCCCAGCCCGGCCTATCTGTTCGGCGCGATCGTCTTCGGCGTGATCGGCTTTGTCGCTTACCGCTACGGCAAGCGCGTCGGCCGCCAGCTGACGAGATGGCTCGGCCTGGCACTGATGCTCTACCCCTACGCCATCTCGCAGACCTGGATGCTTTACGTCGTGGGTGCCATTCTGTGCGCCGGGCTGTTCATCGACCGCGGCGCCGGCGAGCGCTGACCGGACCGGCGAACGCTGACAGGACCGGCCCTCCGCCGGCGATGACACTTGCGCGGCGCGCATGACCGAGGCACAGTCCTCGCTCGGTATCGATGTCGATCTCAACCGCGAGGAAGCGCCGTCATGAACGCCGAAGACCTGCGTGCCGTCCAGGCTCCCCTGAAGGACCGGTATCGCGAGGCGCCGGAAGCGGCGCTGGTGACGCTGCGTGCGCAGGGCCGCGTCGCCGAAGGCCTGAGCTGCCGGATCGAAACGGGCAAGGCGCTGGTCGTTGCCGGCCTGCACCCGGCCACCGGCGGCAGCGGGCTGGCCGCCTGCTCCGGCGATATGCTGCTCGAAGCCCTGGTGGCGTGCGCGGGAGTCACACTGAACGCGGTCGCCACGGCGCTGGGCATCGAACTGCGTGACGCGACGCTGCAGGCCGAAGGGGATCTCGATTTTCGCGGAACGCTGGGAGTGTCCAAGGAAGCCCCGGTCGGATTGCAGAACATACGGCTGCAGTTCACGCTCGACACCGACGCGTCCGAGGAACAGCTCGACACGCTGCTGCGCCTGACGGAACGGTACTGCGTCGTCTTCCAGACCCTGGCACAGCCGCCCGCGCTCGCGGTTTCACGAACGCGCGCCGCTGCCTGAGTGCCTCGCCGGCGATCCGGTGCCGGTATCATCGGCCCCATGAACCGGTCCTCGGTTCGCGATTCCACAATAATGGGAGACACCTCGATGATTCGTCGCAACATCCTGCTGACCGCCGGCGCGGTTGCACTTTCGCTGGCTGCGGCGCAGTTCGCAAGCGCCGCCGAGACCCGCGTCACCTTGAAGGCCGCAAAGGCGGGCTCGTCCTATTACCTGATGACGGTCCAGCTCGGCGAACTGCTCAAGACCGCGAGCAACGGCGACTACGTGCCGACGGTCGAGGAGAGCCAGGGTTCGGTGCAGAACGTCAAGGAATCCAAGGTCCGCCAGGGCAACTTCGTGTTCACCACGCCGCCAAGCCTTCTGGCGAGCGCGCGCGAGGGCAAGAAGCCGTTCGAGGACGGCGCGTTCGACAACGCGCGCACCCTGTTCGCGCTCCCGTTCGTGACCGTGCACCTGGTCGCGCGGGCGGACGCGAACATCAACTCGATCGCCGATCTCGCCGGCAAGACGATGATCCCCGGGGGGAAAGGCACATTCTGCGGCAGGGCGACCGAGAAGATCCTCGCCGCCTTCGGCCTCACCGACAAGGTCAACACCGTCGAGGTCGAACTGAGCGCCGCGGGCCCCGCGATGCGCAACGGCAAGGTCGACGCGTTCGCGACCTGCTCGTCGCACCCGACGCCGCAACTGGTCGAGCTCGCGACGACCACGCCGGTGAAGATCCTGTCGATGAGCGACGACGAGCGCGCCAAGGTGCTCGCAACCGACGCTTCCGCCGGACCGCTGACCATCGCCGCCAACACCTACAAGGGCCAGGACAAGCCGGTGCACACCGTGGGCCTGCCGGTGGGCGCCTACGGCACCACGCAGATGAGCGACGACGTCGCCTACTTCATCACCAAGACCTTCTGGGAAGGCAAGGCCAGGCTGGCGGAGAAGAGCCCGTGGTGGAACGGGGTGGACCCCGCGATGGTCAAGCTGCTCGGTGCGAAGGTGCACCCCGGTGCGCTGAAGTACTACAGCGAGAAAGGCATCGCGGTCCAGTAGCAATCCCGACGGCGGAACGCCGGGGCGCCAGCGCGCGCCGGCGCCCCGCCACGTTGCGCCGCGCTCGCGGCGCGGTGCCAGGGCGACACCCGGAATTCTCTCTCGATGACGCGACCGACGCCCGCCATGCCCTCGCTCGCCGACCAGATCGCCGAGGCGGCGACGACCAGACGTCCGGGCCTGCTGCTGACCGTGTTCGGCGCGGTCACCGTCGGCTTTCACTTGTACCTGATCTTCTCGGGCCTGATCCCGAACCTGATCACACGCCCGGTCCACTACCTGCTGGCGCTGCCCTGGATCTTCCTGTTCGGCGCCGCGCAGCCGCCATTCACCAGGATCGTCGGGTACGCCTGCGCGGTGCTCGGCGGCGCCTGCGCCGCCTGGGTCGCGATCTTCAGCGAACCGCTCGCCGACCAGTACGGCATCCTGCAGGGCCCGTTCCAGATGGCCGCAGCGGTGATTCTGATCGTGGTCGCGCTCGAAATGGCGCGCCGCGCGATCAACTGGGTGCTGCCGGCGATCACGCTGCTGGTGCTCGCCTACGGCGTCTGGGGTCACTACGTTCCCGGCACCTTCGGACACGATGCGCTCGCGCTGGACTCGTTCCTCGGCGACCTGGTGATCAGCGAGATGGGCCTGTGGAGCGAACTCACCGGACTGTCCGCGGACACGATCGCCCCTTTCCTGATCCTCGGCGCGTTCATTTCCGCGGGCGCCGCCGGTACCGGGTTCATGGCGATCTCCACGCAACTGGCCGGCCGTTACCGGGCAGGCGCCGCGAAGGTGGCGGTGCTCTCGAGCGCGCTGTACGGAACGATCTCGGGCTCGGCGTCCGCCAATACCGCGTCCACCGGCATGGTGACGATCCCGGCGATGAAGCGGCTCGGCTACCCGCCGAGCCTGGCGGCCGCGACCGAGGCGGTCGCGTCGACCGGCGGCCAGATCATGCCGCCGCTGATGGGCGCCGGCATCTTCGTGATGGCCGAGCTGCTGGCGATACCGTACAAGTCGATCATGGTCGCCGCGACGCCGGCCGCACTGCTCTTCTTCATCACCGCCTGGATCGGCGTGGACCGCTACGCGATCCGCTTCCGGTTGCGCGGCATGTCGCGCGAGGAATTGCCCGGCTGGGCGCGCGTCGCCGCGACACTGCCCTTCTTCATGGTGCCGTTCGGCATTCTGGTCTACGTGCTGGGCTGGACCGGGTACACGCCGCAGTACGCCGCCCTCTTCGCGACGATCGCGACCATCGGCCTGCTCGCGTTCGATGCGGCCGGCCGGCCGGACGCGCGCCACTGGGCCAACCGGATGCGCATCGCGGTAGTCGACGCGGCGCGCCAGATCGCGACGATCGCCGCGATCCTGATCTGCGCGAGCCTGATCACCGGCGTGTTCCACAAGACGGGCGTGGGCGTAAAGATCACCTCGATGATCCTGTCCGCCTCCGACGGGAGCCTGTGGGTCGGCCTCGCACTGACCGGGCTCGCCAGCCTGCTGCTCGGGATGGAGTTGCCGACGACCGCGGCGTACGTGATCTGCATCGCGGTCGCCGGCGACGCGCTGCAGTCGCTCGGGCTGGCGCCGCTCTATGCGCATCTGTTCGTGTTCTGGTATGCGCTGCTGTGCACCATCACACCGCCGGTCTGCGGCAACGTGTTCATCGCCGCCGGGATCGCCAAGACGCCGTGGATGCCGGTGGCGGGGCGCGCGATGGCGCTGGGCGTGGGGCTCTTCATCCTGCCGATGGGTTTCGTCGCGAACCCGTGGATGCTCAAGCTCGCGAGCAACCCGGTGATGGCGGTGCTCGCCACGGTGAAGGTCGGCGCCGGCCTGTGGTGCGTGTCGACCGGCGTCATCGGCCCGACCCGATTCGTCTGGATGCGGCCGCTGCTGATCGCGCTCGGGCTGATCGTGATCTTCGCCGGCGCCTACGGCTGGAACGAAGGCAGCGCCGGCGCGTTCCTGAAATTCTGAGTCATCGGCCAACGCCCCGACACCATGACCGACGCTGATACCCCGATGCACTCCACCGCGCCGGCCGCCGACGCCCCGATGGGCGCGCCGCTCTCGGACGTCCGCATCCTCGACCTGTCGCGCCTGGTCGCCGGAAACATCACCACGCACGTGCTCGCGGACCTCGGCGCCGACGTCGTCAAGATCGAACCGCTTCCGCACGGCGACGACCTGCGCAACTGGCGCTGCCAGGGCGTGTCCACCTGGTGGAAGGTCTATTCGCGCAACAAGCGGTCGGTCGCGCTCGATCTGCGCAACCCGGCGGGCATGCAGGCCCTGCGCAGCCTGGTGCCGACTGCGCAGGTGCTGGTCGAGAACTTCCGGCCGGGCACGCTCGAGCGGATGGGGCTCGGCCCCGACGCACTGCACGCGCTGAATCCGTCGCTCGTGGTGCTGCGCGTCTCGGGTTGGGGCCAGACCGGGCCGTACGCGCACAAGCCGGGGTTCGGCTCGCTGGTCGAAGCGATGTGCGGCTTTGCGGCAATGACCGGCTTCCCGGATCGTCCGCCGCTGCTGCCGCCCATTGCTCTGGCCGACAACATGGCGGGCCTGTACGGCGCGCTCGCGGTGATGAACGCACTGCGACACGCGGAGCGCGGCGGCGGCGGGCAGGTGATCGACCTGTCGCTCTTCGACCCGATCCACGCGCTGCTCGGCCCGCTCGCACTCGAATATCGGCTCACCGGAACGACGGTGCCGCGGCGCGGAAGCCGCTCGCCGACGCACGCGCCGCGCAACGTCTACGAGACCTCGGACGGACGCTTCATCGCGCTGTCGGCCGGCATGGAGCGTACGGTGCAGCGCCTGTTCGAGGCAATCGGCCGGCCCGACATGGTCGGCGACCCGCGGTTCGCGAGCCACGCGGCTCGGATCGAGAACATCGACGCGCTCGACGAAGCGATCGGCAGCTTCATCCGCACGCGCACGCTCGAAGACAACCTCGCGTTCTTCGACAGGATGGACGTGACCGCAGGACCGGTCTGCGACGCCGCGGACCTCGAGGACCATCCGTACATCACCGAACGCGGGATCATCGCCGAGCAGGCGGACGACGAACTTGGCGTGATCCCGGTGCCCGCACCGCCGCTGCGCTTCGCCGGCACGCCCGCGACGATCCGCTTCGCGGCTCCCAGGCTCGGGCAGCACACGCGCGAACTGCTCGGCGCGACGGGCTACAGCGACGAGCAGCTCGACGCGCTCGTCGCGCAAGGCGCGGTTCGATGCGACGATGACGGCGCCGAAAGATGAACCTCCCGGAGACAAGCATGCGAGCCGACCGACCTGCCGAGCCCAGCTGGCGCTCGATCCTCTTCGTACCGGTGACCAGCGACCGCTTTCTCGCAAAGGCCCACCTGCGTGGCGCCGACGCGATCCAGCTCGATCTCGAGGACAGCGTTCCGCCCGACGCGAAGCGCGACGCCCGCGAACGCCTGCCGGCAGCGATCGCGCAGCTCGCCGGTCACGGCGTCGAGGTGATCGTGCGGATCAACCGGCCCTGGCTGGACGCGATCGAGGACCTGCGTGCGGCGGTGCGACCGGGCGTTCGGGCGATCACGCTGCCCAAGGTCGAGGACGCCGGTCGAGTGCGCGCGCTCGACGAGCTGGTGGCCGAACTCGAGGCGCAGGCCGGCCTGCCGGTGGGCGCGATCGGCTTCCTGCTGCTGATCGAGAGCCCCGCCGCGCTGCCCCGGCTCCACGAGCTCGCCACATCCTGCCCGCGCGTGGTCGCGATGACGCTCGGCCCCGAAGACTACGCGCTTGCCGCGGACTGCACGACCGACCCGGACGCCTTGATGGTCCCCAGCATGCTCGTCGCGCAGGCAGCGGCCGCCGCCGGCATTCGCGCGCTGGGCTTCGTCGGATCGATCGCCGCGTTCGGTGAGCCCGAGGTCTTCGCGCAGCGCATCGCGCAGGCGCGCCGGCTCGGCTTCAAGGGCGCGCAGGTGATCCATCCGGCGCAGGTATCGATCCTCAACGAGCTGTTCTCGCCGTCGGCCGACGATCTCTCGTGGGCGCGGCGCGTGCTGGACGCCACCGAGCGGGCTGTCGCCGAAGGCCTCGCGGCGTTCACGGTCGACGGCAAGATGGTCGACCGGCCGATCATCGAGCGCGCGCGCCGCATCGTCGCATCCGCGCGCGGCGCTGCGAGCGCCGACCGCTGAGCGACGCGCGCGAGCCGACGAACCCGATGCGCTGAACGCCGAACAAGGAAATCTCCCCAATGGCCTCCACGCCCCAGCCCTTCCGCCTGCAGATTCCGGATGCAGCCATCGACGATCTGCGCGAGCGCCTGATGCGCACGCGTTTCCCGGACCAGGCGCCCGCGGCCCCCTGGAGCTACGGCACCGATGTCGACTGGCTGCGCGGACTGGTCGCGCACTGGCGTGAAGGCTTCGACTGGCGCCGGCACGAAGCGCGGCTGAACGCCCTGCCGCAGTTCAAGGTCGCGCTCGCCGGCATCGACCTGCACTTCATCCGCGCCGAGGGCAAGGGACCGGCACCGATGCCGCTGCTGCTCTCGCACGGCTGGCCGGGCTCGGTCTTCGAGTTCCTCGAGCTGATTCCGCGCCTGACCGATCCCGGGCAATTCGGCGGCGATCCGGCCGACGCGTTCACCGTGGTCGCGCCCAGCCTGCCCGGCTACGGGCTGTCGTTCGCGCCCGGCCAGCCGCGCTTCTCGTGCGAGCAGATCGCCGACTGTTTCACCGAACTGATGAGTTCGGTGCTGGGCTTTCGCCGCTTCGCCGCGCAGGGCGGCGACTGGGGTTCGTTCATCACGTCGAGGATCGGCTTCGCACACCCGGACAAGACCATCGGCATCCACCTGAACATGATGCCGCTGCGGCGCGACCCCAAGATGGTCGCCGATCCCACGCCGGACGAACGCCGCTACCTCGACGAACTCGCCGTCTGGCTGCGCGAGGAGACCGGCTACCAGTGGATCCAGGGCACGCGGCCGCAGACGCTGGCCTTCGGGCTGACCGACTCGCCCGCGGGACTCGCCGCGTGGATCGGCGAGAAGTTCCGCGCCTGGTCCGACTGCGACGGCGTGCCCGAGCGCGCGATCGACCGCGACGACATGCTGGCGAACATCTCGCTGTACTGGTTCACCGGCGCGATCGGCTCGTCGTTCTGGCCCTACTACGCGCGAATGCACGGCCCCTGGCCGATTCCGAACGGCAGGACGGTCGACGTGCCCACCGGATACAGCGCGTTCCCGCACGAGATCCTGCGCCCGCCGCGATCGCTGGCCGAGCGCGCATATACCGACATCCGGCGCTGGAGCGTGATGCCGCGCGGAGGCCATTTCGCCGCGATGGAGCAACCCGAGGCGCTCGCGCACGAGATACGGGAATTCTTCAGGCCACTGCGCACGACATAGCCGCAGCGGGACATCACTGCATCACACTCGAGGAGACTGACAATGACAGCCGGACAAACGCAGGCGCCGGTCGCGGGGCGCCTCGACGGCACGGTCGCCCTGATCACCGGCGCAAGCCGGGGCATCGGACGCGCGATCGCGCAGGCCTACGCCGCCGAAGGGGCGAGCCTGTGCCTGGCCGCCACCGACCGCGCGAAGCTCGAGGAGGTCGAAGCGGCCCTCGGACTGCCCGCCGAACGCACGATGGTGCTCGCACTGGACGTCACCGACCGCGACGCCTGCATCGCGGCGGTCGAGCGTGTCGGGCAGCGCTTCGGCAGGCTGGACGCATTGGTCAACAACGCCGGAATCTACATTTCGCGCACCTTCCTCGACTACTCCGCACAGGACTTCCAGCGCCTGCTCGACGTCAACCTGTTCGGCGTGATCCACCTGATGCAGGCGGCGCTTCCGGGGATGCAGTCGCGCGGCTACGGGCGCATCGTCAACATCGCGTCGACTGCCGGCAAGTGGGGCTCGCGCAATCAGAGTGCGTACAACGTCAGCAAGCACGCGGTGGTCGGACTGACCCGCTGCGTGGCGCTCGAGGCCGGCGCGACCGGCGTCACCGTCAACGCGATCTGCCCGGGGTTCGTGCAGACCGACATGGTCGAAAACCTGAAGCGCCAGTACGCGGCGATCGGCGGCGCCGACGCCGACGCGATCGTCAAGGCGGCGCTCGCACGCGTGCCGATGGGCCGGGTGCTCGACCCGACCGAGATCGCCGGGCTCGCGGTCTATCTCGGGTCGCGCGAGTCCAGCGGCATGACCGGCCAGTCGATCCTGGTCGACGGGGGGATGCTGCTTTGCTGAAGGCTGCGCTACACTCGCAGCGAAGCGGCGTGCAACTAATCGCTTGATCAAGAACGAGCCACTGCGCTCGCCGCGGCGAGCGACAGGGACGACAGGGGACGCCCCACCCGCATCGAGGAGGCCCGCGTGTATCACGGCGAGATCGAAGGCAGCGGCTTCGAGACCATCGAGTCCGAGTTTTCCGGTTGCTTCATCGGCCACGCCCGGCTCGAGCGCCTGTGGACCGGCTGCCGTTGGGCCGAAGGACCCGCGTGGTTCGGCGGCGGGCGGTACCTGGTGTGGTCGGACCTGCCCAACGACCGGCTGCTGCGCTACGACGACACCGACGGATCGGTGTCGGTGTTTCGCTCGCCGTCCGGTTGCGCCAACGGCAACACGGTAGACCGCGAGGGACGGCTGGTGACCTGCGAGCACCTGAACCGGCGCGTGACCCGCACCGAGCACGATGGCCGAATCACCGTGCTTGCCGACCGCTACCGGAACGCGCGGTTGAACTCCCCGAACGACGTCATCGTGAAGTCCGACGGTTCGATCTGGTTCACCGACCCGGACTACGGCATCATCGCCGACTACGAAGGCAGCCGCGACCTGCGCGAGCAGGACGGCTGCCATGTCTACCGCATCGATCCGGACAGCCACGAAGTCACCCGCATCGCCGACGATTTCGACCATCCGAACGGCCTGGCCTTCTCGCGCGACGAGCGTTTCCTGTTCGTGGCGGACAGCGGCTTCACCGAGGGGCCGCAGCGGCCCCGGCACATCCGCAGGCTGTCGGTGAATCCCGACGGGCGCACGGTCGGCGGATCTGCCGTCTTCGCCGAGTGCCCCGCAGGCATTTTCGACGGGTTCCGGATCGACGAGCAGGACCGCGTCTGGGCGAGTTCCGCCGAGGGCGTGCAGGTCTACCGCAATGACGGCACGCCGATCGGCCGGGTGCGCGTGCCGGAAATGGTCGCCAACGTGGCCTTCGGAGGCGCGCGGCGCAATCGGCTGTTCATTTGCGGAACCACCTCGTTGTACGCTATTTATCTGAAGATCAACGGCTAGCCCGCGACGCACCAGCGCGACGCATCGCATCGCCGCAACCCGAAAGGAGACCAGACGATGGCCGTGAGCCTGATCCACCCGACACCCGAAGGCGGAAAACCCGACACCGCCACGACGCCCGCCGCCGATCGCCGCACCCCTCCCAGGCTGACCGCGCAGCAGGCCATGCAGGCGGCGGCCGAAATCGCGCCGCGCCTCGCGCAGCGCGCCGCGCACGCCGAGAGCCTGCGGCGCGTGCCGCAGGAGACCATCGACGAGCTTCGCGATTCCGGTCTGCTGCGACTGATGCAGCCGACGCGATTCGGTGGTTCCGAACTCGGCCTGGACACGCTGCTCAATGTGGTGATGGAGTTGTCCAGGGGCTGCGCGTCCACCGCCTGGGTCTACTCGAATCTTGCGTCGCACAACTGGAACATCGGGCAGTGCGAGCTCCAGGCCCAGATCGATATCTGGGGCGAGGATCCGGACGCCTGCGCCGCCACCGGGCTTGCCTTCCCCTGCGGCAAGGCGAGGCGTGTCGAGGGCGGCTATCGGGTGAGCGGGCGCTGGCCGTTCGGCAGCGGCGTCGACGCGTCGACCTGGATGTTCGTCGGAGCGATGACGGAACAACAGGCCGGCGGACCGGAACGGCGTTTCTTCCTCGTTCCGCAGCCCGACTTCAGGCACTTCGACAACTGGCAGGCGCTGGGCCTGTCGGCAACCGGAAGCCACGACGTCGAAATCACCGATGCCTTCGTCCCCGAGCACCGCACGATATCCGCGGAAGTCTTCGCGGCGGGACAGAACGTGCCCGGCGCGAAGCTCTACGACAATCCGCTCTTCTCGATGCCCACCTTCGCGGCCTTCGCCTATGTGCTGTGCGCCATTCCCGTGGGCACCGCCAAGGCCGCGGTCGAACAGTTCACGCAGGGAATGCGCGCGCGCGCCAGCACCTACACCGGCGTGCGGGTGGCCGAACTCGGCCCGGTGCAGGCCCGCATCGCCGAGGCGTCTGCGTGCGCGGAGTTCGCCGAGACCGTGGTGCGGCGCGACTGGCAGGAACTCGAGGCGGGAGTGCAGCGAGGCCAGTACCCGAACGTGGAGACCAAGCTGCGCTGGAAACGCAACGCGGCGTTCGCCACGTCGCTGGCGGTGCGCGCGGTCGACACGCTGATGCCCGCGGCGGGGGCCGGCGGACTGAACATGAACGCGCCGCTGCAGCGGCAGTTCCGCGACATCCACGCGGCCGCGGCGCATATCGCGCTCACCTGGGACGTGCACGCGGCCGCTTACGGGCAGAGCGCGCTCGGGCTGCAGCCGCAGGCAGGGTTGCTGCTGTGAATCCCCAGTCTGTCGATCAGCCGGGCAACCGCCGCGGCTTTCTGGTGTAAGGTTCGGCCGGGAGGAATAGCATGCCCATTCGCGAGCTCAATCACTTCTTCGTGCGTGCCGCAGATCTGGAAGCGACGCGTCAGTTCTACACGGAAATTCTCGGCTTCGAGGTGATGCCTCGCCCCGATTTTCCGTTCCCCGGTTATTGGATGGGCGTGAACGGCTCCATTCAGGTGCACGTCGGGCCGTCGGACATCCCGAACCGCCAGGCGTATTACCTGGGCACGCCGGACGACGCCGCCGACGGCCAGAGCGGCGTGATCGACCATGTCGCGTTCCTGGCCGACGATCCTGCCGACTTCGTCGAGCGTTTCCGCGCCCGGGGCATCGAATTCAGGCCTCGGCATCTGCCCGATTCCAATCTTTACCAGCTGTTCATCCGCGACCCCAACGGCGTGGTGATCGAACTCAATTTCTTCGGGATCACCGCCGCGCCCGACTGGGGCGGGGAAGACTACTCTAAGATGGCGCGGGTGAGCTGAACACGGTTTCCTGAAATACCGCGAGTCACGTCAGCGGCGATACAGTCGTCGGGACTCGCCGGTCAGGGTTAATCTCCGGGGCCGACCCCGGAATCACGCGGTCTACAAGACTGACATTAGGAGGAGAGACAATGCAGAAGTCCCGTCGCAAGGTCATCGGCGCCACAGGCGCCGCGGTGTTGGCCGCCAACCTGGCACCGACCAGGGCGTTCGCGCAGGCCGCGCCGATCAAGATCGGCATGAGCATGCCGCAGACCGGCGGCCTGGGCGGCGGCGGACAGGCCGCGCTCGTCGCGTTG
>Ga0316188_10000177_pt1 | contig 23267 bp, 15 predicted proteins | sample Phiworburrow1_MG_FD_204933 | JGI IMG/M metagenome (GOLD analysis project Ga0316188, IMG submission 204933) | Coastal sediment microbial communities from Maine, United States - Phippsburg worm burrow 1 | ecosystem: Environmental > Aquatic > Marine > Coastal > Sediment | place: USA: Maine... | reverse complement strand
TCACGATTCACAAATCGTTCATCAATCCGGCTAATAATTTTCCTGTGAGCGTCGCAGGACGTGCCATAGAGCGAGATGCAGAAACGATGGATTTCATAACCACACGACATCCGGATCGCGACATCAAGCAGTCATTTCCGGTACGTAGCCAGGTGCGCGGCTGGTTCTTCAGGGTCGACGAGTTGCCGACAGGTTACTGGCAGGTCAAGGGCCGCGACCGTTTCGGGCACACCATCAATTGCGTGGGAGAAAGCCCTGACGTGGTCCTCGCAAGCGCCGAGACGGAGGCAAGACTACAGTCCTCTAGCGGGACTTGAACTCGTCCGGGTTCAGATCGTGGCGGGCGAGTAGCTTGTAAAAGTCCGTGCGATTGCGTTTCGCGAGGCGCGCCGCCTGGCTGACGTTGCCCATGGTGATCTGCAGGATCTGAGACAGGTAATTGCGCGTGAACTCGTCGCGCGCGTCGGTAAACGAAGCCAGTTTTCCGGCATGTTCCCCCAGCGATTGCTGCACAAGCTCGCCACTGATAACGGGCGAGCGCGACAAGGCCACATTCTGTCGCACGACGTTATACAACTGACGAATATTGCCGGGCCACTCGGCGGTCACGAGCATCTCGACAGCCTCCGGCGCATAGACTTTTCTTTCCTGGTCGGCTTCCGCCGCGATCTGTTGCAGGAAATGCGCGACCAGCAGGGGTATATCTTCGCGACGCTGATCGAGCGTCGGCAGTTTGATATTCACGACGTTCAGGCGGTAATACAGATCCTCGCGGAAGCGCCCCTGTGTCATGAGTTCCTTGAGATCCCGATGCGTTGCCGAGATCACGCGGACGTCAATGTTTTTGGCTTCCGTGCTGCCCACGGGACGCACCTGGTTTTCCTGCAATACACGCAGCAGCTTCACCTGCAGACGCATCGGCATGTCGCCGATCTCGTCGAGCATTAGTGTGCCGCCTTCGGCTCCCTGGAACAGTCCTTCGTGGGTCCGGGTAGCCCCCGTGAACGCGCCTTTAGCATGGCCGAACAGTTCGGATTCAAGCAGGTTTTCGGCCATCGCCGAGCAGTTGATGGCGGTGAAGGGTTTGTGGTGGCGATCGCTCGCCTTATGAATGGCCTGTGCCAGCAGTTCCTTGCCGGTGCCGCTTTCGCCCGTAATTAACACGCGGGCGTCAGTCGCTGCGACCATCTTTGCCTGCTGCAGGACCTCTTTCATTGCCGCGTTGCGCGTGATGATCTCGCTTGCCCAGTCGTCTTCGACTTCTACGGTCCCGGAGACTTTGAGCGCGCGCTCGACCAGCGATATTAGTTCATCCTTGTCGATGGGCTTGGTCAGGAAGCCGAAGGCACCGTGCTGTGTCGCTGTTACCGCATCGGGGATCGTGCCATGCGCGGTGATGATGACGACGCGCAATCCCGGCGAACGGGTCTGCAGTTCCTTGAGAAGCCCGATGCCGTCCATCTTGTCCATGCGCAGGTCGGTAATGACCAGGTCTGGCATGAACTGGCGCAGCGCACCCAGCGCTTTGTGGGCGGATTCAACTGCCTCGACGTCGTAACCTTCGGCGCGCAGGCGAATACTCAGCAGTCGAAGTAGTCCCGGATCGTCGTCGACGAGCAGGATCTTGCCTTCGCGATGCGATTGATTGGTAGGCATGTGGGGAAGGTTAGAGGGTTATGTCGTGCCCGGCAAGGGTTGCTCATCCACCTACGGAGACCGCGAGCTACTCCTGCTCTCGAATCGAGCGCTCGATGGATGTAATTGCCTCGAGCTTCTGCTCTGCCTCTTTCAGTTCACGTCGCAGGCGCTGGTTCTCGGCTTCGACCTCCGCAATACGCTGGCCGGTCGCCTGGGCCTCGTTGCGTGCCGCCCGAGAGGTCGACTCACGCAGGCTGCGTGCTTCCGAGCTGACGAGATTCAGGCGTTCAACGTTGTTCAGGTAGATCGTGGCGAGCGAGATTTCCGCCGAGGTCAGGAGTTCACTCTGAGCCAGAACGCCGCTAAGGACGCTCTCGGCCTGCCCGGGATCCGTTTGTGGATGTCCCGGTGTGGCCAGGACCAGCCCAAAACGGAGATTGCTGCTCGGCCCGGGAGTCAGCCGCGCTGCCGACCGGGCGTCTTCGTAAATATCGGATTGCTTGTTGGCATCACCCGAGGTGAGTTCGTAAAGTTCTTTCAGGTACTCCCCGGCATCAGGCGCACCAAGAATCACAGCTTCGTCAGTTGGCGGCTTATCGTTCCCGCGCAGCCAGTCGGTCGCTTTCGAGGCCGTTGCACAGCCGGCCGCAAGCGAGACCATGACTGCGACCGCTGCGACTCGTGCCAACCGAATTGTGATCATGCTGTTATTCATTTACTGCCAACTTCCGTTTCGCCACAGCCCGATTCTGCGGGATGTGAACTCTGAAATGCGCACCCCGGAATTCGTCGGAGTCGACCAGTTCAACGGAGCCATCGTGCGCCTGGATGCACTCCAGTACCACCGACAGCCCAATGCCTGTGCCGCCAACCTGTCCACCCTGTTCGCGGCGCCCCTGGAAGAAGGCCTCGAAAATTCGCGGGCTCTCTTCATCCGGAATGCCGGGTCCGGTATCGCCAAACTCGAGTACAAAGCTCGCCGGCAGCCGGCTGGCACGAATCGTGATCAGGCCGCCACGCGGCGTGAACTTGATCGCATTCGACAGGAGATTATCAATGACTGTGCGGATTTTGTCTTGATCCGCGTTCACAATAATATCCTCGACATCCAGCTTTAGCTGAATATTGGCGGCTTTCAGGGCCAGCCTCTGGGTCCTGGCGACCGCAATAACCTGTGCACGCAGCGGAAAATCGCTCAGCGTGAGCACTTCACTCTTGGTCTGCCAGGCACTGAATGAGAGCAGATTTTCGATGAGTTGCTGCAATCTCAGGCCATTCATTCGCAGGATATCCGTGACTTCGCGCTGTGGTTCCTCCAGATCGCCGACGGAGCCGTCGAGCAACAGCTCCGTGCCTTCGCGAATATTGGCCAGCGGCGTCTTCAGTTCATGAGACATATGCCGCAGGAATTTGTTCTTCTCCTGGGCAAGCTCGAGCAGCCGTACACGTAGCCATTCGAGCTGCCTGCCGAGGCGCTCCAGGTCCGTCGGGCCCTTGATGTCGATCGGCTTCGAAAAGCCACTCTCGCCGAGTTGGTGGATAGCCCGGTCTATTTGCGAAATCGGGCGTGCGACGAGGAATGTGAAGATCAGTACCAGTACGACTGTTCCGGGCACGAGGGCCGCGACCTGCCAGGCCGATACCCGCTGTGCGTCTCGCGCAGTTTCCTGCAGCTTCGACAGCTCTGTGTCGATGTAGGCCGAGAGGAGAGTGGTCAGGGTCTCGACGCGCTGGCGCATTGGGGCAAAGCGGTCAATCGTCGCGGCAAGTCGCTCATCGTCTATCGTGGGATCCGACAGCGCGCCAACGATGGTGCTCGCCCCCAGCCCTATTGATTCGGCCAGCTCCGTCGCGTTCGCTTCCGCAACGAGCGGTGCCATTTCGGCGAGCTGGTGCTCCAGCGACTCCAGGTCATCGAGAATGATCTGGAGGCTGTCCGGATTACGCAGTACCTGGTACTGGCGCGCCACCCGTTCCAGCGTGACCAGCTGTTCTTCGAGGCGGCGATTGTTATCGGCAGCCGACACGCCGGTGGCGACAAGGCGTTCGCTCTGCTCGGCAACCCGATCCAGGTTAACAAGTGCCCACACTACCGCCAGCAACAGCGGCAGCGCAACGAACCCGAAACCGACCAGGATGAGTCCGTTGAGCGATCGTGGGCGCCGAAACTTCATGGGTCCTCTAGGCGGCCCAGTAGGCCGTCGGGTCCTGGGACGCGATCTTGCGTTCCCATTCGAGACTGGTGCGTACAATAGTATCAAGATCGTCGAACTTCGGTGTCCATCCCAGCACTTTCCGGACGCGCTCGGCGACAGCGACGAGTTCCGGGGGGTCACCGGCACGGCGTGGCTCTTCGTTGATGTTCAGGGCTGCACCGTTAGCCGCGGCAACCGCCGCGAGGACTTCGCGGACGCTGTAACCGTGGCCATAGCCGCAATTGAGGACCGTCGATTCACCGCCGTTACGCAGATAGGTCAGGGCATCCAGGTGGGCGGTTGCGAGATCCTCAACGTGGATGTAGTCGCGCAGGCCGGTGCCATCAGGCGTCGGGTAATCTGTGCCGTAGATGGCGACGCCGGGGCGTTTGCCCGTTGCGGCTTCGCAGGCGACCTTCACGAGCAAGGTGGCTTTCGGCGTCGACTGGCCAATCGTGCCGCTGGGCTCGCAACCGGCGACGTTGAAGTAGCGCAGGGCAACGTAGCCCGGCCCACCGGCCGCGGACAGGTCGCGCAGCATCCATTCGGTCATGAGTTTCGATGTGCCGTACGGATTAATTGGCTGTGTTGGTGAGTCTTCCGACGCCTTGCCGTCCTCGGGAATGCCGTATACAGCCGCTGTCGACGAAAACACGATATTCCTGATGCCGTGCCTGGCAGCCGCTTCCAGGAGTGTGCGACTCGATGCCGTGTTGTTGCGGTAATACTTGAGGGGATCGGCGACCGACTCGGGCACAATCGTGTGCGCCGCAAAGTGCATGACGGTATCTATATCGTTTGAGGAGAAGACTTTTTCGAGTAATTCCGCGTCACCGGTATCGCCGATGACCAGCTCGCCGGATGTGACGGCGGCTTCGAACCCGGTCGACAGATTATCCAGCGTAATGACGCTTTCACCCGCGCTGCCCAGCTGACGGACGACGTGACTGCCGATATACCCGGCTCCGCCGGTGACTAGTATCTGTTTGTTTTTCATTTGTTTTTTCGGATCTCGAGCTGGTTATCGGGAAAAATGTGAATCAAGTGCGCGTACAGGAGACCAAGTTTATCAATACTGGCCTGAACAATGGCAGACGCATGTCGCACTGTGAGATGTGACTCAAGTATGTGATTTGTCGCCAAATTTACACACCCTGGGTTATGTTGCCGTTCAGTTTTTGCGGTTACTATTGGTGTCAGACCTGCGAGAGGACTTTCAATAGACATGTTTGCTGATTCCAGAACCAAATCGCTGCTTCTTTCCGTATTCCTGGTTGCTCTTGCTGCATGCGGCAGCAGCGGGTCGGATTCGGGCGGTGGCGGCACAACGCCAACGAACCGCGCGCCGACGGCGAATGCGGGCCCCACGCAGACGGTGAACGAGTTCGCCCAGGTCACCCTGGACGGCAGTGGGTCGTCGGATCCCGATGCCGGGACGACGCTCACGTTTAACTGGACGCAGCAGTCTGGCACCAGCGTTACGCTGTCAAGCACCAGTGCAGCCTCGCCGACGTTTGATGCGCCGGACGTCACCGCGGTCAATACCCCGGAGGTGCTCAGGTTCCAGCTGACCGTCAGCGATGGCTCGCTGAGCAGCACCGACACCGTCGATATCACGGTTGAAGACATCGGCCAGGGCATTAACAGTGCGCCGACCGCTGATGCTGGCCCGGACCAGGCGGTTGTGGAACTCGTGGCGGTGAATCTCGATGGCAGGGCATCGTCTGATCCCGATCCCGCTGATACGCTGAGCTATGCCTGGACGCAGACGGCTGGGCCCAACGTGCCACTGACCGGCAGCAATACCCCCCAGCCGAGCTTCACATCACCGGATGTCACGGCAGGGAATCCCGTAACGCTCACATTCCAATTGACCATCAACGATGGAACGGACAGCGCGACCGATACGGTGGATGTGGTGGTATCGGAGCCATCGGTGGCTGTCACTGTGGCGGGCAAACTTCAGTATGAGTTTGTGCCGCCCAATGCGAATTGCCGTGGCCTCAACTTCAACGCGACCGTGGCACGACCGACACGTGGCGTCACGGTTCAGCTCGTCGACGGCAATAACGACAACAACGTCCTCGACACCACACGCACCGACGCAAATGGCGATTATTCATTCAGCAACGTCGCGGCCAATACCGATGTTCGTATTCGTGTACGCGCGGAACTCAAGCAGGCCGGCGCGCCTGGCTGGGATGTGGAGGTCCGGGATAATGTCGACACGTCAGCCAATCCGCCGCCGCTGGCGCAGCGCCCTCTGTACGTTGTCCAGTGGGCGTCGTTCAACACCGGCAATATCGACATCACCAACGCTGACTTCACGGCGCTGACCGGTTGGGATGGCTCGTCCTACACGGGCACCCGTGCCGCAGCGCCGCTTGCCATCGTCGACCAGGTATACACCGGTATGCAATCCATACTTGCGGAGCGCCCGAGCCAGGTCTTCCCGCCGCTCGACATGTTCTGGAGCGTCAACAATACGCTGACCAGTCCTCTCGACATCGACGCGGGCGAACTAACGGCCTCGTTTTACAGTTCGGGCATCGACTCACTGTTCCTGCTGGGTGATGCCAGCGTCGATACCGAGGAATTTGACGATCACGTCACGATGCATGAGTGGGGGCACTACTTCGAAGACAACTTCTCGCGATCCGACTCGATCGGCGGCCCGCACACCATTGGCCAGAGTCTCGATGCACGCCTCGCATTTGGCGAAGGATTCGCAACGGCCCTGGCAGCTATCCTGCTCGAGGAACAACAGTATTGTGATACGTCTGCGCCAATTACCAGTGCGGGCTTCGGACTCAGCACAGAGAGTGAGAACGGCGGTCCTCAGGGCTGGATGAATGAAATGTCGGTTGCGACGTTTATCTATGACCTGTGGGACACCAACGTTGACGGCACGGATAACAGTTCCATCGGCTTTGGCCCGATCCTGGACACGATGATCGGACCGCAGGCAAATACCAATGCATTGACCACGCTGTTCTCATTCTCCACGGAATTGAAGAGCCTGCTGGCAGGCGCCGACCTGGCGTTCGTGAACAGTCAGCTCGATCGCGAGAACATCGAGCGGACCACGAACGATATCTGGGGTTCGAGCCAGAACCTGATACTGACCGCACCGAACCAGGCGCGTGACGTATTGCCGTTGTACACCGACATGCCGACCAACGGCACGATCAACATCTGTACGAACAGTGACTACGATAATGGCCGCAACGGTAACAAGCTTGCCGAACATCGCTACCTGCGTTTCGTGACGGGTACAACGTCGGCATGGAATATCACGGTGACGACGACGACGCCGACGCCACCGACCAACGATCCTCCGCCAACGCCTCCGGATGAGATTCGGGACCAGAGCGATCCCGACATCTTCATATGGCGGCGCGGTGCACTCGTGGGACTTGGCAACAGCGGAGATGCAAACGTTGAGACTCTCACGACGCAAGTTCTCCCGGCGGACACGTATGCGGTATCGCTTCAGGAATGGCGTTACGAGGACGACAGCGCGTCCAGCGACTTTCCCGAGCAGATTTGTTTCGACGTAACAGTCGCTCCGAACTAGGGAGCACAGAGGGTGAATACGATGAAAAACATGAAGGTCCTGGCCCTGGTTTCAGTACTGTTACTTGCCGCCTGTGGAAACGACGCTGCGCCGCCTGCTGCCCAGGTGGTGGAAATCGACAAATCGGAAATAGCCGCGGGTAAACCCGCTTCACAGTTCGACGGAACGGTGACGAAGATTGGTTCGCCATTCAGTATCAGCTACAAGATTATCGGCACGCCTCTTGTCGGCAGTCCGGTGACCATACAGCTGAGAGTGATTTCGGCGTTCGCGACGCCGCGCGCGGAGATCAGCTACAGCATCCCTGACGATTCCTCGATGGTGTTGCACGAAGCCCAACCGCAGTCGGTTGCTGCAGAGTTTGCGGATAACGAAACGTGGGTCGACCAGCGCGTCACCATAGTGCCGATGCGCGAGGGCCGCATCTATCTCAACGTGGCCGCATCTGCACAGGCGCCGGATGGCCGAACGATGACGATGATGGCCATCCCGATCCAGGTCGGTCAGGGTGGCCGTGAGCTCGAAGAGAACGGCGAATTGTCGACTGATGAGGACGGTGAGGCGATTCGGGTGCTCACCAGCGAATAAGTCCTGTAAAAGGGAAATTTTTCCCAAAAAATTTTCCAGAATTGGATTCGCGTCACAGTCGTGAGGGGGAGACCTATTCTAAAGTTGCAGGTCAGATCTAGGGAAGAACTGGCCAATGCACGGCGACTTACGGGACCAAATAAAGGCTGCCACTGAAGAGTCGGGGGTGACGAAACTCGACTTCATTGCCTTGCTTAAGTTGATTGATTCGCATTATGACAAAATGGAAGCGACGATTACCCAGTCCTTCCATACCCAGACCCAGACACCGATCGAGGCCATTTTCGATAACGTGACCGACGCGCTGCTCTCGGTCGGCGACGATGGCACGATCCGGAATTGCAATAAGGTCTGTGCCCGGTATTTTGGTCGCCCACGCCGGGAGTTGCTGGGCGCACAGCTGCACACGGTGTTACCCGATGCCAGCGGATTTTCGGTTGCAGACTACCTCGCGCCGTTCATGTCCAGCCTCGACGATACAAGTCTTGAGCTGCCGAGTGGCGAAGTCATCGCGCAACGTGCCGACGGTATGACGTTTCATGCCGAGATCAACGCAAGTCTGCTGGAGAATGTCAGCGGCGACATGTTCATCATCAGCCTGCGTGACGCCTCTGATCGCATTCGCGCCGAGATTGCGCTTCGTGAGAATGAGGAACGCTACCGGGCACTTGTCGAGAATGCGCCTGAGGCCATCATCGTTTTCGATGTCGACAACAACCGCTTTGTCGACGCGAATGAAAAGGCCTGCACTCTATTCAACCTGTCGCGGTCGCGGTTGCTAACCATCGGGCCGGACGCCATCAGCCCCAAGACACAGCCCGACGGCACACCATCGTTCGGAATTCGTCGTGGGTACGTTGACGCTGCATTCAACGGCGACCACCCGACGTTCGAGTGGATGCACCAGGACTCTACGGGGCGTCGTATTCCCTGCGAAGTCCGATTCAGTAATTTACCGTCGGACGACAAGCGCCTGCTGCGCGTCAGCATCACGGATATCGAAGAGCGCAAGCGTACCGAAGCGCTCGCGCATGCACAGAACAAGATTCTCGAGATGATTGCGGCCAGCACACCGCACGATCGTACGCTGCGGTCGATTTGCCGTTTCGTCGAGAAGATCGGCGATGGCTTCAAAGCCGCGATCATGGACCTCGATGTCAGGCAGCAGACCCTGTCAGTCGAACAGGCACCAAGTCTGCCCGAGGAATTCAAGCTGCGGCTCGATTTCGTTAACGTTGCAGCCGACAGCCTGACTTGCGGTTCCGCCGTGTATCACTTGCAGGATCGCATCACCACAGACATCAGTGACGATCCGGGCTGGAAGGGTGCGAAGCGGGAAGCCGCGAAGCACAATCTGGAGGCGGTCTGGTCGTTCCTGATCTTCGGCGCGGCCGGGCGAGTGATTGGCACCCTCGATGTCTACGTCGATGAAAAACGCGCGCCGACGACGGATGAGATCGACAAACTGGGCCGCATGGCCCGTCTCGCCGGTATCGCGATCAAGCGACAATTGGACGAGGAACGCCTGCGCACCAGTGAGGCACGCTATCGCGGCCTGTTTGAGAACGTGGTTGACGGCGTGTACATCTCCTCGCGCGACGGTGACATCATTACCGTCAATCCGGCGCTCGTCGAGATGCTTGGCTATGACGACGTCGACGACCTGAAGGCGGCCGGTCTGACCACGGTCCTGTACGTCAACCCGATCGACCGCGAGCGCATTTTCGCGCGCCTGGAAGCCGAGGGCGTCGTCAAGAACTTTGAATATCGGCTGCGCCGCAAGGACGGCTCGATGATCGTCGTGCTTGAGAATTCTCGAGCGATCTATGACGACGAAGGTCATATCGTCGCGCATGAGGGCACGATCACAGATATCACTGAGCGTAAGCGCGCGGAAACGCGCGTATTCGAGGAAAAAGAACGTGCCGAGGTGACGCTGCAGTCGATTGGCGATGGCGTCATTACCACCGACGCGGATGGCAACGTCGACTACATCAACCCGGTTGCGCAGGATTTGACCGGGTGGGATATGCGCAGCGCGCGGGGCAAGCCGGTCTCCGAGTTAATGATGATCGTCAACGAGCATACGCGTGCGACTTGCGAGAACCCGGTGGTCCGTTGTCTCAAAGAGGGCCGCACGATTACGCTGCCCGACAGTTCCGTCTTGATCACCTCCACCGGCGACGAGGTGCCGATCCAGGATTCAGCGGCGCCCATTCGTGATCGCATTGGCAATATTATTGGCTCGGTCATGGTCTTCCACGACGTGAGCAAGGAATCGCGCCTGTTCCGGCAGCTGAGCTACCAGGCATCGCACGACACACTGACCGGCCTCATTAACCGCCGTGAATTCGAGAACCAGCTTGTCACCGCGCTCGACTCGATCAGGAGCAACGCTGAGGAAACCCACGCGTTGCTCTATATCGACCTTGATCAGTTCAAGGTCGTGAACGATACCTTTGGCCACACGGCGGGCGATGCGCTACTGCGCCAGCTGTCTGAACAGATCCAGACCCAGATTCGCTCGTCGGACCTTTTCGCCCGCTTGGGCGGTGACGAATTCGGCATCCTGCTTGAGCGCTGCAGCCAGGACCGCGCCATCAAAGTTGCCGAGTCCATCCGCGGTTCGATCGAGGGTTTCCGCTTCGAATGGCAGGATTCGTTTACGACCGTGCGCTGTTCAATTGGTGTCGTGCTCGTAACGAGCGAGAACGCGGACGTGGCTGGACTCATGAGTTCAGCGGACGTCGCTTGCTACTCGGCCAAGGACATGGGCCGCAACCAGGTCCACTTCTATCGTGACAGCGATGCCTCGATGCGCCACGAAGAGATGAAGTGGGTATCGAGAATTACGAACGCCGTTGAAGACGATCGTTTCGAGTTGTTCTTCCAGCCGATCATCGGCATCGGCAAGGAAAACGGGCAGCGGCGCCGTCACTACGAATTGCTCCTGAGGATGCGCGATGAAAAAGGCAACCTCGTCGGTCCAGACCAGTTTATTCCTGCAGCCGAACGCTACAACCTGATGTCGACGCTCGATCGCTGGGTCATTCACGAGGCGTTGTCCAAGTTGGCCGACCGCAGTGATGACGGTCCTGCGAAATACACGCTCGCGATCAATCTTTCGGGTACGTCGCTCAGTGAAGATCGTTTCCTGGAATTCGTTATCGACGAACTGGAGAAACAGAAACTGCCCCAGGGTGCGATCTGTTTCGAGATCACGGAGACGGCGGCAATCTCGAACCTGGCGCGCGTCGTGCATTTCATGCAGGCGCTTAAGAAGCTGGGCTGCAAATTCTCGCTGGATGATTTCGGTAGCGGCCTGTCGTCGTTTACCTACCTCAAAAATCTGCCGGTTGATTATCTCAAGATCGATGGCCAGTTCATTAGCAATGTCGCCGAGGACAGTGTCGATGAGAGCATGGTCAAGGCGATCCATGAAGTTGGCAGCGCGATGGGTATCGAGACGATTGCAGAGCGCGTCGAGACACGGAAGGTCCTGGAAAAGCTCGGTTCACTGGGTGTCGAATTCGCGCAGGGCTACTACATTGCCCGCCCGGCGTCCGTGGCTACTTTCGAACCCTGGGGTGATATCGCGGACGCCAAGCAGCTGGCCTGAGCCGGATCCGCACTTGTCACGGGTGGCGTCCGCGCCCGGTTTCGGTACACTGGACTGCATCCAGATAGACCGCAGACCGAAGAATGACACGAGAGTCCCACCCAGGCATCGTTCACGCGTTGTTATCCCCCGAGGAGCCCGGGCCTTTCCGCGTACTTAATCCCCTGGCAGAGCAGCCGATACTGCTCGTATGCGACCATGCCAGTGACCGCTTCCCTGAATCGCTCGGTGATATGGGCCTCGACCCGTTTGCGCGCCGCTGCCATCTTGCCGTCGATATTGGAGCAGGACCGCTGACTGAAAGCCTGGCCGCGAGCCTGGGTGTCAGCGCGGTCGTGCATAACTACTCACGGCTGGTCGTGGACTGCAATCGGCAGCTCATGGACCCCAGCGCGTTTCTCGAGTATGGCGACGGCATCCTGGTCATCGGCAATCGGAATTTGCACCAGGCCGATAAAGACCTGCGTGCGAGTGCGCTTTACTGGCCGTACCACTGTGCCATTGATGAACAGGTGCAGCGCCTGAGCAAGGCCGGTCCGCCGCCAGCATTCATTTCCATCCACAGTTTTACGCCGGTACTGAACGGCGAGTCACGTTCGTGGCAGGTCGGTGTGCTGTGGGACAAAGACGAGACGATGCGCGATATCTTCCTTGAGGGGTTTCGCGATGCGGGGTACCTGGTCGGCGACAATGAGCCTTACTCGGGCAAGGCGCCCCAGGATTTTACGATCGATCATCATGCGGAGGAACGTAACCTGCCGCATGTCGGACTCGAAATTCGGCAAGACCTTATTGACGATGAGGCCGGCGTGGCCAGGGTCGCTGAAGTCATGCACCACATCATCGCAGGGATTCCTGAGCGCCTGGAAATGAAGGACCGGCGAATCACCGCGTAAGATATTTGGAACGAAAGAAGGGGCAGGGGATGGGGACCAAAGAGCCGTCGTTTACGCTAGGCGTAGAAGAAGAATACCTGCTGGTTGACAAGGAGACGCGTGCTCTTGTCATCGACCCACCCGACTCATTGATGGCGGAGGCTGAGGCCAAATGCGGCGCGCAGGTCACGTCGGAACTGCTACGTTCGCAAATTGAAGTCGGTACCAAGGTTTGCAGAAATATTCAGGAAGCCCATGAAGATCTTGCGCGTCTGCGCAGGAATATCATCGAAGTCACAAGCAAGCATGGGCTGGCTCCCATCGCCGCGTCGACGCATCCGTTCTCATCCTGGACGGACCAAAAACATACTGAAAAGGACCGTTACGACCAGCTGACACATGAGATGCAGGGTGCGGCGCGCCGGCTGGTCATTTGTGGCATGCATGTGCACGTCGGTATTGACGACGATGAACTGCGTATCGACCTCATGAACCAGATGTCGTACTTCCTGCCACACCTGCTGGCGCTATCCTGTTCATCACCGTTCTGGCATGGACGCGACACCGGCCTGAAGAGCTACCGGCTGACGATATTCGACGCGCTGCCGAGAACGGGTGTACCGGAACGATTTGCGAGTTGGGCTGAGTACGAACGCCATGTAGCCATTCTCACTAACGCCGGGTTGATCAGTGATTCGACGCGCATCTGGTGGGATCTACGACCCAGTGGACGGTATCCCACACTTGAGACGCGCATCATGGACGTGTGCACGAGGCTTGATGACACGATTGCCTTGACGGCGCTACTCATGTGTATTCTGCGCATGCTGTATCGCCTGCGCACGCGCAACCAGCGCTGGCGCCTCTACACGCCAATGCTGATTCGTGAGAATCGCTGGCGTGCCATGCGCTACAGCTTTGATGAGGGTCTGATCGATCTTGCCAAAGGCGAGGTCGTGCCGTTCGAACAGCTCATCAGTGAGCTGTGTTCATTGATCTCCGAGGATGCCAAGGCGCTCGGCTGCGAAAAGGAAATTAAAGGCATTCACAACATCCTGTCCCGCGGCACCAGCGCCCACCGCCAGCTCAAAGGCTATGAACTGGAGAGAGCCTCCGGAGCAAGCACCGAAGACAGCCTCAAATCGGTGGTCGATACGCTCATTGCGGATACCGCTGAAGGCCTTTAATAGCGCCATTTGAGGGCAATTTTGTGACCTGATCGACGCTCCGTGCGACGGAATGCGGAACAGGTCGCATTATGTTGCGCCGGTCCCCGATAGCATTACCATCATGTTGCCGACGACCCTGTATATGCCCGCCATCCTGGCGGTCTCCGCCGCCGCCTATGCGATCCTGGCTGTGCGGGTGGCGCGCTCGACACCGCAGAACCCGAATAACATGGTCAGCTTCTTCCTGTTTCTGCTTGCAGGCATGATTGCCGGCTCGGCATTTTCCTACGGTGCATCCGATGCGACCTTGTACGGAATCGGTCGAACTTTGACATTCTTCTCAGCAGGTTTCGTACCGGTCGCATTCTACCTGATCTACCGGGAATTCACGGTTGGCCGACCACACGCATTGCTGATCGTTGTGATGGCGATCGTTCCCGTGGCGACAACCATTCTCGCGCTGACCAACTCGCAGCATCATATGATCTGGACCGCAGTCGAAACGCCGACCGGCCTGCAGACATCGGAGTTGCTCGATCACTACTGGTACAGACGGATCTACGCGCCGTTCACGTATGGACTCTTTGGGTACTCGACATTTGCGTTGCTCGGTCGCCTGCCGACGATTGCGCCGGCGCATCGCAAAATAATCCTGATGCTGATCGCTGTAGCGGTCCTGCCGTTTACCGTGAGCATCGCTAATACGTTCTTCGGCATCGGTCCCCAGGACTTTCCGTTCACATCGACATCGCTGGCCGTAATGTTCCCGCTGATGGCGTATGTCGGCCTTAAATTACGTCTCCAGGAGTTCAGCCCGGTTGCCTACCAGATGCTGTTCGATCATGTCCGTGATCCGATTTTTGTGATCGACAACGAGCAATCCATTATCTGTGCCAACAAGGCCGGGCAGCAGCTGCTCGGCGACGATGAGCGACAGCTGGTTGGCCGCAGGCTGTGGGAGGACTTCCCGGCCGCCCGCGCGATTCTCGAGCAGGCCAAAGAACTGGACCTGACGCAGACGCTGCGACTGGATACCAACAATGTTTATGAGCTCAGCGTCGGCCCACTAAACGACAAGAAAGGCCAGACGATTGGTATGGTCGTCGTATGCCGCGACGTCACCGAGCGCCGGCTCGCGCTTAGCCAGCTTGCCGACAGCGAACACCTTGTACGCACGCTGATCGAAACATCGTCGAACGGGATCCTGCGTTTCGCGCGTGATGAAAATGACACGAACCGCCGGTTCCGGTGTGTGTTTGCCAATCGTGCTGCAGAGGGCCTGATCAGTGATGAGCCCGGATCGTTGGTCGGCATGCCGCTTGAGAAGCTGGAACAGCTAGATCCGGAACGCCTGCTACGGCATTTCGATGCCAAGGACCAGCCGGTCTCACAGGTCAGCTTCGAGGTTGCCAATGACACGCAGGAGGGAGAAAGCTGGACCCGCATTGTCGCGGAGCCGGTCGGCGAGGACTTCTCGGTAACGCTCGTGGATATCACGCAGCGCAAGCGCAACGAGGACAAGATGATGGCGGACGCGCTTCGTGATCCTCTGACCGGAGTCCTCAATCGGCGTGGCTTTGAGCAGGAAGGTGCGGCATGTATCCGTCGCACGAAAATGGGTGCCGTGTTGTATCTCGATCTCAACCAGTTCAAGTCGATCAACGATCGCTTCGGTCACCAGGCGGGTGATGCCTTGCTCAAGGCGTTTGGTCATCGTCTCGAATTTTGCCTGCGGCCCGAAGATATTCTTGGTCGCCTTGGCGGCGATGAATTCGCGATTGTGCTGCCCGGCGTAAACGTGGCCGACGTCAAGCACATCGCGGAGCGCCTGGTCCAGACTGCGTCGGAGGCGTACATCATTCAGGGTCGGGAGATCATGTGTACGGCAAGTGTTGGCATCGCTCTCTTGCCAAAACATGGGGAAGAGCTCTGGCACCTGCTCAGTGTTGCCGACGAGGCCATGTACTCGGCCAAGGGCATCTCCGAAGAAGAAGCCGCCAACGATCGTGCGGCCTACGTCGACGCAGCCACCGCGTCCTAGACAACCGCCTCCCACTTTCCAGTGGTTCGCAGTATGCTTGCGGACATGATTTCCAACGTACTGGTTTTGTGCACGGGTAACTCCGCGCGCAGTATTCTCGGCGAAGTGCTGATCAACGAACTGGGGGGCAACGCCTTCAGAGCATTCAGCGCGGGCAGTCATCCGGTCGGACAGGTCAATCCAGGAGCAATCGAGAAGCTGCAGGCGGAAGGTCATTCGGTTGCGGGTCTCTCCTCCAAGTCCTGGGACCAGTTCAGCGGAGCCGACGCGCCGCCGATCGACATCGTCATTACGGTTTGTGATAACGCGGCGGGTGAGTCGTGCCCGCTCTGGAACGGCGCACCTGTTACGGTTCACTGGGGCATACCGGATCCGGCGGCTGACGGGGATTTCGATAGTGCCTATTCGCGGCTACGCGCCCGCGTGGAGGCTATGGTGGCACTGCCGGTCGCGGCAATGACGACGGCCGAACGCAGAGCTGCGCTCGGCCGTATTCACGAGAAGGAACTCAGGGCGTCGTAATATCGATGATCTCGGCCGTGGCCGGGTCTACCGTATCAACCACCAGTAATTCGATGCTGCTGCCAAGGGTTGCGTCAAACTGGAAGGGGCCGGCAATAAGCGTTTGCTCGCCCGACACGGTCAGGTAAACATCCTGATCACCCGCCTGGATATTGACGATCGGCGCGGGAATGCCGTAGGCAGCATTGCGCAGGATCGGAATGTCATCCTCGGTTATCAATGCATCCCGAGCCACGACGTAGGCATCGAACCTGTCGTGATTCAGCGCCGCATGGAAAAACCGTATCCTGGCGCTGGTTGACGTCGGTGCCCGTTCCGGCGCGAAGCGAACGCCCGACCACGCATCGGTATCGCCAATAGCATAGACATGTGTGTACGAGCCAAGCACCTGCGTAAGAATGGATTGCTCGAACAGAATCGTTGCCGTGCTGGATGCCGGCGTGAAGTAAAACACCGTGCTTTCGACGGGCGCATCGAAATAGGGGGTTGTCCCTTTAAAATCGAGGCCGGCGTAGACCAGGCTGGTCAGCAGTTCGTCGTCGTAGATGTCGACCATCGGTAATGTGCTTGCGCCGTGAATAATTCGAATCTGGGAAGGGTAGTTTGCGTCGACGAGAGTCAGCGGGTTGCCCACTGAGGTCATCGAACGCACCAGGACCGGGGCTGTATCGTTCTCGTCGCCTTCGTAGATGGTAATGACATGCGCGAACCGCGGTAACAGGCTCGTTTCGCGCGACGTGAAATACACGGTGTTCAGATCGTTCGCCGCAGTCACAGTCATGATGTAGCTTCCCTCGGGGAAGTCTGCCGGATCCGCTATCTGCCCAAATGATAATGTGGCTGCCGGAGGGTTGGTGCCCGGTGCCGTACCCGGCGCGTCAAAATACACATCGATATCGCCAAGGGCCGCGTTAGCGTGTGCGAAGCGCGCCTCCAGTACTGTATCGGTGTCGGCAAATTGACGGATCGTGCCGTTCCAGACAATGACAGTCGGTGCACTGATGTCGCCCGTCAGCACCAGGATGTGGTCGCCATTTGGTTCGATCTTCACATTCTCCGTTGCCACCCGTGTAAACGACGTGTCGCCGGGATATGCAATCTGGAAATTGAAGTTGTAGCTGAAATCATCGTACTCGGCAGGCGCTGAGGATTCCTTGTACCGGATCCCACCCAGCGTGCGCTCTTCGATGAGGAAGCCCACTTCAGGTGAACCCTTGATCGCGTTAATCGCGCGAATGGCGCCTTTGCCTGTCGGGTTGGGCAGCGCCGAGTCACTCGTGCAGGCACCAAGCAGCAGCGGGCCGACACAGGCCAGTAGGAAGAAAATCCGTTTCATTATTTCTGTCTCTTCTCGTAGCCGTAAACCGACTTCAGTTCGAGGAATTCATCAATTCCGTGGTGGCCCCATTCGCGACCGTTGCCCGACTGCTTGTAGCCGCCGAAAGGCGCGGCCGAATCCAGCCAGGCACCGTTGATATGCACCATGCCGGTACGCATGCGCGACGCGATACGGCGAGCTCGATCGAGATCGTCGCAGGAGACGTAGCCGGACAGGCCGTACGGCGTGTCGTTGGCGATACGGATGGCCTGATCTTCATCGTCGTACGGGAGGATTGACAGAACTGGTCCGAAAATTTCTTCGCGCGCAATCGTCATGTCATTAGAGACATTGGAGAACACCGTAGGTTTCACGAAATAGCCCTTGTCGATGCCATCCGGGCGGCCGGTACCGCCGGCAACCAACGTAGCACCTTCATCAATTCCGGCCTGGATCAGGCCCTGGATTTTCTGCCATTGCACGTCTGAGACCACCGGGCCGACATCGACGCCTTCGTCGCGCGGGTTGCCGACGGTCTTGTCGGCCGCGACCCTGGCCGCAATGGCGGCAGCTTCTTCAACGCGGCTGCGTGGCACCAGCATGCGCGATGGCGCGTCGCAGGACTGGCCCGTGTTCTCGAACATATCGGAGGCACCCGAGGCCACGGCCTTCTCGAAGCGAGCATCGTCGCAAATAATATTCGCCGACTTGCCGCCCAGTTCCTGGGCGACGCGCTTGACTGTCGGTGCCGCATTCTGCGCCACGAGCACGCCGGCACGGGTGGATCCTGTGAAAGACACCATCGCGATATCAGGGTGGCCGGAGAGGGCGGACCCAACTCCCGGACCGTCGCCATTAACAAGGTTAAATACGCCGGCCGGTACGCCTGCGTCATGCAGGATTTCGGCGAACAGGATCGCGTCGAACGGTGCGATCTCACTGGGCTTCAGTACCATGGTGCAACCCGCTGCCAGGGCCGGGGCGACCTTGACGGCAATCTGGTTCATCGGCCAGTTCCACGGCGTAATCAGGCCACAGACACCGATGGGTTCCTTCAGAATATTGGTCGTGCCAATGCGCTCTTCGAACTCAAAGGTCTTGAGCGCCTTCAACGCGGCCTTGAAATGCTGTGGGCCGCTGGCAGCCTGCGCGTCCCTGGCCAGACCCCAAGGGGCACCCATTTCGTCCATGATCGCCTCTGCCACTTCATCGTGGCGCCTGGCGAACTCATTGAGAATTGACTCAAGCAGGGCAATGCGTTCCTCGCGCGTCGTCTGCGAGTACGTTTCGAAGGCCCGGCTGGCAGCCGCGACGGCGATATCAACGTCGGCAGGTGAGCCTAAGCTGATGCGGCCGTAGATCTCCTCGGTGGCAGGATTTACGACATCCAGGGTCCGGGGCTCGACCGGGTCGACCCATTGACCATCGATATAGAACTGGAGCTTCTCGAGCATGAACTGTCCTCAATCTGGAGAGCCGCGAATAATAGCCTAATTTACCGCCCTGAGGTGGCTGACTTTGGGCCTGAATCCTGTCCAATATCGGCTATTCCAGGGGCGCGGGGGCTGCGCAAACAGCACTCGAGGGGTCGGCAGTGGATCGGCTAGCGCAGGGCGAGAAATTTCTGCCGGTATTCGGCCGGTGGCACGTTGTACCAGGACTTGAATGCGGTCGTGAACGAGGAGATGTTCGAGTAACCGAGCAGCATGGCAATTTCAAGCGAGCGCAGGCGTGCATCCTTCAGGTAGGCGATCGCCAGTTCAGCACGGACTTCCTTGAGAATGCTCTGGAAACTCGTTTTCTCGGCCTTCAGGCGACGCTGCAGAGTGCGCCGGCTCAGCTTCAGGGCACGGCAGGCAGCATCCGCGTTTGCCTCTCCACGAGCCATCAGGTCGGCCAGCTTGCGTTTTAGCTGGCCTGCTATATCGTCCTGTTGGTACAGCGACCTCAGGTAGCGTTCTGCTTGTTCTGTGAGTTGCCGATACATAGTGTCTGACAACGATACAGAGTGCGCCGTCATTTGCAAAGGAGCCCGGTATGACATCCCCGGTTAATTACACGCTTACAGACAATATTGGGGTCATCACGATCGATAGCCCGCCCGTAAACGCGCTCTCGCAGGCCGTTCGGGCTGGGATCATGGAGGCGCTCGACGTGGCCGACTCGGATGCCTCGGAGGCGGTCATCATCATTTGCGAAGGGCGCACCTTCATTGCGGGCGCCGACATATCAGAGTTCGGTAAGCCCTTAAAGGATCCGTGGCTGCCCGAGGTCGTCAACCGCATAGAAGCAACCGACAAGCCGGTAATCGCGGCCATTCACGGCACCGCACTTGGCGGCGGCTTCGAAGTAGCGCTGTCAGCGCACTACCGCTGTGCGGTGGCGGGCGCCAAAGTTGGTTTGCCCGAGGTGAGACTCGGCCTGTTGCCGGGTGCTGGCGGTACGCAACGCACACCGCGACTCGCGGGTATCGAGGCGGCACTGCAACTCATGACCTCCGGCGTGCCGATAGCGGCGGCCCAGGCGATGGAGATCGGCCTGATCGACAGGATCGTCGACGGCGATCTCTACCAGGGTGCGATGGCATGGGCCCGGGAACTCGTTGCCGCTGGCGCGGCGCCGCGCCGGACTTCAGAGCAGGAGATTCCGGCCTGCGATGCGGCGATATTCGACGGGTACCGCGGGACACTGGCCAGCCGCGCGCGCGGGCAAATCGCACCTCAGTTTATTGTCGATTGCGTCGAAGCTGCGGCGACCCTCTCGTTTGAAGATGGCCTGGCACTCGAACGCCGCAAGTTCGCCGAGCTCATGGACGGGGAGCAATCGGCCGCCTTGCGCCACTTCTTCTTTGCGGAGCGGCAGGCGGCCAAGATCGACGGGCTCTCGAAAGACACACCGACACGGCCAGTCGAGAATGTCGGTGTTATCGGTGGTGGCACGATGGGCGGTGGCATCGCCATGAGTTTCGCGAATGCGGGTATACCGGTAACGCTTATCGAAATCAGCGACGATGCGCTGGAGCGCGGCCTCTCGATTATCGAGCGCAACTACGCCGGCAGCGTGCAGCGCGGCAAACTCAGCGAAGCCAGGGCGGCTGCTTGTCGGGCGTTGATCTCAGGCGCTACTGATTACGCGGCCCTCGCCGAGGTCGACATGGTGATAGAGGCCGTGTTCGAGGACCCGAGCCTGAAAAAGGAAATTTTTACGAAGCTTGATGGTGTTTGCAAACAGGGCGCTATCCTCGCGACGAACACGTCGTACCAGGATGTCGATGCGATCGCCGCGGCGACACAGCGCCCCGAAGACGTCATTGGCATGCACTTCTTCAGTCCTGCGCACATCATGAAGTTACTCGAGGTCGTGCGCGGTAAGAAAACGGCTGACGACGTGCTGGCTACGTGCATGCAAACCGCAAAACGCATCGGCAAAGTGCCGGTCGTGTCCCGCGTATGCTACGGCTTTATTGGCAATCGCATGTTGCAGCCGTACGGCCAGCAGTCGCAGTTGCTGTTGCTGGAGGGCGCGACTCCAGAGCAGGTGGACGGCGCAATGGAGTCCTGGGGAATGGCGATGGGGCCGCTGCGCGTCTTCGATCTCGCGGGACTCGATGTGGGCTATAAAGCCCGGGAGGCGCTCAGCGATGAGGACAAAGGTGACCCGGCAACCTACCGGGTGCCGGATCTGCTGGTGGAGGCGGGCAGGCTTGGGCAGAAGTCAGGCTCGGGGTTTTACCGCTATGACGAGGATCGTAAGCCGACGCCGGATCCCGCCGTGCACGAGATTATCGAAAATGCAGCGGCCGACCTTGGGATCGAGCGACGCGAGATCAGCGATGAGGAAATCGTCGAGCGCCTGGTAGGCGCTCTCGTGGACGAAGGTCGGAAAATCATCGACGAAGGCATCGCCCAGCGCTCCAGCGATATCGATGTGGTGTATGTCTACGGTTACGGTTTCCCGGCCTGGCGTGGTGGGCCGATGTACTACGGGGACTCCGCTTCACTGTAAGAACGGGTGAGGGATGTCTGCGCACCGTAATCACCGGGCAATCCGTGATCACCGGGAATGCATCCCCGAACACGCTGCGCGATTTCCTTCCACGGCACGTAGTTTCGCCTACGTGCCTGCTCCGCTATGGATTCGGGGATGCATTCCCGGCGCTCCCGAACGGCACGACGTTTCCGTGATGATATCGGAGCGTAGAAATCCGGGGCCGGACGCTGATGCGCCGGGCCCCGGTGTTGGCTCAGATATTGGAACGCTGCGCTCTAGCGTACCGCAACCTGTACCAGTTCTTCACCGTCCGGATCCGTTACGTGGACAGCACAGGCGATACACGGGTCAAAACTGTGAATCGTGCGCAGGATCTCCAGCGGTTGCTCGGGATCGTGCATGACATGCGCGTCTTCGAGAGCGGCTTCGTAGGCTCCGGGTTTGCCATTTGGATCGCGAGGACCGGCATTCCAGGTACTTGGGACGATCGCCTGGTAGTTGGCAATCTTGCCGTCTTCAATAACAACCCAGTGTGACAGCGCGCCACGCGGCGCTTCCATCACGCCGACGCCCTTACACGATTTGGGCCAGCTTTCCGGTTCCCACAAGGTCTCGTCGAAGGTCTTTGTATCGCCGGCCTTGATGTTGCCGATAAGCGAGTCCAGCCAGCCCTGCATACCGTCTGCAAGCACGGCCGTTTCGAGCGTGCGAGCCGCAGTACGACCCATGGTCGAGAACAATGCGCGTGTCGGCAGTTCGAGTTGTTGCAGCGTGCTGTTGACCAGGTGCTGGGTCAGGTCGTGGCCCTTCGCATACAGCATCAGGACGCGGGCCAGCGGACCCACTTCCATCGCATGACCTTTCCAGCGCGGTGACTTGAGCCAGGAGTAACCCTGTTCGATATCGAGCTGGTTATATGGCGGCTGCGGGCCGGTGTAGTTCAGGTTTGTTTCACCCATCCACGGATGCAGACCGACTTCCTTGCCACCTGAATAGTCGTACCAGGAGCTGGATACAAATTCCTGGATTCCATCCTCGTCCGTGAAGTCGATCTCGTGAATCGTGGAGAGGTCACGATCCAGGATTGCGCCGCGCGGCAGCAGGAAGGAATCGGGATCGTCCATGCCGGTTCCCGGCAGGTCGCCGAAGCACATGAAGTTGCCGAGACCTTCGCCGCGATAGAACCAGTCCTTGTAGAAACTCGCAATCGCCAGCGTATCGGGCACGTACACCTGCTCAACGAAGACTTTCATCTTGTTGATGATGTCCTGAACTTCAGCCAGCCGCTTCGAGTTGATCGCGGAGTCGGAGTTCAGGTCGATCGGGCAGGGTGCGCCGCCAACCACGAAGTTCGGATGCGGGTTCTTTCCGCCGAAAATCGCATGCAGGCGTGCAACATCGCGCTGCCACTCGAGGGCATCAAGATAGTGCGCGACGGCCATCAGGTTGGCTTCCGGAGGCAGTTTGTATTCCGGGTGACCCCAGTATGCCTTGGCGAAAATACCGAGCTGACCGGCTTCGACGAAGTCCCTTACCTTTTTCTGCACATCGCGGAAGTAGCCTTCCGACGAACGCGGGTAGCTGCTCAGAGAGGTTGCCAATGCGGCCGTTGCTTTCGGATCAGCACTCAATGCGGACACGACATCCACCCAGTCCAGCGCATGCAGATGATAGAAGTGCATGACGTGGTCGTGGATGTATTGCGCGCCGATCATCAGGTTGCGAATCAGCTCCG
>Ga0316188_10000176_pt1 | contig 23305 bp, 17 predicted proteins | sample Phiworburrow1_MG_FD_204933 | JGI IMG/M metagenome (GOLD analysis project Ga0316188, IMG submission 204933) | Coastal sediment microbial communities from Maine, United States - Phippsburg worm burrow 1 | ecosystem: Environmental > Aquatic > Marine > Coastal > Sediment | place: USA: Maine... | reverse complement strand
GTGCGTTGATTTCGTCAAGGCTGGTCGTCAGCGCTGCCCGTTGTTCGATAAATCCGCGAAACAGGTTTTCGGCCGCGTCGGCGTGTCCGGGAAACGACCCGAGATTCTCGTAAGCCGATCGAGCGACATCCAATTCCACCGTCGGCGACGTCAGCACCCTCATATACGGATGCGGCAACCATTGCGTGTACCAGAACGGCAGCAACGTAAACAACAGTAAGGCAGCAGCTATCATGGCCGGAACACGCAATCGCGTCGGCAGGTTTTCGTTGGCCCAGCGGGCCGTAAACACCGCCTCATAGAGGCGATTGCGAACTCTCAGATTGCCGTCGTGGTCGATCACTATCAGACCGACAGCCATCAAACGACGTTGTAATGGCGATCCCAGGTCAGCTGGAACCCCGACACCTTTACGGATACGCCCATAAAGGTTGAGGAGCGGCTCCATTTGCTTCTCATCGTTAACAATGACCCGGTGAATGTGGCTCATGTGCGGCTCACTGTGCAGCGCAGCCCGCCCACCTAACTGGGTCGTTGCTATACGATCAATCTCCGCCGCGACATCACCATCAGCGCCGTCGCGCGCTATCTGGCGAGCGAGCTTCTGACTGAGATATGGCTGCCCGCGCGTCCAGTAGTAAATACGATCCAGTGCAATGGCTGCTTCGTCGGGATCCAGATTCAGCTCTGTCGCAAAAAGGTCGAGCTCTTCCCGGGTGAAGTCATCGAGAAGAATTTGCTGTGTCACATTAAATGGCGACAACTCGGGCTCGGCAACAAGGCTGACAGGATCGCACTCGCCCAGCAGCACGAACACGAGACGCGAGAAATCAGGATCCGTCGTACGCGCGTTGTGTGCTGCTCGAATGCTGGCGAGCAACTGGTCCGCGAACGGCAGGTTTTCAATGCACTGAATCTCATCGACAAAGACAACGACTGGCTCCGCCACGAATTGCAGGACGATTTCCGAGTAGAACTCCAGTAATCGCTGACGGTTACTCAGAATAGACTTGTCATGCCACCAGGTTTGCAGGTCATAGCGAATTCTTAGCTGCCGTAACAGGCGGTAGGCAACGTTGTAGTACCAACGGCCAGGATCAGTACCGCCATCGCGCACCCCAATCTGCTCGAGATCGAGAATAGCAATCTTGCTTCCACTGGCTTCAAGACGGGCGGCCGTTGCGGCGATCAGGCTCGACTTGCCGCTGCGATCCGGCGCAAGCACGTGCGCGTATCGACCGCTGACGACCGTGTCGTAGAGCAGGTTGTCAGCGCGGCGGCGCACGTAGCCTGCCCGCACAGCGTGCAGTGGCGCACCGACGCTGAAGAACTCGCCGGTGGAATCCAGGCGCTTGCGCTCTTCAGACGGAACCTGCTTACTTGAGTCTTCGCTCATACCGCATCGATCACCCATACCACGGCAGGCTATTCTGGCATTATTCTTGGCAAAATGGACGACGAACGGATTCTAAAACGTGACCTGTTTGGCGAAGTCGTGCTCCGGCACGACGCCGCCGGGCCCGTTATCGTGCGAAATACGGCCGTGGCGCGCTGGTGGCTGCGCTGGCTGGCCCGCTACCTGCTGGGACGCGAAGCAGAAGCACTTGCCGCACTCGACGGAATCAATGGTGTGCCACAACTCCTGCGACGTGAACGTGACACCCTGGTTCGCAGCTATCTCGCGGGCAAGCCACTGCACGATGCGAAGACTGACGACCCGCTGTGGTTCAAGGCAGCAGCGCGCCTCCTGCGACGCCTGCACCGCGCGGGCGTGTGCCACAACGATCTCGCAAAGGAACCCAACCTGCTGGTTCTCGATGACGGCAGTCCAGCGTTCATCGATTTCCAGCTCGCCTGGCACAGCATGCGCCGCGGTCGCCTGTTCCGCAGCGCGGCGCGCGAAGATATCCGCCATTTACTGAAGCACAAGCGTAGCTACTGTGCAGATCGCCTCACGCGGCGCGAACGCAGAATCCTCGCCAACCCGTCACCGATATCGCGCGCCTGGGCCCGCACGGCCAAACCCGTGTACCTGTTTATTACGCGACGCATCCTCGGCTGGGCCGATCGCGAGGGTGCAGCGGACCGCGGATCGACCCGCTAATGTTTGCAGGCGCAATTCCGGTATACTCGCGCTGCTCGTATGGCCAGCACAGGGAATCACCGTGGACTTTTGCCACCAGCACAATCTCGTCGACCCCGAAACAGCCAATCGGGAGCGCCGTTTCGGAATCCGGGTGACGCTGCCCGAAACCGATACGCTCCGTAAGGTTCTGGGAGACAACTGGGAGCGTTTTCACTGGTACGCAAGTGCAGCCGAGCGCGACGCCGCGTTTGACAACATGGCCACCCGGCATGGCTACTATCGGAAAACCGACTCCCCAACCCAGATCCTGGAAAAAGTCACGCGCTAGGTCCTGTCAATTTGGCGGCGCGCCGATAAACAGGTAGAAATTCGATTGGCCGCGTTCGGCGAAGCCTGCTGCAACGTAGACAGGCCCGAGAAAGGTGTCGAAGCCGACAAACACGCTGCCATTGATAATCATGGATTCGAAGCTCATGTCCGAGCGGGCGCTCCACACATTGCCCGCCTCTGCCGACATTCCTAAATAGATCGGTGTATCCAGGATGCCGGTTTTCTCGCCAATCCGACGGTAGTACACGAGCTTGGCCAGCGCCGCATGCGGTCCCGCAATCTCACCTCGTTCAAGCCCCGACAGGCGCAGGAAGCCCCCGAGTGGGAAGAAATCCTGGAACGCACTGTCCGAGTCGAGCGTCGTTGCATAGCTCACGCCAAGTCGCAGGCTGTTCTTGCCGCGACTCCAGGTTTGTGTCGCCTCGCCTTCGATCGTGTCGTATTCGCTATCAGCCCCCAGTCCGGGGCGCGACAGGGTCCACTTGATGTCGCTGAGCATGCCGCGTCGCGGGAATCGCGAGTTGTCGAGGGAGTCGAAGCGCAGACGTGCGAAAGCACCGCCAGCGCTGAAGTCGATATTCGGCAACGCCGGATCCCCGACTCTGACCCGCGCCTCACCCGCACCGCGAAACAAACCAACACGAAATTCGCCGACTCGGCCCAGTTCCCGCCCCATGTCGATGCCCACTTCCGCTTCCGTCACCCTGAGGCGCGCAATCCTGGTGTCGGCTTCGAACGCGTTGATATTGGTTTGCTCCACGCTGATGTGTGGTGCAACAAAGACTCGCGAATCACTACTTAACGGCTGGTAGAACTCCGAGAAGAGTTTCGGATCCGTTCCCAGGCGCAGGTCGTTGCGCCACTCCGCGCCCAGGGGATTTATCCCCGTGCGGGTCAGACGAGCTCCGAGATTGAATGCCGTCGACCCTTCAAAGTCATCTTCGAGCGACACGCCGAATTGCAGGAAATTGGGACCCCAGCTCTTGCTCCGCGCACGATACTCGACACCGGTCTTGCCGCCCTCGTCCACGAGCGCGTAGCTGACTTTTTCATACAATCCAAGGCCGTAGAGTCGGTCGGCATTGTGCGCGAGCAGCGCGTGATCGATGGGGTCGCCGGCCTTGACGCTGAGTTTTAGCTGCAGCACCTCCGCTGCAAGTTCGCCGTCATCGATAATTCGCACGAAGGCAAGATGTGATGCCGGAGATGTCGGGTGCGTGCGCTGCGCAAGGTAGGCATCCCAAGCAGCCTTATCGAGCGAGAGAGCGCTGAGTTTCGATGCCTGCTCGCGCGCCGCGGCTTCACCCGGTTCAACCGTTTTGAGGATGTCACCGAAATTAGTCGACGCGAACGTACCAAGATCGGGGCGGATCAGTATGTCCTGTGCGCCAAGGCGATCAATCTGGCGCAACGTCTCCTTGCGGATGAGGATCGTGAGCATTTGCTCCGAGATTGTCAGCGCGGAGTCCAGTTCGTCAGGACCGTACAAAGGAAACTCGACGTCCACCGCGATAATGACGTCCACATCCATTTCCTGCATGACATTGATGCCGAGGTTGCCGACAATGCCGCCGTCAACCAGCAGCCGGTCGCCTATGCGCACCGGTGCGAACACGCCAGGTACCGACATACTCGCCCGTATGGATTCGGCGAGATCACCTTTGTCCATAACCCAGATCTCACCACGCTCGATATCCGAAGCAATGGCACGAAACGGGATCGGCAAGTCATCGAATTCCCTGATATGGGATACGTCGAACGTCAGCTCGCGCAGCAGCAGGTCGAGTTTCTGCCCCTGGATTGCGCCCTTCGGCAGCACGAGTTCCGTGCCGCGCACACCCAATTCAAAATCGATTGGTGACTGGCTGTCATCCTGTTTACGGCGGAAACTCAGGTTCTTCCTGTCTGGCTTGTCAGACAGCGCGGCAGCCCAATCGAGCGAACCCACGAGGTCCTCAAGATCGTCGGCACTCATCCCGGTAGCATAGAGTCCCCCGACCACAGCCCCCATACTGGTCCCGGCGATTGCATCGATCGGTATCTGCAGCCGCTCGAGTTCCTTGAGCACGCCAATGTGTGCAGCGCCACGCGCGCCGCCCCCACCGAGCACCAGGCCAACGCGAGGTCGCGGCGATGTGGCTGCCGGGTCGTCAACCGTCACCGCGTCCTGCGCGAGAACCGTCTGCATAAAAAGGCAGTACAAGAAGACAAATGCCGGGACGATCCGACGGCTGGCGATATTCATTGGCTTACCCCACTCGCAGCGACTGGGCGTACTTCGTGAGTTCATCGAGTTGCTGCGCCCGTTGTTCCGGGCTCCAGTCCGCCTCTTTGGCCGCGATCTGCGCGGCTTCCGAGTACATCGTTCTCCCCTGGTCGGCATCAAAGCCAATCATCATGCGCCGGAACACCACATCCGTGAGCGTCACCGCAAATTCTTCGCGGAGGGCAAACACGACCTCGGCAGAAAGAACCCGGTTCTCGTCACCGAGGGCACCTGCGAGTTCGGCATTGGTGCCGGCAAGATCAGCTATCGCTGCCGCACGGCCGCCGTAGATGTGCAGCAGGCGCTCGATACCAGCATCCGAGAGCGTACCCAGTTCAAGCAGACGCTGCCTTGCACGATCGATACCCCAGGCGCCGGGAAGATCCGTATCGCGTGTTCGGCATGGCGGCAAGCTCAGGTGCTGCAGCTTGGCCAGCTTGTCGACGGTCTGCTCGGCCAGGTTTCGATAGGTGGTAAGTTTGCCGCCGATAATGGACACAAGTCCGTTCGCCACGTCCTTATTTACCTTGATGATATGGCGCCGGGTGATTGCCGACTCGGGGCCGGCTTCCTTGAAAGGTAACGGTCGCACGCCGGCGTAGGCGTAGTGGATATTTTCGCGCGACAGGGACGCGTGGGGAAAGACACGATTGGTTTCACCGAGCAGGTAGTCCACTTCCGCGCCACTTGCGCGAATATGGTCGAGATCTTCGTCGTAACGAATATCGGTCGTACCGATCAGGTACTGGTCATTCCAGGGAATGATGAAAATCGGCCGACCATCCGCCGCAGCTTCTACGTAAAACGCATCCTTCGGCGCACCCTCGAATTGGCCAACAACAATATGGCTGCCTTTGGTGCCACCAATCAGGCGACGGGTGGTCTTCGGAGCAACATCCAGGACGCGGTCGACCCAGGGCCCTGCCGCATTAACAACGGCCTTAACCGCAACTTCCCGTTGAGAACCGTCTGCATCACTGTAGGTCACCGAACTGACAGCACCGTCTTCTGCGGCGATATGCGTAACCTCACAGTGCGTTCGGATAACCGCTCCCGCTGACCGTGCGGCAAGCAGGTTCTCCAACACCAGGCGTTCTGCAAACGTGACCTGTGCATCATAGTAACGAGCTGCCGCGCGCAGCCCTTCTGCCCTGAGGCCCGGTTCGGCCTCATGCATCTCGGCACCGTTCAACATCTCGTGGTTCGGCACAGTTTTCCGCAAGGACAACAGGTCATAGGCGAGCATGCCGAGGCGAATCAGCAATGGCCCGCGGCGCGCGCCGGCGTAAACGGGAATGGTAATGCGCAGCGGCTCAACCAGGTGTGGCGCGGTGAGCCGCAGGTAACGCCTTTCATGTAATGACTCATACACGAGTGGGATTTCGCCGTATTCCAGGTAGCGCAATCCGCCATGTACCAGGCGACTGGAAATCGCTGAGCAGCCGCTGCACATGTCGTTCTTGTCGAAAATAATGACCTTCAGGCCGCGAAGGGCCGCATCGCGTGCGATACCCGCACCATTGATGCCTGCGCCGATGACCGCGAGGTCGTAGGGCTGTGCTGTAGACATCAGCTTGGCCTTACCTGACCACTACCGCGTACTACGTACTTGTAACTCGTTAACTGGTCCGCGCCGACAGGACCCCGCGCATGGATACGCCCCGTCGCAATTCCGATTTCCGCACCCATGCCGAACTCACCGCCGTCGGCGAACTGCGTTGAGGCATTTTGCAGCACAATTGCGCTGTCGACCTCCCGGAAGAACTTTTCGGCAGCCTCCGCATCGTCAGTAATAATGCTCTCCGTGTGACCGGATCCGTAACGACGAATATGGCTGATCGCTGCGTCTATATCATCGACCACGCGAATCGAAATAACGGCATCCAGATATTCGGTCGACCAGTCTTCTTCGGTCGCCTCGCGCGCCTCTGCCAATAACGACCGGACTTTCGCGTCTCCACGAATCTCGCAACCCGACGCTAAAAGCGCATCGCCAACCGCCGGTACCAATGTATCGGCTACGGCCTGGTCCACCAGGAGGGTTTCAGCGGCACCGCAAACTCCTGTGCGGCGCATCTTCGCGTTAAGCACAACATCGCGTGCCATGTCGGAGTCGGCACGTGCATGCAGGTACACATGACAGATACCTTCGAGATGGCCGATAACCGGCACGCGCGCCTCATCCTGAACACGTTTGATCAGGTTCTTGCCGCCGCGCGGCACAACCACGTCAACCCACTCAGCCATAGACGACAGCAGAAAACCCACCGCCGCGCGATCGGTCGTTGGGACCATTTGCACCGCCTTTCCAGGCAAGCCAGCGGCTTCGAGCCCTTCCCGCAGGCACTCATAGATGGCTGTGCTTGAATGAAAACTCTCCGAACCGCCGCGGAGAATGACGGCATTGCCTGACTTGATACACAGTGCCGCAGCATCGGCCGTCACGTTTGGCCGACTCTCATAGATGATGCCGATGACGCCCAGCGGCACGGCAACACGCTGGATGCGCAGGCCATTGGGTCGTTCCCATTCCTCGAGTATGCGCCCGACCGGATCGCGCAGACCGATGATCGTCTCGATACCTGAAGCCATTGCCTCAACACGACCCTCGTCGAGAAGAAGCCGATCGAGCATGGATCCGCCAAGCCCGCGCTCACTTGCAGCCGCCATGTCCTTTTTATTTGCGGCAAGTATCGCCGTCGCGCCGCTTCGCAATGCCACAGCCGCGGCCGCCAACGCAGCATTACGCTGGTCACCACTTGTCGTCGCCAAATCCGTGGCTGCGGCACGCGCGGCGACGCCCAACGCTGTCATCGTTTCAGCTATCACTTTCGAATAACACCAGTTCGTCCCGGTGCACCATGACCGATCGGCCCCGGTACCCGAGTTTTTCCTCAATCTGCTCGGAACGGCAGCCGCATATCTGGCTGGCCTCCGAGTTCGAATACTCCGCGAGGCCGCGCCCGAGCTCACCACCATCCGGGCCCGTGATTGTTACCACATCACCGCGGCTGAACTCGCCGTCCACGCCGACCACACCAACTGGAAGCAAGCTGTTGCCGCTTCCCAGCGCGCGCATTGCACCTGCATCAACATGCAAGGTACCACGCACCTCCAGCACGCCCGCGAGCCATTGCTTGCGTGCAGCCGCCGGCGTCCCTTCCGCCTTGAAAACCGTGCAGCGGGCGCCGTTCGATAGCGCCTGCAAAGGATGCTCGATAGTGCCGCTGGCAATAATGGTCGAGCAACCGGCATGCGTCGCGATTCGGGCCGCCTGAACCTTCGTAGCCATCCCGCCACTACCGACAGCGGACCGTGTCTCCCCGGCCATCGCCTGCATCTCGCCCGTGATGCGACTCACCTCCGGAATGAGTTTCGCGTCCGGATCTTTGCCCGGGTCCGCGGTGTAGAAACCGTCGACGTCGGACAACAGCACCAAGACATCCGCCATGACCAATTGCGCCACACGCGCTGCGAGTCGGTCATTGTCGCCATAGCGAATTTCTTCGGTTGCGACCGTGTCGTTCTCGTTGATGATCGGTATGACGGCTCGATCGATGAGACGGGCAAGTGTGCCCCTGGCGTTGAGGAAGCGGCGGCGATTTTCCGTGTCTTCGGGTGTCAGGAGAATTTGAGCTGCCACTATGTCATGCCGGCCGAGCATTTCCTGGTAAGCATGAACGAGTTGTACCTGTCCAGCCGCCGCAGCTGCCTGCAGATCCTCGAGCCTGGCCCGCGCCTTGCTGATTCCCAGCACCTGGCAGCCAATGGCAATCGCTCCTGAAGAGACGATGAGGACTTCGTGGCCGTCTCTTTGCAGACTACTAATGTCCTGTGCGAGCGTATCGAGCCACTTGCGATTCAGGCGCCCGGAGTCGTCGACCAGAAGTGATGACCCGACCTTGACGACCAGCCGTCGGAAGTCGTTAAGCGCCGGGCCCGCCACGCTCAGCCGACGAGCAGGTGCTGCCGATCGAACGACGTGAGCGTTACTTCACCTTTCGACACGGCGACCGTGCCGCTGCGCGCGACGGCTGAGATCTCTCCGACTTTGGCCGTTCCCTGCACAAACTCGTCAACCTCGGCGACGCGGCCCGTCAGCTGCATGGTGCAACTGTTGGCATCTTCATCGAGCATCTCTGCGCCGAATCGTTTAGCCAGCGACATCGCCTTGGCAAGGCCACCTGTACCCAGCTTGACCTTGACGATGGCTAGCTCTCTCTCGAAATGCTCGCCGAGTGTCATGTCGTGGATGTTCACCACGTCGACCAGCTTGGCAAGCTGCGCGTTAAGCTGTGCTATTGCGGCATCCGAGCCGGTCACCACCAGCGTCACGCGTGACACACGGGGGTCGTAGGTGGGGGCTACATTCAAGGTTTCGATGTTGTAGCCACGGGAAGAGAACATGCCGGTCATGCGCGTTAGAGCGCCGACCTCGTTCTGCAGGAGAACTGAAATTGCGTGTCGCATGATGAATTACAAATGAAACCGGTTTTGCTGCGGGATTAGCCGGATGTTCGCCCAGTTTCTGCAGTATTGCAATGGAACTTGAATTAGTAAACACTCGCGAAAAACCCGCTACTTATCGCAACATTGAAGACCAATGAATGACAACGCTAATACTGCACAGGTAACTCGCCACCCACTTGCTGGAAATTCGCTCTCCGGAGCCGACACGGTGGTACAGGTCCTGGCTGACGAAGGCGTCGATACGGTATTCGGCTACAGCGGTGGCGCAATCCTCCCGATCTACGACGCCGTATTTCGCTACAACGACAAACATCCCGTCGCGGACCGTGAAGCGGCTATTCAGCTGGTCGTGCCCGCCAATGAGCAGGGTGCCGGCTTTATGGCGGCAGGCTATGCACGGGCAAGTGGCAAAGTCGGTGTTGTCATGGTGACGTCGGGTCCTGGCGCTACCAACACGGTGACGCCCGTGCGTGACAGCATGGCCGACTCGGTCCCGCTCGTTGTGATCTGCGGGCAGGTGCCGACCGCGGCAATCGGCACCGACGCGTTCCAGGAAGCACCCGTTTCCGCCATCATGGGCGCCGTTGCAAAGCATGTTTTCCTGGTGACCGACGCCGAAAAGCTCGAAGAAACAATGCGCAGCGCGTTTGAACTCGCGCGCACCGGACGTCCCGGCCCGGTGGTTGTGGACATCCCCAAAGACATCCAGAACTGGGAGGGCGAATTCCAGGGACAGGGCACCCTGCCCCTGCATGGCTATCGCCGCCGCCTGGCCAAAGTCGAAGAGAATCACCTCAGCGATAACGCATGCGAGCGCTTCTTTACGATGCTTTCAGAATCCGAGCGGCCACTGATCTATGCCGGTGGTGGCGTGATCAATGCCAACGCAACCAAAGCCATGCGGCGCCTGGCCAGTGAATACGGCATACCCGTTACGACCACCTTGATGGCATTGGGCGCCAGCGACACGACTCATCCGCTTGCCCTGCACATGCTGGGCATGCACGGCGTTGCATCTGCCAACTATGCGGTCGAGGACTGCGATTTCCTGATTGCCATCGGTGCGCGTTTCGATGACCGCGTCGCGGGAAATCCGGGCCAGTTCGCACCGCGCGCGAAGAACATCGCACATTTCGATGTGGATTTTGCTGAAATCGGCAAGGTAAAGCGCGTGAACTGGCATCACGTTGGCATGCTCGAGCGCGATCTCATGGACATGCTCGCCTACGGCAAGCGTATCGGATTTGCCAAAGTCTTCGGCGCCTGGCACGAAGAGATTGCACAGCTCAAGAAAGACTATGCACTCAACTACGATCGCAACTCCGCAAAGATCCAGCCGTATGCTGTTATTGAAGAAATCAACAAGCATTCGAAAGGGGAAGCGATCATTTCCACCGGCGTGGGACAACACCAGATGTGGGCTGCTCAGTATTTCGACTTTCGCGAGCCGCGCCTGTGGCTGACCTCAGGCAGCATGGGCACGATGGGATTCGGCCTGCCGGCTGCCATTGGTGCACAGTTCGCCCGACCCGACCGCACCGTGATCGATATCGACGGCGACGGCAGTATCCGCATGAACATCGGCGAACTCGAAACAGCGACGACGTATAACACGCCAGTCAAAGTCATTGTCCTGAACAATCACGGCGATGGCATGGTCCGGCAGTGGCAGAAGCTGTATTTCGGCGGGCGCATGTCCGGCAGTGACAAGTCATTGCACAGCAAGGACTTTGTAAAGGCAGCCGAAGCCGATGGCTTCAAGTTTGCAAAACGCCTCGACAGGCAGGAAGACCTGCCGGCCATCATCCGCGAATTCATGGAATTCGATGGACCGGCATTTCTCGAGGTCATTATTGACCGCGATGCCGGCGTCTACCCGATGGTTGGGCCGGGTCTCGGCTATGACAACATGATCACCGGTGACTGGATCAAGAGTCGAGAAAAGCCCGCCCATGACACGCTCGACCCGAGCGAAATGTTCTAGCCAATAAAAAAGCCCGGGGTAATCACACTACCCCGGGCCTCTTTCTAAAACTCAACTCCCGTGACTACAGCCCACCAGGCCCGCATTCATTCTTCAGGAAGTCGATCATCGTCTCATACAGCGCGAGCTGGTGACGGTAGAACAATGTGTTCGAGAAGTGATCTGCACCCTCAAGCTCCAGGTACTTGTAGGGTTTGCCGGCATTCTGCAGAGCCCGCAAGTATTTCTTGGCATGATCCGGGGGTACACGCTGATCAACGTCGCCATGAATAATCAACATCGGCACGTTGACCTTGTCGACCTCCTCCAGCGGCGAGATGCTGTCATCCCACATGCGTAGCTGTTCTTCGCGACCCGTGCCGCGCAGCTGGAAACGGTAATAGTTCACCTGCATGAGTGGATCCGTTACAGCAGCACCGGCAATCACGCACTGGTAGATCTGGTCGCTGCGGGACGCTGCGATAAGAGCCGCATACCCGCCATAGGACCAGCCGAACATAGCCATTCGATCCGGATCGACGAGACCGCGCTCAACCAGGTATTTGGCACCATCGTCCTTGTCGTCCTGCATCTTGTAGCCACCCTGGCCACCCTGCATGAATGCATCCAGGTAGAACTTCAAACCATAGCCCTGTGAGCCACGGTACTGCGGCTGCAACACCATGTAACCATTATTCGCCAGCATTTGGGCCCACTCGTCATAGCCCACCGTTTCCTGCACAAACGGACCACCATGCGGCAATACAATCAGCGGGAATGGCGCCTCGCCATGCGGGACCGTGAGGTACGCAGGAATGTTGTAGCCGTCACGCGACGTGTACTCGATGTACTCAACGTCCGCCAGGTTCTTGCTTTCCAGAAGCGGCTGCCTGCTTCCCACGCTCTCGATACGACCATCTTTGAACAGGTAATAGGTTCCGGGGTCGCGCGGGCCGGAATTGTAGATGGTCATGGTATTACCGTCGCGCGAACGACTGTTGATGTTCACGTAATGGGCGAATGGAATAATTTGTTCGAGCTGCGCGTAGGTCGCGCCCTCAACCTCGTCAAAATACTCAACGCGATACTTGTCCTTGAAGTACGAAACACCGGTGACTTTGTCGGGATACGTCCAATCATTGCTGTGATATCGCACGCCATAAACATCAGCATCCGCACGACGATATATCAGCTCTTCAAATTTCCGGGTAGCCGTATTGAAGGACCACAGCCCCACCTTATCGTCGCCATTGTGCGCATAGACCAACAGGTTGCCAGGCTTGGCTTCGTCCTTGTTAGCCACAGCAAAGGTCTCGAAGTTGTCTTCACTTAATCTGAAAATTTCGTTCCAGTCGTTCTCGCCTGGCTTGCGGTAGTACCACACCGACTCACCATCCTGCAGGTCGAACCCGCGTGCGAGATAAGGGTTACCGTCCGCATCGAAATCGATATTGCCAAGCGAGATCTTGCCGCGAATCAGCAACTTCTTGGTGCCGGTGTCGAGGTCAAACTCCCAGTAGGCTCGCGGCCGAAATGCTGCATTGAGCTTCGAACCAGGGCCGTCCGGATCGCCCTCGAAGAATGAAATAATGACCTTGCTGGGCTTGTTGGGCAGCAGGTTTTCGATCGCCGGCCCGGTTTCGTCGAACGACCGCATTTTTTTCTTTTTAACGTCCGCGACAGCAAGCTTGGTTTCGTAAACACCCTGATTGAAGCCCTCAATCTTGTCTCTAACCTGCTGTCGCAGTGTGAATACGATGTCCTTGTCGCTCGCCCAATAGAAGCTCGTGACCTCCATCTTCTTGGCGCCGATACGGAAAGGCTTTTTGTTGAGGTTTGCCGTCTCATAGACCTCGATAATCGGATTCGCCTTTTTCGACGGAATCTTCATAAGTCCCAGGTACTTACCGTCAGGCGACACCTGCGCATTGTTGATAACTTCACGCAGTGCCCAGTACTCGAGGGGGTACGGCTCCGGCGCAGTATCTGCGACGACGGGTCCGGTGGAAACTAGCAGGCCCAGGCAAAGCCAGACCAGGTATGCGGTTCGCTTGTTCATTTCTAAAGACTCAATCAGGCTGAAATGCAAAGATAATCTGCCCGCCGGCAGAAAGCAAAAAGGCCCACGGCATAACACCGTGGGCCCATTCTTGCCTGGCTATATCAGTCGAGTACCCCGATCACTCACCACCACCAAAGTTGGCGACGATGTTGACGAAGAAAACGCGACCATTGAGATCGTAGCCGTAGCCAATTGGCGTGTTGTTGATCGCCAGGATTTCCGTGCCATCAACGACCGGAGGCTTCTCATTCAGGATGTTGCGGATACCACCACCGAACGTCCACATGTCACCGAAGTAATAGAGGGACATGTTATGCAGGAAGTAGTTGTCTGCATCACCGTAGTCACGGCACACGTTATTGTCCAGTACGCCGCAGGTGTCAGCGGTATCGAACGCGGTGCCAAAGTCATCAACAGCAGCGGGGTCCTGATGAACCGAGGAAATGTAACGCATTTCCCAGGTTACACGGAAGTCGTTGTACTCAACGCGCAGACCCGTACGTGCTGTCCAGTCCGCGAAGCCCCACTCACCCTGGTAGGTCTCGATATCCTGGTTGCCTTCATCATCGATAAACAGCGTAGAACGCTCGAGCTGGCGATTTGCCTGCACGTCGAAGGTGATGTCGTAAGGACGCTCGAAGAATGTCCAGGTGTCGTTGAAGGTCATATTGACGTCGACGCCGCGTGCCTTCTCAGCCTCGCGGTTGATGAAGCCCGAATCGATGATATCGATGACCGGGAGTGTCGGATCCGTCAGGTCGCGTGCAATGCGGCTGCAGAATACGCTGTTACCCGTCAGCGAGTTGTAGCAGTCATTCACGATGAACTGACCGCTTGGCTCAATGATCGTGTTGTTGACTTCGATCTCGTAGTACGTGGCACTGATAGCGAGGTCAAACGCACTGGTCCAGGGCTGGTCAAAGGCAAAACCGGCCGACCAGGAGTCTGATTCCTCAGCGAACAGGTCCAGCGCACCACCCCTGGCAACTTCCGTGCTGAACACGTTGAAGCCGTTGTTGTTGGCCAGCGTCGGATCCACACCGTTGGCGAGACAGTTCGCCAGAACCTGCGGCTCGCGATCATCCAGTGCCGGGTTGTAACCGCCCGAGATCGGATCCAGTGCTGCATCAGGAATGAAGCAAGGATCGAAGATGTTGCCGAATCCGGACTGAGCCTGCAGGAAGTTTTCACGCAGGTTTGGCGCGCGGAACGAAGTACCGTAGGTACCGCGAATTAACAGCGACTCAACCGGGCGCCAACCGAGCTTGAATGACTCTGTGTTGCCGGAACCGTAGATCTCGTCATCCGTATAGCGCGCTGAAGCGTTGATTGTCAGCTCTTCGGCGCCCTTCATACCTGCCAGCAGCGGCAGCTCGACTTCCGCAAAAATCTCGTCGGTGTCTTTATCGCCCGTGGCGCCACCGTCGGAGAAGAAGCCGAAGAACAGACCGTCGCGAGCAACTTCATCCGGAATCGAGTTGATCTCGTCATTGCGTGTTTCCACACCAATACCGAATGCTACGCCACCTGCGGGCATTTCGAAGATTTCGCCTGTTGCGTAGGCTGAAATAATCGTCTGCGTGTACTCGGTATCGAAATTACGATCGTCGAACAGGTAGTCGCGCTCAGCCTGTGTGGCGAAATCACCGGTGACCACGCCAAGCGGGTACAGCGACGTCGCGTACAGGTTAACCGGCACACAACCTGCCTCAACGTCACTGGCGTAAACCGCACCAGTATCGTTTACACAAGGCGTGTTCGTCGTCGAGTTCCAACCCAGGGCATGGTCGAGGCGGTCGCCACGAATACCACGACGGGCTGAGGTCGCATCAGACTTGGAGTAGCTGCCATAAATATCGAATGACCAGTTTTCCAGTGACCCGACATTCATGAACGGCAGGTCCGCACGCATACCGACAACGGCACGTGTCTGTGTACCTTCAACGTCAGTGAAGTTACGGTCACCCGCGACCGAGACGATCGGCTGCGAAGCGGCTGCACCGATTGCACCGACAGTCTGGTCACAAGAACCACCTGCACTCGGGTCGCAACCAAAGGCGCCAAGCACCTGGTTTACGAAGTTCGGGTTGTTCATGAGGCCGTCGTAGGCAAGACCACAATCAACACCGCCCGGCGCGGCCGGGTTACAGATATTGAATGGGTTCAGCGCCGGTACGAGGGGGAACAACTGGCCTTCTGCGGAATTCGAGAAGAAATCGAACTCTGAACGCATGACCTCGAAGTACGGCGTGATATTGGCTTCGCCATCAAACGTGTACTCACCGTAGGCCATGTAGTTGACAGTCTGCCTCTCAGGGAAGAGATCGGAGTTCTGCTGGCTTGCCTTGCCGTTCAGGTCGTACTCGCGGAAGTTGACGTCTGCGGCGCCGTCGCCGTTGCCGTCAACACCGAAGCCGAAAATCGACGACTCGGAGAAGTTATTCCACCCGCCGTTCGATACGCCCGGCGTGTAGTAGATGCTGCCAGAGACCGGTACGGATACGCGTCCAGCCAGCAGGCCGAGGCGACATTCGTCCCACTCCATGCCGTAGACATTGTTATAGAACTGCTCTTCGGTACGGAACTGACCTTCATCGTCGATTTCGTAATGCTTGTCACAGCCCGCCGTCCATGGACGGTCTTCAAGACGTACGCGTTCGCTGTCGACGAACTCGGCACCAACGCCGATAAAGCCGCGGTCCCAGTTCTTGCCCCAGACTGCGCTCAGCGTGTGTTCAACACCACCGCTTTCCTGTGGAATACGTGAGTAAGACTCGAGCTCGATACCGTCAAAGTCCTTGCGCAGAATGATGTTTGCTACGCCGGCAATGGCATCTGAACCGTAGACCGACGATGCGCCGTCGAGCAGCAGGTCGTACTGCTGAACCAGCGAGGCCGGAACCAGGTCGAGGTTTGCGGCAAACGGAGCGCCTTCGACACCACCCGGTGCAAGACGACGACCGTTAACGAGAACCAGCGTACGCGCTTCGCCAAGACCACGCAGGCTGACAGTCGTCGAACCCGGGCCGTTGTCAAGCACGAAGCCCTGGAACGACAGGTCGATCTGCTGACCGCTGGATGCCGTGGACTCCTGCAGAATGTCGCCGGCATCGATCAGGCCGACTTCGCGGGAAATCTGACCCGTGATGACCTGGAGCGGAGAAATACTGCTATACGTATCGCGTTTCAGGCGCGAACCCGTGACGACTACTTCGTCAACGACCTCATCATCCTGCTCGGCGATATCACCTGTGTCGTCACTATCGCTGGCGTCCTGCGCGAATGCGGCAGGACCTGCAAGCAAAAACAAGCTTGCGAAAACGATAGCAAATGGACTGAGTACGCGCGCGGATAATGCGCGATCTTCGCTAACTCTCATTTCTAACCCCTTATGCTAAGTAAGTTCGACGTGGTTTATTACTAACCTTAATCGCCGGGCGACCGGAAATGCCGGTTGAGCCAAGCCGCAATGATGCGAAATCACAACACATTTGTAAATGGCAAGGGCTAAAAAAAACACGAATTTGTTGGTATATGTTGTGAAAAAGCAACGAACCATCCAAGGGTACTTCAAGAATGTCGGACGCGCGTACGTAGTACCCCGAATAGCCCTTCTGCGAATGCCCTATCTACGCTCCGGGGCAGGCCGATTCTCGAGCATTCATGACCACATTGACGGGCAGGCAGCTGCGAACCATTTCGGGGTATGTCGCGACCCTGCTCGACTATCCACGCTGGTTTATCGATCGCGAGGTCGATTTTACCGACTGTCATCTTAAGGGCCGCTTCGAGCCGGACGATTTGAGCTGCGCAGCTTGTCGCTTTGGCAGCGCCTGCCGCTGGCTCAACCAGAATCGGCTGGAGCCCGGCGCTGACACGCCGCTACCTGACCTCGTGGACGCTCTGCGCACTGCCGTGAGTTATGTGCGCGGCGAGTCTCCGGATACCGCCGACCACGCCAGGGACTGCGACTGCGACACCTGCGAATGGCTGCGTGAAGCCAGCGCATTCCTCAGAACCCACCGCCATAAGACATAATACGAATCGTCCTTTTGTGAGGGCGATCACAGCGCGCCGGCAGGCGCCGCGTACACTGGTGCCCCTGAAACTCAATATTTACGGGAGCTACACCATGAATCTTGCACGCCTGAGCGTTCTGAGTGCATCTGTACTGATCGCAGCCTGCGGCAGCGGCGGCGACCAGTTCGGCGGTGCCCAGCCGCCGACCACGACCTTTGCCATCACCTCGGCCAACGCAACGACAGTGGCCAGCGTCTCATGGCAAGCGGTGGCCGCCAGCGGTGATTTTGGCGATCTCGGCGGAGGCCTGGTGCTGTCTACAGACACCCCGGGCGGATTCGCGAAAGCCTCGGTGGTCCAGAAGGCGGGCGGCTCCCTCGTCAACCTCGTACAGCAGGTACCCTTCGGGCCGGAAGTTTTGCCCTGTCTCAGTAACGGCATCGTGACGTTTTCCGGCGATATTGCGGATCCAGCGACCCTGACCGTCGGTGACACGTTTCGGGCGGTCTACGAACTCTGCGATGACGGTGCAGGCGAAGTCATCGACGGCGCCATCGACTTCACCGTGCGTGAATTCACAGGCGACATCCAGACCGGCCTGTATATGCTGAGCATGGATACCGTTGTAAGCAACCTGCAGGTGGTTACGGGAACAGACACGATCAGCAACAATGGCGACGCGACGATCACGCTGGACACTATGCGGGCGCCATTTATCTCCGCCGGTGTTTCGGGAACCTCGATGACTGTCGATTCCAATGCGAGCTCCGAGACACTGAGCGCCTATTCGTCGAGCCAGACCGTCGACGGCAGCCTCCAGGCTCTTCCCTTCACGCTGGAGGCATCAGGTACGCTCGACAGCACGCAACTTGACGGCATCGTCCGGTACTCGACACCCGTGACCTTTGCCGGCGAAGGCGTTGACTACCCAAGCTCCGGCGCACTGCTCGTCGAGGGCGACAACTCATCCGCGCGGCTCACGGCAGTCGACAATATCAACGTTACCATCGAGATCGACTCCAACGGCGATGGGGTCGTCGATGCCACCATCGAGACAACCTGGGCCGCGATTGCTACCTGATAAGGGGCGGCACGAGAATCCTGAGTGATTCCGAGGTATTATGTGAACTTGCTGAAGGCCGGACTGACATGCTGATAACGCCGAGACGAGACAAGCTGAACAAGATTGTCATCCTCAACCCCAAAGGGGGTTGCGGCAAGTCTACGCTCGCGACCAATCTGGCAGCCGCCTACGCGCAACGCGGACCGACGCCCGCGATCATGGACTACGATCCGCAGGGCTCCACGATGGCATGGCTGGATCGACGTCCAGCGGACCTGGCCGCCATCCACGGCATCGCCGCCTACAAGAAGTCCATGCAGGCAACCCGCAGCTGGCAATTGCGCGTGCCGAATGACACCGTCAACCTGTTGATTGACTCGCCTGCAAGCGTCGACCACAACGACCTGCGCGAACTCACGCGAGACTCTACGAGTATTCTTGTCCCCGTGTTGCCATCGTCGATGGACATCCATGCGGCGTCGCGGTGTATTGCCGACCTGCTACTGGTTGCCAAGGTCGATCGCCGCGATCGCAAACTCGCCGTCGTCGCCAATCGCACGCGCAAGAACACCAAGAGTTTTGCAAAGCTCATGCGCTTCCTCGACTCCCTGGGAATTCCGATCATCGCCGTCCTCCGGGACAGCCAGAATTTCGTGCACGCCGCCGAACAAGGCATTGGGCTCTGCGAGATGCAGCCGTCGCGCGTGAAGAAAGATGTCGAACAGATTGAAAAAATCGTGTCCTGGCTGGATGCCTGGCCAGAGCGTCGCCGTGACTCGACATCGGTCACCTCGATCAATCACGAGCCCAAGGTACGCCAGCCACTTCTGCGCCGACCGAGTTTCGGTTCAGCCTGATACTTCCCGCTGAATCTCAGCGAACAGATCACCATCGACATTACCACCACTGATCACAACGACAGTGTTCTTTCCTTGTGTATCGATTTTCCCTGACAGAACCGCCGCAAGCGCGACCGCGCCCCCGGGTTCAACCACAAGCTTCAGATTGGCGAAAGCAAAACGCATGGCTGCGCGCACTTCGGCATCGCTGACAACAAGCCCCCTCCCAAGCAACGCCTGGTTGATGGCAAAGGTCATTTTGCCGGGCGCATGCGCCTGCAAGGCATCGCATATCGAGCGCGCCGACGAATCAATATGCTCGCGTTTGCCCGACAGCAGTGAACGTGCCGTATCGTCAAAACCCTCCGGCTCTACCGGATGCACATTAACGTTTACGTAATTCGCTTTCAGCGCCATTGCGGTGCCGGCAATCAGACCGCCGCCACCGCAACATACCAGAACCTGGTCCGGCTCAATGCCAAGCTCGGCACATTGCTGTGCGATCTCAAGCCCGACGGTACCCTGCCCTGCAATGATGAACTCATGATCGTAGGACGGCACCACCACGGCACCGCGCTCCGCCGCGATTTCGCGAGCGATGGTCTCGCGGTCTCCTGTGTAGCGATCGTAGGTGATGACCTCACCACCCAGGCGCCGTGTGTTCTCGAGTTTCGCCCGCGGCGCATCCTCCGGCATGACAATCGCTGTCTCGATGCCAAGCATCGTGCCGGCCGCCGCCACACCCTGGGCGTGATTGCCCGACGAAAAAGCGACAACGCCGCGCTTGGCCTCCTCGGGGCCCAACTGGCTCAGGAAATTGTAGGCGCCACGAATCTTGAACGAACCTGTAACCTGCAGGCACTCGGGTTTTACCAGCACCCTGCCGCCGGCTTCGGCATCAAGTTGCCGGTTGCTCAGCAAGGGAGTGCGAACCGCGACACCAGTAAGCCGACCTGCTGCTGCTTCGACATCTTTATATTCGATCATGCTGTCGCTTCCGCCAGCCGGTCAGTCCTGGCCGCGCAGATAAAGTCATTGTCGGAAAGCCCGTTGATCGAATGCGTCGTGTAGCTGACGGTGCAGCTGCCATAGGCGACGGTAAGAACCGGATGATGATCCTCTGCCATCGCAACAGCGGCAGCGGCATTCACAAACTCAAGCGTCTTCTCGTATGCCGGAAACCGGAAGCTGCGCAAGATGCTCCGGCCGTCGTCACTTAACAACCAGTCGGCATGCAGCGCTCGCAACAACTCCTCGGCCTGTTCTGGCGTCAGCGGCTCGGTACCACCTTCGCAGGGTTTGCAACGACGTTCAGCGAGTTCTTCAGACATGTGAAATTCCGCGTGCGGTGAGAAGACAGACAGTACCAAAAAAAGGCCGACCCCGTTACAGGGCCGGCCAGGCGGAGACTCAGATGAGTCACAGGGAAGATGAGTCGGGATTGGCTGCCAGCGACGGCGTGTTATCGATAAACAGCTTGACGCTGACACGGCGCTCGAGGGCATAGCTGTCGAGTGTCGCGTCCTGCGCGGCCGACTCGCCGTGGGCGCTTACATTGATGCGGTTCGGGTGGATTCCGGCGGCGACTAACTGATCGCGAATAAACCGCACACGTCGCTCGGACAACTCAAGATTGTAGTCGGCATCACCGCGCTCATCAGCGAACCCGTCGAGCTGGATATGGATATCCGTCATACCTGCCAATGTGCCGGCCAGCTGCGCCAGGCGATCGGCCGTCATGTCAGCGAGTACGGCTTCATCCGTACGGAACAGCAGGTCCATGGCGATACCGGCCTGCAGCAAACTGACGAGTTCCGGACGTGCAAGGTTTTGCAGCCGGTCGATCTCCCCGCTCAGCGTGTCGACGTCGTTCTCGAGCCTGACGACCGTGTTATTGGAACTGGCTACCTCAACCTGCAGGCTGTCGATGCGCTCTTCCTTCTGGTGCATCGTGTCGCCGAGCTTGGCGCCAATCGCTGCACCGATGATAAGGCCGACCGGGCCGCCGGCAATCGCGCCGACCAGGGCACCTGACCCCACGCCGATCGATTCTTCTTTGGAACTCTTATTCGCTGCCTGCGACGGTACAGCGAACAGCATGGCAACAGCTGCAGTGATTGCAATGATTGAATTACGCATGTGAATGATCTCCTGGTTACTTGGCGGCCCACTGGCCGGCTTCGGAGTTCATTACACAGTCGAATAGCGCGCCGGAAACGGCGCTATCGTGGAAAGCTGCCGATCAATTGTGGCGAAATATGGCGACAAGCGGGGAGGGAGCAGGCAGCCGAACACGCCTCGCGTATTCCGTCCTCGGCACGAATTTTGATCCGACTGCCAGCTCGGCTATGGATTCGGCTACCTGCTCCCTCCCCGCCACTGGCCACAGCATATCGACACATCCGGAACCCGCGACATGCGTAGACGGGCGTGGCGGATAACACGCCTGAATCCATAGCCGCAGGCGTGTGAGGGGGGTGTTATCCGCCGCGTCCACCGTAAATTAAGGTGTCAGATGGCTGTATAGCTACGGCTAGCGGTTCTGGTCGGTTAGCGCGACGAACGTCCCGCCATTGCGGTCGCAAAGTACTCGCATGAGCGTGGCGAAACGACTGGCGGAGCGCGGAATCTCGCCGCCGCCACGAAAACCGCGGGGAAACCCGACGCCGTGGATGCGGACGCGGCGGGAGCCATCCGCACCAACCCGGTTGCGCCGATCGATCGTAGCGACGACCTGGTCGATATTCATTTGGCCCGCAAAGTCATCGCCGAACACATAGATACTGATCTTCTTGTCAGCGGCCCAGAACGTTTCGATAGCGGCCTGGATTCCATCGACCGGATTACTATCACTTTGTGCGAACCAGGTACGCATACGATTGACGATCGCCTGCCGCCGGCCCGGCGAGTCGGGAATCCAGCGTCCGGCATATTCGGAAAACATGTACTGGCCATCGTCATTCATGATCTGGATACCCTTTACTTCGGGGTAGGCCTCAAGCGCTTCCTGCAACTTGCGCTGCACGAGGCCCCAGTTGTAGTTGACCATGCTGTTGGATGTGTCGATGACGAAAATAATGTATTCGCTATCCACCGGTATGCCCGCCACCGCATCTCTTTCACTGCGTTGGTAGAAGGGCAGCAGGCGCTTCATCTCCTCCGTCAGGCGCTGTCGCGCGACGCGCAATTCACCTTCGTCGATCGTCGCTTCCTCTTCCTGCCTGCTGGCCTCGTACTGTCCACGAATACGATTGAGGTCGCCCTGTAACTCTGCCAGTTCGGTCCTGCTTGCAGCGGCGTCCTGGCTGACCTTCTTGAGTTCGCGGTCGAGAATGACGGACTCACCACGCAGGTTGAACAATTCTTCCTGCAGCAGCGCAATCAGTTGCTCCAGATTCTCCTCGGCTTTCTCAATGACAACGGGTTCATAAATCTTGCTCAACACGAGCAGCAAAATAATTGCGCCAAACCCGCAGCAGATGCAGTCGAGGAACGACAGGCTGAAGGCTTCCACATTGCGGCGGCGACGTCTCATGACAGCACTTCCTTACGGCCAGTCCCGACTGACGGTCATGAAAGAACCATTCGTCGTTAACGCAAGAGACCAGAAGGAAATCGGCGCGGCGAAATCGCCTTGCATGGGAAACAGCATAATATTGACGGGTATGCCAGACGGGAGCTCACGCGTAGCACGTGCGAAGATATTGAGTCTCTCGTTTGCACCCACCCGGGTTTTGTCGGTGGTCGCCGCCTCCATGGTCGGCATGCCGTCGACGAGCAGGATGATGTTATCGGGTCGCGGTGACAGCGACTTCGCGACGGCAAAGGCCGAGTGCATGTTTGTGCCGTTCTTCGGCACTGTACGACGCAGCACACGAATCGCTTCGGACAACTGTTGCCCATCTCCGGCGGTGAGCCACACGCCCTCGGTACCGCGAATGACCGGTTCTGCCTCGTTGTTAAACATGTAGATCTGGTACTGATCGTCTTCCTGGAATTGCGTCGTCAGCCAGTTGACCGTTGCCACCACCTGGCGCCACTTGCGCGCTCGTAACTGTTCAGACTCGGGCTTGTTACGGCGAATGATGACATTCGCCACTGCGTCGGCGAGCATGCTGGCCGAACGGTCCACGAGAATTAGGGTACGTTCCCCGCCGAGTCTCAGGCCCGTCAGATACTGGCGATCGCCTTCACCTTTGAACTCAC